>Ga0116230_10008069_pt1 | contig 10407 bp, 6 predicted proteins | sample S1TSphfallax_3_FD_88678 | JGI IMG/M metagenome (GOLD analysis project Ga0116230, IMG submission 88678) | Host-associated microbial communities from peat moss isolated from Minnesota, USA - S1T2_Fd - Sphagnum fallax MG | ecosystem: Host-associated > Plants > Peat moss > Unclassified | place: USA...
CTAAAAAAACCAGATAATTAAAATCTATTCCCAACGTATTGATTAAGCATCACAATTCAAGTAATGAAAATCCCAGTCAACCTCCAAGAATTAATCCAACAACCAGCAGCAACTATTTCCTCCATTAGTACCCTAATGGGACAAAAATCAGCATTAGTTGACTGTACAAATATTGCCTCACTCACCCTAGAACAACTAGACCTAATCTTTACCCATATTCCCCGGACATTCGATTTTATCGAACTAACAGACATATTTGATGCTGACACCCTAACAGAAACCTTTACTGCTCAACTTTGCCAATACATCGACCACCGCTTAGGACGCATATCTACCCCACAAAAAGCCACGCCATCAACGCCTGCTTTCTTAGATATATTTGACTTCCGTAATCAAATTATCGGGGACTATCGCCGCTATATAGAAAGCTTCTTAAAAATCCGCGATGCGAGAATTGGGGAATTTGTCAATCAAGAACTAGAAAAAGGGCAACTCTGGACAAACCCCCTCGTCCAACTTAACCCCAAATATCGCCCTGGGGCAACGGTCACAGAATTAGTAGATAGGGGTATACTCCATCCTGACTGTACCCAATACTTCTCCAGAAACGGCAACCCTTTCCTCTTCCACCACCACCAAAAACAAGCATTTGAAACAGCCCAAAACCGAGAGCCTTATATATTAACCACTGGGACCGGTTCTGGTAAGAGCATGACCTACGTCGTCCCCATTTTTGATGACCTACTGCGCCATCCAGACATCAAGGGAGTTAGGGCAATATTAGTCTATCCCATGAATGCCCTGATTAACTCCCAAGAAGAAGAACTAAGGAAATTCCTCAACCACGTTCCCCATACCCATATTCAAGTTGCTAAATACACCGGACAAGAGACATTAACGGAAAAAACTGCCATTCAAAACAACCCACCCCACATCCTCTTAACCAACTACGTGATGCTGGAACTAATGCTTTCCCGCACCCAGGAAGAAAAACTGGTCGCCTCCCCCCAACTAAAATTCCTCGTATTAGATGAACTGCACACATATCGTGGTAGACAAGGTGCAGACGTTGCCATTTTAATTAGAAAACTCCGCCAACGCTGTGGACAAAATCTTTTGTGTATTGGCACCAGTGCCACCATGTCCACAGAAGGTTCTCGCTCCCAACGTCGTCAAGTAGTTGCAGATGTTGCTAGTAAATTATTTGGGGTAGAAATTAAACCCCATAACGTCATTGACGAAACCCTAGAACGTTCTATTACAGGTGATGCACCTACCCCTGCCCAACTGCGGGCTAGCCTGGAAACTCCAACCGTACAGACCCTAGAGAATTTCCGAAACCACCCCCTCAGCCACTGGATAGAGATGACCTTTGGCTTAGAACATAAAGAAGGTCATCTTGTCCGACGTACACCCATTACCCTGGAAGCAGGGGCAGAAAAACTAGCTGAACAAACCCAACTCCCCCCAGAAACTTGTCTCAACGCCCTCAAACAAATGTTCCTCTGGGGGAGCAACACCAAAGGACTAGCATTTCGGCTACATCAATTTATTTCCCAAGGGGGTAGCGTTTACGCCACCATGGAAGCCCCCCAAAAACGCTTTCTCACCCTAGAAGGTCAATATACCACCACAGAGGAGCGGTTACTCTACCCCCTCGTCTTTTGTCGGGAGTGCGGACAGGATTACTATGTAGTCAACTACTCGAACGAGAAACAAATAGTTCTCCCCCAACTCCCCACAGCTTTAGATATCAACCCCGACAATGATATCCAAGCAGGTTATCTCACCCTAGATGAACCGGGACTTTGGGACTCTAGAACTGATGAAGACAGATTACCCGACTCTTGGTTCAACGAAACCAAAAAGAAAGGACGAGTGCCGAAACGGGACTTTGCTCAATTCATTCCCCAAAAATTGCAAGTTCTCCCCAACGGCCAAGTTACGGACTCACTCCTGCGGGGGACTAGCTGTTGGTTTATCCCCAGACCATTTCGTGTTTGTCTCAACTGCGGGGTTGTCCATGACGGTAATAAAAAAGAATTTACCAGACTCTCCCGCCTCAGTAGTGAAGGACGTAGTACTGCTACCACCCTACTGTGTTTATCCATCGTCAGTCATCTCAAGCAGGTTTTCACCAAGGAACAAGCCAAAATCCTCAGTTTTACTGATAACCGTCAGGATGCCTCATTACAGGCAGGACATTTCAATGACTTTATCCAAACCAGTTTCCTCCGGGCTGCCCTATTAGGGGCACTTCAAGCTAAAGGACAACTCACACACGCGGAGTTAGTGAGTGAAGTTGTCAAACAGATGGGACTAGAACAACACGCCTATGCCAAACAGGTGGCAGAGTTTGCTAGGGGAAAGAATGAAGAGGCTTTTAGTAAACTCATCGAGTATCGTCTCTACGAAGACCTGCGTCGGGGTTGGCGCATTGTCCAACCCAACTTGGAACAGTGCGGGTTGTTGGTAATTGAATATGATGGCTTACAAGATATCTGTGCTGACACTACCCTATGGCAAAAACACCGTCACTCCGTCCTCCTGCAAGCTAGTTCCCAAGAACGGTTTATTGTTGCCCAAACCCTACTAAATCATCTCCGGCGGGAATTGGCTGTTGATGCCAAGTTACTCCAACCAGAAGCCCAAGACTCCCTGTTAAAAACTGTGTTCCAAGCCATTAAAGAACCTTGGGTATTCGATGAAGATGAACAGGTACATCAAGCAACTTGGGCAACTACAGCCAGTGGCGGTAATGAAAAATCCAAGGTGAAATTAACTATTAGGAGTAAAATTGGTAGATTTTTGCGTTCTCCTCGGGCTTGGTCACTCCGGAGTGAGGTGTTAACGGAGGAGGAGTATAATGATTTAATTGCTACCCTAGTTAATGCCCTCACTGATGCTGGATATCTGTGCCAAGATAAACCAGGAATTCAGCTGAGAATTGATGCCCTAGTTTGGAAAGCCACTAAATTAAGCCAAATTCCCCTAGACCCACTTACCTCCAAGCGTTTACAGGGTCAGAAAGAAGCCAAGGGTTCTGTTAATAGCTTCTTCCAAGAATTCTATCAAAGTAGTGCCCGCCAAATTCAAACCATGGAAGGGCGAGAACACACAGGGCAGGTACGTACCCAAGCCCGTCAGGAACGGGAGGAAAAGTTTCGCCGGGGGGAGATAGCTAGTTTGTTCTGCTCCCCCACCATGGAATTGGGTATTGATATTGCAGACCTGAGCGTTGTCCACCTCCGGAATGTCCCCCCTAGTCCCGCTAACTATGCTCAACGTAGTGGCAGAGCCGGACGCAGTGGTCAGGAGGCTTTAGTTGTCACCTACGCTACTGTCGGTAGTGGTCATGATCAATATTTCTTCCAACGTCAACAGCAAATGGTGGCTGGGGCTGTGACACCACCAAAGTTGGAATTAGCTAACCAAGATTTAGTTCAATCCCATGTGTATTCCGTTTGGTTGGCACATACGGGGGTATACTTAGATGACTCCATGAACAAAATTTTGGATTTGGAGATTAAGGGTTGTCCCCTCAAGGATAGTATCCGTCAACAATTGATACTGAGTCCATCTCAATTAGCTAAATGTGTCCAAGCTACTCAGTCAATACTTGCGGATAGTTTCTGCCAAAGTGATTTGCAAAAAGCTAGCTGGTACTCGGTGAATTGGCTACAATTTATCATCGAAAATGCACTGAATACTTTGGATCGGAAGTGCGATCGCTGGCGTGAACTTTACAACAGTGCAGTTCATCAGTTAGATCAAGCAACCGTCATCATCCGGCGGTCTGCGGCAGGGCATGTCACCCAAGAAGAGCGCCAAAAGGCGGAAAATCAGCAAAAAGAAGCCCAACGGCAAATAGATTTACTAGTAGGACACATCCAAGGTAGGAGTAGTAGTGAATTTGAATTTTATCCCTACCGCTACCTAGCAGCTGAAGGATTTTTACCTGGGTTTAATTTCCCCCGCTTACCTGTGAGGGCGTACATTTCCACCAATGAAGGGGGTGAGTTTATCTCCCGTCCCCGTGTTGTCGCCTTGCGGGAATTTGCCCCTAGTAATATTATTTACTATGAGGGGAATAAATACATGGTGTCAAAAACCAAAGTCCCCGTCGGCGGAATTGATAGCCAGTACCAACAAGTCAGCTGTTGTTTTCAGTGTGGCTATTTCCACACCGATGAACGGGATACCTGCGAAAACTGTGGGGCAGAAATCAAAAGTCAGGGTTCTCCCAACCTCGCTAAACTAAGTCGGGTCCTAGCTATGGACACAGCCATCACCCGCAGACGAGAACGGATTACTTGCGACGAGGAAGAGCGAATCAAGTATGGATATAACATCACCACCCATTTCCGCTATGCTTCCCAACAACAGGAATCAGCCACAGTCGTGGCAGCCGATGGGAAACCACTCTTCAAATTAACCTACGGCGCTACAGCTACCATCTGGCGCATTAATCGGGGACTCAAGCGAAATGCTGAGGAACGTGGGTTTAAAATAGATATTAAAACTGGTATTTGGGGAGACGCAAAAAGTAATCTACCCAGCGATACTTTGCACACAGAAGTGAATTTAATGGTGGATGACACCTGCAATATTCTCGTCCTCCAACCCTTGAGTGTCCCCCAAGACAACAGAGAAGCTTTTATTGCCACCCTCCAGTACATCCTAGAAACGGCAATCCAAGCAGTTTATAAATTGGAACCAGATGAACTGGACTCGGAACGACTAGGGGACGGAAAATACTTGCTGTTTTGGGAAGCCTCAGAAGGTGGGGCTGGGGTTTTATCCCAACTCCTCCGCCAACCAGATGCCTTTAGGAAAATTGCCGCTGCTGCCTTAGATATCTGCCATTTCCTCGAACCCAAAGATAGCTGTGTCCAAGCTTGCTACGAATGCCTACTTTCCTACAGGAATCAATTTGACCATCCCTTAATTAATCGCCATCTCATTAAACCTATCCTCGACGAAATGCCAGGGAGTGTGGTGGAAATATCAGGAATATTCCGAGAGGTACAATATCAACAACTTTGCTCCCAAACCGATCCCAACTCCGATTTTGAACGGATGGTGTTACAAGAGATTTATCGCCGGGGATATAAACTACCCGATGCCGCACAGGAATTAATTCCCACTGCCAACTGTAAACCAGATTTTCTTTACAAAGAGGCAGCGATCGCTCTTTTTTGTGATGGTTCTGTCCATGATAGTCCTGAGCAGCGAAGGCAAGACCAAATTGAGCGGGATGATCTCAAGTATAATGCTGGTTATCACATCTTAACTCTGCGCTACGATGAGGATTGGGAGGAAAAACTGAAGATTTTAGGGAGTTTGTAGAATATAAGTAAATTCTGTGTTTGAGGTTGATGTCAAATTACGACGCCGATGAACGTCAGCGAGTTGCTTCCCTCTGAGTTCTTTAGAACTGAGTTTCCCACTTACCGTGTGTTTCTATGAGTTCTCATCCCCTCTTGAAATTTGACATTTCCGAACTCAGCATTGCAGAACGTATCCAACTTGCTGAAGATTTATGGGATAGTATCTCAGAACAGCAAGAGCAACCTCCATTGAGTCAAGTTCAACAACAGGAACTGGACCGACGTTTAGAACACTACAGGAAGAACCCCCTAAATAGTTCTAGTTGGGAAGAAGTAAAAAAACGGTTAGGCATTTCCCAATGAAGTATAACCTGATGGGCGTGCAAGAACTGAGGTTTTTCTTTGGCAGTGGCTACCGTGTTTACTTTGGAGAATCCGCGAACGATCTGGTGATTCTCCTGTGTGGTGGCGACAAAGACAGCCAGGATAGGGACATAGAAAAGGCTAAAGGATATTGGCAGGCTTATGAGGAGGAACAGTTTGAGCAAGAAACTGAGAAACCATGACGAGGTTGTGATCGAGCAGCTGCTGAACCCGGAAATGGCAAAGGCGTACCTGGACGTTGCCCTTGAAGAGTACCAGCAGGATGGCGATCTGGCCTTTTTTCTGGAAGCGTTGCGGAACGTGGTGGAAGCCCAGGAGGGGATGACGCACCTTGCGGAAAAAACGGGTTTGAACCGCCAGAATCTTTACCGGGTCTTGTCGTCAGAAGGCAACACTGAACTGCGAACCATCAGCCTGATCCTGCACAATCTTGGCTATCACCTGAGTGTGCAACCGATTCAGGTATCGTCGGAGAATTGAAGCAAGCAAAACATAGTTTGGTTTTTCCACTTAGTTCTAATTACTCCACCTTCAGTATAAATAAATATACTTAAAATATTACTCCCAGCAGGTCGTTTTGCCAAAAAATTACTTCCCACTGCCAACTATAAACCAGATTTTCTTTACAAAGAGGCAGCGATCGCTCTTTTCTGCGATGGTTCTGTCCATGAGTTTATGGCATTATTTCCATGATTTCTAGATATCTTGATGGCTTTTGTAGTTTTACCTCTCCCCAAGGCATTATTTTAGATTTGGGATAAGAAAAGCCAATAATCCTTCTAGAACGAGTTACAGCAACAAACATATTACGCCTTTCTTCCTGTAAATCTTGAGCACTCCTAGCCCGGTAGTCGGGAAAGGTTCCTTCACTCATTCCCAGGATCATTACTACATCAAATTCTAAACCTTTAGCTGCGTGAACAGTAAGTAATGCTATACCATCATGTTTTACGTTTTTGTTATTGCCTAAAGCAACGTAGCTCAAAAATGAAACAGCAGTAAGATTTTTACCGCTTGGTGATGGCAAAAATTCATTCCAATATGTTTGCCATCCACTAATATCCAACTCCATAATAGCACGTTCTTCCGAAGAGTCTATACTTTCAGCATAGGCTTTTAAGTATTGTAGTGAGTTAATAAGTTTAAATTTGTTTTCTCTGTATTTAAGTAAATCTATAGCTTCTAACACAACCTTTTGTTGCTGTAGAGTTACACACTTATCTAATAACTTAAAAACTTCCCAACTATTGCTGAACCCTGTGAATGAAGTTAAATTTCCGTTGATCTGCCAAAGACTAAGTAATTTGCTCAGATGAAAACCTCTAGGATTAGCCAAAATTCTGAGACATAATTCAAAGTCTCTCAATAGTTCAGATTCACTTTGCTCCTGTAATGAAGTTTGTTTGTAGTATCGATAACCTTGCAGATCTAATTCTTTTTCCACAAACAATAGTGCGTATTTATTCCGAGCTATTAAAGCACAGTTATTCCAATTTATAGAACCTGTAATACTAGGATGTCCATTTTCAATTAATTTTTTGATGTAATTTATGACTAGATTAGCCTCTTGTGCTTCATCCTCTGCAATTATAAGTTTTACATCTCCCATAATTGGTAATTGAGCTTCTATCTGATATTTATTGTTTAATTTATTAGCTAAATACACCACTTTTTGAGATGAACGAAAATTCTCTTTCATTTCAATTGTTTGAGCATTAAAAGCTTGCTTAAACATTACCATATATTCCGGACTAGCTCCATTCCAGCTAAAGATTACCTGTTTTGGATCACCAACCATCATCACATTTTTATAATCATCACCACATAAAGCAAGAATTACATGATACTGAGCCTTATTTAAATCTTGAGCCTCATCAATGCAAATATATCTATAGATCCGACGATAAAAAGCAGCAATTTTGGGATATTCTGTGAACAGTTGGTAAGTTAATAACAATAAGTCATCAAAGTCTAATGAATTAGATATACGTAGACTATTATTATATACTTCATAAACCTTTCGCTCTATATCATTATTTAGCATTTCGGGAAGCTGTAAATTCTTTTTAGCTTGATCAATTCTTTCAAGCCAATTGTTCAAGATTTTATTGTGTTGCTTTCCTGCATTATTTTTTTTAAGTTGATAACTTAAATCTGGATCGTTGATTACAGCTTGCAATAATATTTGTTGACGCTCCTGATTAGATTCAATAATATCGGGAAGATGTTCAATTCCGATTGACTTACCCCTATTAGCTATTACCTCCAAACAAAAGCTATGAAGTGTACCTATAAATACTCTTTGATAAATATTTGGTAAATCTAATAGCCTTTCTTTCATTTCATTGGCAGCTTTGTGCGTAAAGGTGAGAGCCAATATGCGGAAATTACCTTTTTCTTCAGTTAGTAAACGACGTATTCTCTCGGTTAAAACCTGAGTTTTACCTGAACCTGGACCAGCAATGACTAACAAGGACCCTTCACCATATTTAACAATTTTATCCTGAGTAGTTGAAAGATGAAGTTTCATCATAATAATTTCTTTCTCTATGGTGGATTCAGGTGAGATGAAATCTGTTCAAATAAACTAGATATTTTTGGCGGAAATCTGCGATTTTCCTCAACCAAGGATGTGATTTTTTTGGCGATTAATTTACCGTATAAGGTTTTACCTTCTGTTAAAATTTCTTTTAGTGCTTGATCACGCCCATCAGGTGCTAGAGATCCATCAGGTAATTGCTGATATTCTCTTCTTCGGTCTCCCCTTAACTTCTGTCCCCGCATTCTCCTAGTATAGCTTTGCAAATAATCGTCTGTTTCATGATATTCATTCAGCATTTCTACAAGAGCATCCTGATATTGTTCAAAAATAAGATAAGACTCAAAGTTCTGGTTATCAGGTAAGTAAATTACATTACGTTGATTAGCGTGATCTTCTATACCTATATTTCTTAAAGCCGCTTTTACAGCATCTTTTGCTGATGCTTCAGCGTCAGAAAAGATATACCAATCAATACCAAAACTGGATAATAGTCGCAGGAACGGTGTATAGCTTCCAGAACCACGAACTTCAATCAGAGAAACGCCTAGAGCATCAGGAGGTTGCTTCCAATATTGTTCAGCAAAAATCGGTATTGCCTGTTCCTCAGTTTCTCCTTCAAATAGAACAACAGCACGAGCGTATAAAAGCTCACCCCTGGTATTCATCACCTTTTGGTTTATTTTGTGTATATCTTCTGGAGTAAAATCTTGCAATTGCGTTACTATTGTGTCTGCACCGTTTTTTCTAAAATGGCGTAAATTTAAAATATTTGCCTGACAAACCATGTATGGAGAATGAGTAGTAACAATACGCTGTCCTGGAATATCTAAAATTTGTCGGAACAGCGATCGCTGTGCTTGAGGGTGAAGATGAGTTTCCGGTTCCTCTAACCCTAGTATAGGGTGTATACTCTCATCCCTAACTTGTTTTATTCTCCAACTTATGTAAGCACGGAAAGTTAGTAATGCAGCTAAACTGCGTGTACCCATACCATGTTTAGTTAATGGAAAATACTTTGCTCCTTTAGTGGCAAAATTTATGTCTATACCTTTACTGAGATTTCTTAAATTTTGAGCGATTGGAGTAATAGACACGCTACCTTGAACAGAAGCAACTGATTGATATAAATCATCCAAATTTTCTTGAATATGTTGCAAAACTTCACTAGCTTCGGTAATTGATTGATTTTAGATAACTTAGTTTCTATATTTTTAACTTTGTCGTCTGTAATTCCTGATTCAGAAACTAATTTATACCAAAAAGAGTTCCTATCATTCATATCATCTTGTATATCACGTTTGGCATCCAGCATATAAAACAACAAATACTCTAGATCGCGAAATATTACATCACGGAATAACTGTTTGGTTTGCGCCTGTTTCCAATTTTTTGGGTTAATTTGCCAATCTTGTAAGAACTTTCTTTCTGTAATATACTCACCTCGCTCTTCATCCCACTTCATTTGAGTACGAATAGCCAGGAAATCATTACTCTCTTCATCTTGTGATATCGCTTCTTGCCATAATCCTAACCAAAAACTATTTGCTGGAAAGCTTTCTATAATATTCCCCTGTTTATCAACTGGTCGAATAAGTATATCAATTGTTACTGATCGATCTTTTGGGATTTTTCTTTCTGAAGGAGCCAAATATATATCTTCTGGTGAAATAACTCTTCTTCCTGAACCAATTGCCGCAAACATTGCTTCCAAGAAACCCGTTTTACCAGAGTTATTCTCTCCAATTAGAATGGTGAGTTGATCTAATTTTATATCTACCTCTTTAAGAGAACGAAAGTTACGAACTCTTACCTCGATAATTTGAATACCACTTTGCAGAGTATTATAACTCATATCTATTAAGTTAAATTTTATACAAAATTATTTAATGGTATACAATATGGGAATCCGCTTTAATTCGGAGACATTATTTTTGTAAATGGGGAACGGGAAAAAAGGACTTTTTTCAAAAATCAAATAGGATAACTATATAATAGACTAATAGTTTTTTCAACTATAGACCGTGATTCTACTCATAACTACCAAATGTAAAAAATAGTTCATTTAAAGTTACATTTAATAAATACAGCTTAAGTACTAATATTGCGATTAAGAACAACATCCCGACCAAGTAATGACCTCCACCCCAACAC
>Ga0116230_10008070_pt1 | contig 10406 bp, 4 predicted proteins | sample S1TSphfallax_3_FD_88678 | JGI IMG/M metagenome (GOLD analysis project Ga0116230, IMG submission 88678) | Host-associated microbial communities from peat moss isolated from Minnesota, USA - S1T2_Fd - Sphagnum fallax MG | ecosystem: Host-associated > Plants > Peat moss > Unclassified | place: USA...
TGACCTGTAAAAAATACGTCCTGTAGATAAGGGAAATTACAGAAGAAAATAAGTGGCTACTAGGTACATAAATGTATTAGCTAGTAACAGATCGTGGGTTGTTAGCTGGTAATTACTAAGAGCCCCTCCACTGGTGCTCAGTATGTGACTCCAGACAATAAAATTTATTGCGACAAAGTCAAAATAATGTGCCAGTTTAGCTCAAGAAATTGGTTTTTCTGCACCAAATTCATGCAACTTGCCGTGGCTGATGAAAAGCGCAACACCGTTGTGCACCTCCCAAAAAGAGTGTAATAAATTGGACCTTACTGCGGCTCAGTATTTCTGATTGGTCAATCATAATGATTGGTCCAGGTGGTTGGCCAGAGTGAACCAGCACCCACCAGTGCACCAATGTGGATGGATGGTGCACTCATGGGTGCACCTTTTTCGTCCATCCCTGTCCCTGGGCTAACCAAGGTGGCGAACTCAAGTTGACCTTGTTTCTTTTCATTTCCTCAGCCCAGGTTGGTGTTTTTTGGGAACTTTTTTTTCCTTCACCCCTCACGCCCACCCAGGTCTCACCTACTGCCTATGCACCCTGGCCTCCTATCTCCCCCACCTACCTACCTGCCCACCTACCCACCCATCTACTTACGTTCCCATCAACCTATCTACCTATGTACCTACACACTAAATCTCCACCAAGGCAATGACGATGCAGGTCGATGAAGGTATTGCAATATATCAGATATGTTTCTTCATCCTCCTTCCTACCTACCTACTAGACCATGTAACTTTATGACTACGAAAAACAATGTTGCAATGACCCAACTGAAGGTATTGCAATTAAACTAGATTTCTTTTCTATAGCTTATAAAACTGAATAATTAAATCACACATGAAGGTATTGCAAATGAATTTGATGTCTTTACTCAAGCCACATCAATCCATTGATGTAAGTGTTATTGCAATACCCTTATTGAATTTCTTCACAATTATTAAATTTCGAAATCATGTCATACCCTTTGCACAACTTGCAAAATTAATTAATCATCACATTGTCCTCATAAAGGTAATGCACACCCACTAGATGATATTATTGAAATGCAATACTACTAGGGCAAAGGGAAAATATCAATATTGCACCTTATTTCTTTTTTCAATGCCTTCATCAAACTAATGCATGAGCACAACAAATTTACTATAATGCAATACCTTCAATCCTATTAAATAATTTTGATTTTATATAATTGAACAATGCAATACCCCAAGGACATATTGGAAATCACATATCCAACCTAATGCCCATATGCATTACCTTCATAAAGGGAATGCAAATGCATTGGATCATTTTATTGTTTTGCAATAAACAAGTAGGCCTAATTGTAACTATTTTATTTCATTTTTTTCATCCGTGCAATACCCTATGAAAACATTGACAATATAATATCCAACCCAATTCACACATGCATTACCCTCATCAAAGTAATGCAAATGCAATGGATTATTTTGGGCTTATGCAATACCCTCATGTCTAGATTATATTTCATATCATCTAATTGAACAATGGAATACCTTATGGACACGTTGATAATATCATATCCAACCGTATTCACATCTACATTACCCTTATTAAAGTAATGCATATCCTCTAGATCATTTTGATGTTTCACAATACCCTTAAGCCAATTGAAATTATTTCATTTTATCTATTTCACAATACCCTGAAGACATATTGGAAATAACTTATGTTGACCCTTTATGCAATCCTTCAATATGGGTGTTAACCAATATTTACTTGTGGCTTCACATAATACTAAGGTAAAAAAATCTAGTTCAATTGCAATACCCTTATTTGGTTTACCTTATTCCTATTGGGGTTATATAATATCATCTTGGGTGTATTAAGGTTAAGTTTAAGTTTTAAGGTATTGCATGGACCAAAAAATGATCAAAGCCTATGCAATATCATTATGAATATATTAAGTTTAAGGATAAGGTTGATGGAATGAGTATGTTTTGTCTTGTTTTAATGATATTGCATAACAAAAATGTAAATGCAATACCTTCATCTTGCATATATAAACTATTTCAAAATTATAACTATGAAATAGGGAATTGCTTTTGCAATGAGGGTATTACACAAGATGATGCCTTTAAGCTTTAATGCAACTTCCACAAATGTTTAAACTACAATTGCAATATCCTCATGTATTAGTAATACATCCAATCAATTTTTTGTTCAATACAAGATGCACATACATTATATATGGATCTTAATATTAACCTTGTTTCTATGCAATTAAAATACAAATTTTTTATAAATAGATATCTTTACATACATTCATTTCCAATGCCAATGGGCTATATCCATGGAGGAAACCCTAATCTACAAAAATGTGGCATGGAAAATTCATGGATGCCATATGCATGGTACAAAATGTGTATTAGTCCAAAAATGGAATGTTAAACTAATTGCTCTCACCCTCACTTTCACTAACAAATTTCAATGATAATCCATTTGCACTTTGATAATGTGCCACTACATTCTGTGCAAATTGAACATGTCATTAGGTGTATAATTGCCAATTTACCAAAATTATCTTCACCAAATTAATTATGAAAGCCTCCTTGGTGGTACTTTGAATCCTAAAGTGGACATACACACAAACCAATGGTATAATTTTGGAAACACATGTTTGAAGCACAATACAAATTTTTGAAGTGAAAATTGAATGTGATGGAACTTACTAGCCATGAATCATCTCCAATTCATGCTGATTCACAAGTCAAATGATCTCCTTTTCACGTTCCTTTTTGGTTGAAAATCTTGTCTAATTTTGGTTATCCCAAACATTTCTAAAGCCCTTTGCATAAGAGACCTTACTAAGCCCAAATTAAACTAGCAAGATTCTCATCCCTCTTTAATTTGGTCTTTATGTGGGGAAGATACCCCACACCCCATGTTGGAATGCCTAATAGAATGAACAACTTGAAAGAAACGACTCTTACCAATGTGGACATTAGTGTCAATTTTATTCATAATCCATCATTCCACAAGTGATCCCACTTACATGTGGCATGGGTCTTTGTTCAAGCAATTACTCAACACATAAAGGAGGGGTTTACCTTTTCCCACACACACACAAAACAGAAACAAAAAGAACAATTAAAATTAAAACCCCCAAAACAGTATTGAGAAAACCAAACGAAGGGAAAAAAAGAAAACCAACAAGAAAAAATACAAATAAATAAGATTTCAAAATTTTAAATAAATAAACAAGAAAATAATGTTTTAAAAAATTAAAATAGAAAAAAAAAACCCAAAAAATCGAACTTTTCAAACCCACAAAAAAAATTAAAAAACCATTTCATATAACAAGAAAAAAGAAACAAGAGAGAAATATAAACCAGAAATAAAACAACAAATATAATACCAAAATTTTCAAGAAGTATAGAAAGAAAAAATAAAAAAATGAAAACTAAGAAAAACAAGGGAAAAAAATAGAATAAATCCAGGAAAACAGATTTTATAAAACTTCAAAAAAAAATTTAAGAAAACCAACAAAAACAAAAAAGAAAAAAAGATAGATTTTTACTTACACAAAATTAAAACAAAAAAAACTAGAAATATAAAACAAGAAGTTTTTAAAAGTACAGAAATTAAAAAAAGAAATTAAAAAAAAAAGACAAGGGGAAACAACCCAAGAAAAAACTAAGAAAACATAAATTTATAAACCCCAGAAAACCAGTGTTAAGAAAACCAACAAAAAAAAACTGGAAAACAACCCAAAAAAAAATAGAAATAAATAGAAATAAAATTTTAAAGAGGTACTTAAAATTTTAAAAAGAAATAAAAAACCAGAATTTCAAAAATTATTGATAATAAAATATTTCTTAAAAGAAATTTAAAAAAGAGAAAGAAAATTTTAAAATTCGAAAAAAATTGAAATGCCAACAAAAAGGTACTAAAAACCCAACAAAAAAAAATGAAAAAAAACTGAAAGCAAAAGAAATAAGAGAAAAAAATTTAAATAAAAATTAAAAAATCTTGGTGAAGGTAGCAAACGTTTACTACAATCAAGAGCCCATGGTGATGGCAACAAACCTCTACTACCAATGTTGGTTTGTAGGGGCTAGACTCCAAGAAACTCACCTCTTCTAGTTGCTCCTCATGTTATTCTTGTCTTTGTCTCTCTCCTCCCTTTTTTGTTGCTCTTATCCTCCTCTTCCAAGCTCCACACACACACAACTCAACACACACACACACACACACAAAGATCAAAACAAAGAAAGAAAAAACAAAACCAAAAGAAGAATATAGAAACCACAAGAACCTCAAATAAAGACACAAGATTAAAAAAAACAAAAAAAGAGAAAGAAAAAAACGAAGAAATCATGAAGATCTTAAACAAAGCTACACAAAACAGAAAATAGAAAGAAGAAACAAAGAAAGAACAAGGAAAACCAAAGAAAGAATAATGAAGAGGTGAAGAGGTCCCAAAGAAAGAAGAAATTATGAGCAGGACAAGGGAGGGAAAAGAGGAAGGAATCTGAAAGTAGGAGGTAGGGGGTAAGTAGGAGGTAGGGGGTAGGTAGGTAGGTAGGTAGGGGGTAGGTAGGTAAGGAGCGGGTGGGGGAAGAAAAAGAAAACTGGTTGTTAAACGAGATTTTTTGGATGGTGCATTGGTGGTTTAGGAACTGGGCCGATTCTTAGAACCTGCCCCAAAAATCAAAACCGACAATTCTCAAAAGAAAAAAAAAGAAAAAAAAATGAGAACCGCCCAAGACATGGTAACCCACTTGGTTACCTAGAGAACTGGAACCCAATGGAAATGTGTTTCCAAGAGGAACCAACACCTACACTCAAAAAGTCATTCACTCTTCTTCTCTATTCACCTCTTTATAGAAGGCTCATAAAATTATCCTTCGTTTATTTATTTTGGAGCTTTGCATAACCATGTGCCATTATTATTTTTAATCGTTCGTCTATAGTTAGTTTAGTGAGATAAATATTATTAGTGCAGTGACTAATATGTTATGAGACAAAACATCATTAATCCTACAAAATTTTATGGTTTGTCATTGAAATGTTTTGTGAATAGTGGTATAGCCCTCTATCTAGGACCTTGGCACCCAAAAAAATGGTTGTGGGTTCCAGCCAGCGTTGGCCAGTTATAGATTTTTTCCCGGTTATGCATATGCATAATGGCCATATATACATAGATGCATATCCGACTTTTGTGTCAATTTCTATAATTGGCACTATTTGTAACTAGTGTTATTTTTATTTTATATATCCTTATCCTATTCATATTTGGCTGAAATATATATTTCTTATATCCTTATCATGTTCATAACCACTTGGGTGGGGTCTCATTGGTGACGGTTATGATTCCACGAGAGAAGTATTGATATCTACCTTCAAATGGTGATAGTTATGATTTTTTAGGGTTAGGGTTTACATTGGATGCCAAATGACACCATCAATTCAAATTTACAATTATGGGTTGCACAAATGAGTCCCGAGGAAAACAACATTGTCGTTTGTGTTTGAGTGACGTGAGAATGTTGAACGCACATCGTGTCTTTGATTTGAAATTGTTGGAGTTTCTTTCTAGCTAGCTGTAATTTTCGAATGACTTGCAATTGTGATTTGTTTTTGAAATGTTATCATCATGATCTATGTCATTGGTGAAACATGCACCTTATGTGGAAAACAACTTTTGACAACAACTATGTTGGGTTAACCATTAATGGAGCAGAGTGGATTGTCACCAAACCAAGATCAAATTCATTGGTCAACCTTCTACACCTTTGCATAATTTCCTAATTGTTTTATCCCTTGAACTTTCCTTGGATGTCTTTTTTGTGTGATTCAATCAATTGTCACAAAAGTTATATCTATGATGAAGTTGTGATGCCTTTTTATTTCTACTCCATTACATTGTTTTTTTTAATGATTGGTGATGTTGTTGGGATCTTTGGGTTATGGTGTAAGATCATGGATTGATTACCTTTCAATTACAACTTATATCAATCTTGTCCTAGCCCACCAAGCCCTTTTGAAAAAGGTCTTTGTTTCTATTATTCTCAACCCCTTCCTTGTCACTTGTCCCTCACCATGACATTGGCATGGTGGCCATATCAAATAGACTTAGAGCATAAGGTTTTCTTCTAGCTCTTGGATTTCGTCCCACCTCTCCTTGAAACCTTTATTTTTCCCTCTGTCCAATGTACAAGCATCAACCAAAAGGGTGACAACATGCTTTAAATCAACTACATGTCACTCTCTCTAGATTTGGCACTAAAAAGACCATTCATTTGACATTAAAGTTTTTTTTTGTTCTTACTTCAAAAGTCATGGTCCTTGTTTAGATATCTTTTTTAAAAATTATAATTAGTGGAACCACTACATTACTAGTTACAAAAAACTTTCTGGTTACATGAATTGTTGATACATGATATTGGCTCATGAATCGAGTGTTATTGAAAACATGCAATTAACTTTCACATGTCAAGCTTATCATGGGTAAGTGATGTGGTGTCGCAACCTTAACCTTGGGCTCGTGACCAAGGCAAGGGCTTGTAAGACTGTGGGACAAGAAGGAAGCCCGAGAGGCACATCTTATACACTCGGGAGTGCAGGAGAGTGTGAGAGAATGAACCCTCACACTCCTAAGTGAGCTCCCACTTTGGGAGTTGGAGTCCTGATGGACTTCCGAATTTTCAAGGAATGATTGCAAGGGTTCAAAACCCATTGGATTGAAAAGTTCTTTGTATCATTGGAAAGCTATTGAATTGTATATGTTTAAAATGGGCTCGCATGACCCATTTGGACATTTAGAACATAAGTTATGGCTAGAAGAAAGGCTGGGAGTGAAATTGACAATGTGACTCCCGACCATTAAAAGTCAGGAATCGACTCAATTTTCTTACGTGCAGGTGGCATGCACCATACCCTTGGAAAGATCTCGACCAGGACTACAACTTTGCTTTAGATCTCATCTCAATCAGAGGTCTGCACACAAAGTTATGGGCCCCCAAAGTTGCAAGAGTCCTAATTGTGAAAATTTTGGGACTCCCACTTGGGAGTCTTAGGACAAGATGACATTTGGGTGCTAGTCCCATGGACAAGCATATAATATACTATAAGGGGGGAAGGTGGTGGCTTCCCCCAAGTCCAGGCCATGGTGAGTCTTGTGAGTCCAAGTTTGCCCGTGGCTCGTCTTAGCACTAAAAATGTTATAGTTATGTAGTAACCAACTTGTTATTTGGTTTTGTGTAGGTTTGTGTGAATGAATGATTACTTGTCATTCTACCTAGTCCCATCCCGAAGCTCCAACATGCCCCTCTACCCCAAAGTGCTGCGAGTTAGGGAGCATGCCCCAATTCCTTATTTTTTCATTGTTTTCACCTTAGACTCACATTTGAGTTTATCAAGGAGCTTGGGAGCATGTCAGTAATTCATGAAATGTTTTCTTTGCTTAAAATCAAGTGCTAAAGGGGGTCTAACAAGGTAGTTAATAAAATGGGAAACAAGATAACAACTAGTTTCCAAATCCAACAATAGAATCCAAAGATTTTAATGGCCTAATTGTTAAAATACTTAAGGTTCTTATTAAAGAACTTGTAAATTTTTTCTATTCGTTTGTTCTTGTCATCAATGTTCTACATTTTCCTCCCCCATTTTTGTGATTTATGTTCATTTTTTTTACTTTGAAAAGGTTTCTAACATGGCGAATGTTCTTTTTGATAGTGCAAAAAATAATCGATTTTAGCTATCTTATAACTTGGTCATTAACAAGATAGGAGTTAAGGCACTTGTAAGTTCTAATTGGTGTCATGTGTAAAAGCCTTCTTGGGAGGAAAAAACTTTTAAAATCAAGTTAATCTACCTCTTATGCTACACATATGATTGACAAATTCCATCATGCACAATGCACTTAGCATACCCATAGTGAATTTTGATGAGTTTTGTCAAATTATCATAATAATGTCAAAAAAGTAGGCATGCATCATGTATAACATCTTCTTTAGGAATATGATGTAGAGCATAAAGATAGAATAAGGTCAAGAATTAAGGGGAAAGAGAAAAGTACATGATGATCTTATATTTCATCTCTTGTTATTCTTTTTAAGTTATCTCTTAGACATTAAAGATTGATCTTGTTCCTCTTCATTTCATGGTTAACTTTTTCAAAGTTTTTTTACCCATTGTCAAAATTTCAATTCAAGACTTTCCTTCCATATCCTTTTCAATCTTTCAACAAAGGAAAATAATTTGCAAGGCAAGTTGCTTTCAATACCATAATTGTTCTTGTGTTGTGAATTTGTGTGCAAAAATTATTTTCAATCAAAGAGAAAGAAACTTTGCAACAGAGCTTAAACAAGGTAGAATTTTCAATGTTTTTTATGGGTTGCAAAGATATTTTGCAAATCTATACATACCAATTGGAATCAATTTTTTTATTTTGAAGTGTTTCCAAGACATCAATTCAATCTTCCTTGTGAACTGTTAATGTGTGTAACTTGTTGGTGAAAGTTGTACCATTCTCTTTCTATAGGTCCCATTTGACCCATCATCTTTATGATGATCCTTGTGATTAGTTGGCCATGACTCAACATTACAATATAAGTTCAACAAAGTTTCCTACACTGTAGTTTGAAATATTTCTCACAACCTCCTTTAAGGGATCATGGCTTTGAATGCACATCACAAGGTTAAAGAAAGAAGAACATATTGATTCTCTTTTCACTGACAATGGTTTTGGATTAATAGCTACAACTTGGTAGTGGGAAAATGCTTGTTGCTTGGCTTGAATGATTAAGCTTGAAACATGATGATGGAAAGTTAGAGCATGTGGAAATAAGTGAAAACTTGAATGAAAGGTGGAAAACACATGTTTTCCAATCTCTCTATCAACCCATATCCCATGTATAGTTCCATGGAAGATTCTAAGGCAAGCTTTTCCAATGGTGCAAAGGGGAACCTTCACTGGTATTGGAACCTATGTTGTCTTATGAACAAATGTTTTTGCATCGCTTGGCTAACTATTTCAGGTGTGTGTGTGTGTGTGTGTTTCTCTTTGTCTTTTTCTAAGAGTTATATTCCCTCTTAGTTTTATACCTTGCTTGAATTTGCTAAACAATGTAGGATTTGATGTATGTTGATTACTTTGGTTTTTTATGCCCCTTATGAGATAGATGAAGATCTACATATTGGTGCATGAATCAGTGGGTGAAGGAGACCAACAACATCTTGTCATTGAAAGATGTGACGACTCGATTATGTATGTATTCTCACTATGCCTCTTGAGTGCCTATTGACATCATGGCTGAGTTTTCATGTTGTTGAAAGAAATGTGATAAACACTTGTGATGCAATTTTTTTGTAATCATCTTCCTTGAATTTTGAGTAGATGGTCATATGTTTATCTACACCCATGATTAAGGGCTTATGAAATCAATGGGGGGTAATGGCAACAAGTAACTATCCTATGTGATAAATGTGATGGTCTTACATGTTGTGAATGACACTCACAAGGTTAATATTGACTTGATCTCAAGGGGTTTTATGCAATTGTTATATGTCTTATTTGTGTTTACTTGTTGTTGTATTCAATTTAATTAAATGCAAAGCCAAATTATGAAGCCATTGATCTTCAATTGAACTACTTAATGTTCTTTTACCTATTTCTTCTTTCAACTTATTATCATGGGGCCAATTTCTTCATGTGTTATCTTTTGATGGCCTGCCAATAGGTAGTAGAAAACTCAACCTTGATATAGTGGTGGGTTTTTTTGTCCATGTGACTTGTGTAGAGGTTTTTCATGAGATGCTCATAGTGCCATTTATGACAGTATGTTACTTTAACATGGCTTGGCTTGCCACTAATAAAAAAATTTAGCATTGTCGATTTTGTTGTCCATGTGGTGGCTTTGCATGAGATCACAATAGTGCCATTTGATTCATTTTGTTTTCTTTCATGATCATGGCATGTATTTGTAATTTTTTGATCATTTGTCAAGGGAAGAAAAATTTGCTTCAAAACATTGTTGTGGATTTTGTTGTCCAGGTGTTAATTTTTGGTTTTGGTTAGTAAGAACCAAATTTGAATTGGGTTTGATTGAAGAACATGAAACAATAATTTTTACAAGAAGAATTGGACCCGGATTGAGATTCTCAATTCTCTTGTTGTGTAGAATTAGAACCTAAACAACTCCACTTCAGATATGGAAGTGCAGGTTCTTCATAAACATAAAGAACCACCCAACACTAGTTAAAGTAGTGTTGGGCGATTATTAAAAAACTGCACCAAACCCTCTTCGAGTATCAAGGTAATTCTTAACATTCATAACCATGATTCTCAAGAAAGAAATACCTAGTTCTAGAATTATATCATGGGTATTAAAAAATCAAA
>Ga0116230_10008071_pt1 | contig 10406 bp, 10 predicted proteins | sample S1TSphfallax_3_FD_88678 | JGI IMG/M metagenome (GOLD analysis project Ga0116230, IMG submission 88678) | Host-associated microbial communities from peat moss isolated from Minnesota, USA - S1T2_Fd - Sphagnum fallax MG | ecosystem: Host-associated > Plants > Peat moss > Unclassified | place...
ATATATATGGTGCAATTCATTACAACTCAATTGCAACTTTGTCACAACAACTCCTTTTCAATTACTATGCAACTCCCCTACAACTACAACCATAATGTCATGTTGACGTCATTTTTCATCCATCCATCAAAATTTAACATGAGGCACTATGAGGATTTTTTGTGATTTAAAAAAAATATTGATATCCATCGTCCATTATGATTATTCGTTTTAGATGGTCTTGGATTATGACATGTGACACAATCAAAAGTTGCCATGTGGCATATTAATTGAATTTTAGAAACAAATATATATGTACTTAGATAGGTTGGTACATAACCATAGGTAGGTAAATTGATATAACTCCAACCTACCTACTTACCTAATTACTTACTTACTATCTAGGTAGGGAGAAAAGTAGGACCTACTTATTTAAGTAGGCAAGTAGGTAGGTAGGAAAGTAAAATACTAGAAGGTAGGTGAATTAAAGAAGAGCCACATAAGTTTTTAAATTTATTATGCATTTTGCCTTTAGGGTTAAGCTTTTATGAACTCATCCCAACATGGCACATATATTTTAATGTGAGAATGCAAGAGGAGACACCTCTTTTATATAGTTTGTGAAATGAAATATTGAAAACAAAGCATATGGGTTGAATCTTTTAATTGCACCCTAGTTGCAACTGAGTTGTAACTACAAAAAATAATTTCCCACACGGTTTATGTTTAATTTTAATTTTGTAATTAATTTGAAATTTATAACTAATAATCTAACATAATTCAATATATGACAATTAATTATCTAGATTGATTATATGAATTATTTAATATATAATTTAGATAATTAACTAATTGATTGATTCAAATAATAAATTATCAAACTAAGTATCAAATAATTAATTGTAAAATTAAATATTAGATGATTGATTATTTAAATAACTATTAAATAACTAATTTATTTATATTAAATAATTTATATGAATATTTTATTATTTAATATAATTAATTCGTTCATAATAATTAAGTATATTATGTATTAATTACTAATTAAAAAATTAATAACAAATAATTCGTTCTGAAATATTAAATAAAAAAAACATGAATTTGAATGGAAGACATTGAAGTATATAGAGACATATTCATATGTACACCCTTATTAAATGTTTAATAAAATATATACATTGCTTTTAATTTCAATTCAAAAATAGACTTTCACCTTTCATGAAATTCTATGGTTTGATACTTAGATATGTATACCAACATAATATTGTGAATTCCAATGTAGTGAAATATTATTATCACAAAAATTGAACATCAATCACAAAAAATAGGACTATAATATTTAAGACTATAAATTTTTTTAGATAATTATAAACATGAATTATTTTAACCATTTAATTCAAAGAAAATTATATTTATTAATTTATAATAATGGTTTATTATTTTGTCCATTTTTAATAGTTGTAAATTAGTTGCATGTTACAACCACAATGAAACTTTTTAAAAAATCAAACGAAGTTGATTACATGTGTAAATATGGTGCATATAAATTATTGTATACAAAACACATTTAGAACTGCAATGCAACTACCAAACAACTAACTTATTTTTTGACATGGAATTTTATGTATTCAATCATCGCATTTATAAAGTGTAGTTGCATAGGAGTTACACTTTGGAGGATTTAGTTGCAACGTAGTTATATTTGAGTGGTTTTTGAACTCTAGTTGCAAGGCAATGTGGTTTCCATGGACACCATTTCTCATAATGTTTTAACAACATCATGAACAACATTTCTATTTTCTTTTTCTTCATCCTTTAATTCAAATTCCATGAATTCATTTCCCATAGGAATGAAAGACTTTTCAAAAGTTTCATCAAAAAGTTGATTGAATTCTTTTACTTTTGGTTCAACTTGTGAAGTAAAATTCAGAGCCTCTATGCTTTTGACATTAACAAGACCATAATAGTGTATAAGCTAGGTAAAATTCATGTAGTTGCAAATGCATTGTCAATATTACTAAATATTACAAAATCCACAAGTGTGCCTAATGAAACCACATATGTAAGTATGTTTTACATAGAGCTTGAATGGCTAAATAATGTAAAAGAATTTTTGATAACAAGACAAATTGAGTGACAAATAAGGAGTTTATTTCATTAATGATGCCATCAAGTATTTTACATATCATTTTATGTTGAAACATGTGAGTTTTACAACCTATTATCCTTAACGGAATGCATAGGATGAGTCTACTAACAAGGTACTTGGGACATTGTTGACTAAATTAGTTACTGAGAATAAAACAAATTGGGATGAACATTTGTTCACAATGTTATTTTCATGCAAAACTACATAAAAAGTAGCAATAGGGTATACACCATATCAATTAGTGTATGGATTACATCCATTGATGCCCATAAAGTACACAATGTTAATTGATGGTGGAAGTGAAAAAGGCAATACTTTAGTGAGAGTTTTAACTACCAAAATTTCAAAGTTGAAGAGGTTGTAGGAGGCTAGAATGTAGGTTGTAGAAACTATAAGTATTTAATAGTGGAATAGAGCATTATGGAGTCAACAAAAAAATCCGAAAAAAAAATTTAGTTTTGGTGATTATGTTTTGTGGTTTCCAAAGGGCAATAAATCACACCTAGGGAAATTTACTAGGAAATGGTTTGGACCATACACAGTACAATATGTGTTGGCAAATAACATTATATTATTGGTGACAATTGAGAAGTTTGAGACAAGCCTATGTTATTCAATGTGAATAAGCTTAAACCTTACAAATACATGGAATTTGAAGTCTAGAAACAAGAACAACAAATGTTAGTATATTGGGAATAAAGTGCAGGTCCAAACTTCAGGCCAAAGATTTTAATGTAGAGGTGGAAGATGAAGAATGAATGAAGGATCTTGCAGTCAACATAGTATTAATTTTGGAGCTATAGATGATTAACAAATCCATAAGTAATAACTATAAAAGTGAGAGATTTAAAGATGTAAAGATCTGAGGATGATATGTCAAGGATATCGATTGAATTAGTAGAGGTATTCACTTAGTCATTAGGGGTATTTGCACAATCATTAGATTTGTTGACACAATTAGTAGAAAATCCAGTATAGTCAATAGATGTATTGCCATAGTTAAAAGATGAGTTGACATGGTTAGTAGAGAAATGGGCATAATTAGTAAAAGGCATATAAGGCAAATGAAATGATATTAGGGATGTGGATTAATTAGAAGATGAAATTTAATCCATTCATTCATAATGATGACATGATTGTATAAGGGACATAAAAAATGGTAGTGATGGGTTATATTTATTTCAAGGATCATGCATTAATTAAAAGATGGCAAGTAGGTAAAAAAATGAATGTGATGGGCGGGAAGCTCAAGGATGAAAAAACATGGGGTAATTGTCGAAAGCTATTTTCATTTGTTGTTGAAAGTTGTGAGCATTTTTGAAGTTTTGGAGATCACAAAAGCAAGAGTGTAGAAAATGCAATTGAAAAACTATAATAAAAGAAAAGGAAGCACAAAAAAGTGAGCATAGATAGAAACAAGAGGAGGAAGTGGAATTACTAAGAAAAAAAGAAGTAAAAAGGAGTTGTGAAAAGCAAAATGTGAAAGAGTGTTGAATATTCAACCATTGGTTGTAAGGTTGTCATTGCATTCTTCATCATCTTCAAAATGTGCACAAAGAAAAGTGTACAATGAGAAGAGATAATTTGTGCAAATGATAATTCATGATATAGATCAAATTAAAACATCTGTAATTGAGTTTTTGTGTAGAAGCAGAAAATGTTGGTGTGTAAGTTTATAAACATGACCAAGAACTACATCAATGGATTTGATTGAAGAATCAAAAGAAAATGAAGTTGTGGAGTGGCAATCTATGGATGCACAAGCAATGTAGATGGATGCAAGGGAGGAAGACATTGTTGGAACAAAAATACAACCATCCACAAAAGTGCAAACGTTGATAAAAGCACAATTAAAAGTGATGGAAATCAAGATGTGTGAATTAAATGTTGCAACAAAGAGAAGACGCACCATCATGGACAAAGCTACACATTTGGAAAAAAATATTTGCATTCTAAATGTTAAGTGATTGATGTGGATATAGATGAAACAAAACTACGATAGGCATGTTGAGAGGATGGAGAATTGGAAAGATATAAGTGAGGAAAAAGACTGGGCTTTTAAAGCAAGGCTTGTTCCTTTGTTTTTAGTGTGTTGGGAAGCACCAATGCCTGATGTCATGCTGGAATTTTTAAACACATTTGTTATCAAAGGCCATAAATATATACTTTGGGCATCAATTTTGTGTTGTGCCAACTCTAGTGGAATCCCTTTGAGATCTTTGTATGTCCATGCAAATAATTTTGAATTCCTTCAACAGTTGTTCCATTTCCAACACGTTTCTTGTTTCTAATTATGCATTAATTTTCACCAACTATGGTTTTACATTAGTTCCCACATTAAGTTTCATTAGTTATTGATTTTTAAGTAACATCCATCATGTTATCTGTTATTCGTATGCTTTGATTTTTGTTATAGTTTCATCCATTCCAACACTGCCTAGTTGACGATTATAGTATGTCTTTGGATACACCTTATCCTCTAGAGTTATTTCTGGTTCATATGTATTGTTAACTATCTTCTTTTTTGTGCTCTATATTCCATATCCTTGTTTTGAAATATTATTTTTCACATCTATATCCACAATCTCCACATTTATGGTTTTCACAGATTGAATTGTCTCAGGTAAACTGATTATTCTTATTGACAACAATTTTGGCTTTATAACAAAGATGATATCTTTTTCTTCATGTGCGATACCATTCAGATAATCATAACATAATAACATTTTTGGTCTTTCTACTTCACCTCGCAAATGCTTGGTGACTATAATTATTTTGACTGTCCCATTCCCTTGTATGATAACATCGTTACTCCCCTAATCATGTGCCATTTTACCATCCTTTAACCATGGTTTCCCTAACAACATGGAATAACTACAATCTACCACACTATTTTGAAATAGAGTAAATGTAATTATGCAAGGAATGCCATGAACATATATCGTTAGATCTCTAATCAAACCTACTAGTTTTGTGGTTGTTTAATCTGCCATTTTCATATTATATGGTGTAGGTTTAGGTTTTGGAAGCCTTAACTATCACAACCTTAACCTTGGGCTTGCAACCAAAGCAAGGTCTTGCAAGGGTGCAGGCCAAGGGGGAAGCCCGGGAGTCACATCTCATGCTCCCGAGAGTGTAGGAGAATGTGAAGGAATGAACCCTCACACTCCCAATTGAGTTCCCACTTTGGGAGTTGGAGTCTTGATGGACTTTTGAACCTTTAGAAAGTGATTGTAGGGGTCAAAACCCATTGGATTGAAGAGTTTCTTATATCATTGGGAATCTCTTAGAACGTAGATGTCTAAAACAGGCTCACATGATTCATTTGGACATTTCAAACACACGTTAGGGCCAAAAGAAAGGATGGGAGCAAAATTGGTAGTTTCACTCCCGACCACTAAAAGTTAAGAATCGCCCTGATTTCCTTGTGTTCAAGTGGCATGCAACATACCTTTGGAAAGCTCTCAGCAATGGCTATAATTTTGCTTTAGACCTCCTTTCAATCGGAGGTTTTCACACAAAGTTATGGGCATCCAAAGTGGTGGGAGTCTTAATTTTGGGAATTTTGGGATTCCCAGGACAAAATGACATTTGAATGTTGATCCCATGATCAGGTACAAAGTATACTATAAGGGTACGCACTAATCAACTTTTCATTTGGTTTGTGCAAGTTCGTGTGAATGATTGAATTATTTATCAATCTTCCTAATCCCATTTCGGAGTTCCAACACACCCTTCTACCCTCGATGTGCTGTGAACCAGGGAGCACACCCCAACTCCTCCTTCCGTTGTCTTCACCTTTGGGCTCGTGGTTGAGTCCATCAAGGAGTTTAAGGGTGCGTCACTAATCTTAATTTCAAATATTTTATGATGATATTAATTCTAGAACCTCCATCCAACAACACATCTTCTATTGTATTTTTAATCTGTACTTGGATAAATGTCATATGAATATGATTATCTATTGTTATAGTAGATGTCCCTACCTTTGGTACTAAAAAACCAACTTGTTTTTCTATGGTTACTATATTTAAATTATAAGTTTTTTTAAATTTTAGCTTCTGCCAAATATATATTTTTAACTTAAGGGCTATTTTAAGCAATTGTCCCGAGTTTAAAGGATAACTTGTTTCCAACATTTGCTTACCAATGTGTAGAAAAATCTCTTCAATTACGATCAATTTTTCTTGTGAATTCATTGCCTTTTCAGATTTTTGTGCTTCCATAGGAATAATATTTATCATAGCCAACTAGGTTGTGTTCCATCCCTCCATAGATGTGGATGGCCCTTCTATTTGGGCTTTTGTTTCTTGAATTTGAATGTTGAATTGTTTCCACCATTGACTTTTTTAACTATTTTTCTTTTTCCCAATTAGTAGCACTGTTTACTTTCCTTGGTTTTATATCCTTGAACACCTATTCTTTAGTTGCTTTACTTCTTGTTGTAACATTAACGTCCACCACATTCACATCTACAGTGATTATTTGTGTTTTAGCAATAGGTTGAACCTTTGCTATTGTCATAAATTTCCCATGAAACGTCTTTTTCATTTATGTAAACTTTGGATAGTTTGTCATTTTGTGTCCATTCAAACCATAGATGTGACAACATACAAAGATGTTTTCTTTGGTTTTTGATTTAATTGGGCTGCTTTTGTAGTTGCCATTGTAATTTGCTCCTTTTTACATGTTTCCACATTGTGATTAGTCATTCCATAATTTGTGCAAAACTTGTTAGTCTTCCTTGTATTACTCTATGTTTTTGGTGGTGTTGTTTGTTTTGTACTCTATGGTACTTATAATGCATTCCTTGCTTCTGTAGTAGTCATCCCTTCTTCACACAACAATGTTGCCTCCTTATGTTATTAGAGTGTTGACCTCTTCATCCTTGTAGTCACAATTTTGATGTATGATTGTAAATTCGCTTTAAATAGAGTAGTTAGGAAACTATTTGTGGTTGGTATTTGTAAACCATTTGTTAGTTTCTAAATCCACTCATAGTAAATCTCCTCCTACATCATGTTCTTCAACTCCATGTATATTTGCTCATCATTCTAAGTCTTTTGATGATGTTTGCAAAATGCATGTGTAAGCTCTAAATAAATATAATTAGGAAATTCTAACACGTAATTATGGCACCAATGTCATATGTTTTAACATATAATTAAATGCATTGATGATATACTTTTTAGAGGTTTCTACATTTACTTTCATTATATAATTAAACACTTTTACATGAGCATTTGGGTCAACATCTTGTTTGAAATTAGGACATTTAAGAGCTACCTTGTTTGGCTTCACAAAATGGCCATTTCTATGGTTAGGAATTCCTTGAATTATGACAAATGCTTATCAATGCCCTCCTTTTGGATCTTCAACATTTATATTTTTGTACCCCTTAGTAGCTATGGGGTTCATTGATGGTTGGTTTGTGGTTTTGTGTACATGAATATTCATTATTGGATTAGTAAACACCATTTATGGTGTCCCAACAACTCTAATACTTATTTTTGGTAATCTCAAACTCCTACTCAAATTCCTTTTCACCAAAGATCCACTTGATCCAGGACTCACATTTATTACAGATCTAATAACCACTCACTTTCTAACAACATCCATGTTGGGTGCAATAATTGTTTCCACTCTTGTGGTTATTATGACCACATTAAATGATTGAATAATTTCTATCCTAGTGAATTGTCTCTGGGTTTTAATAATTGTTGCTTTCGACATTATTGGTGAAGTTGTGTTGACCTGAGTCTAACAATGTTCCATTTTATGGTTACCCATTGGTAGCTTCTATGGTGTAAAATGTGGATGGGAATACATTTTTGGTTTTCTGTTCTTGAATTGAATGGATGGATGAATCTATTGACTTTATGGTCCCAATTGGCTTCCCAATTCCATGCCTTTAAGTCTGTTTTAAATTATAAGAATTCCTGGTTTTTGTTCTTGTGGTTGATCCATTAATGCTCCTGTGACATTCTGTAACTCCACATGTCTAGTAATACATGCTTTAATGTGGAAACGCACAAAAGGACCATCCATAATTGGATGTCCTTTTTATCCACATAATGCATGGACTTTTGAAAGTAATCTAACTACCTTCGAATCCATAGATTCACGATCTTATGTTTTGACTATGTATATGTTTGATCCAACTCTGGATTTCCTTGATGTGATTATGACTGTGCTATTTCATCCAACACATTCACCTATGCATCTACATATACAAATGATGATAGGTAATTTTCTTTAGTCTCTTCAAGCACATCGATATTGGTGTTTTCTTCCACCTCCGAGTTTTCCATTGGTTCATAGTAATATGGAAATGTAAATTGATACACAAACTTGGGTTGTATACCTCTTATATTATCCTTTCTTTAACTAGTCACCAACTCTAGACTTGATATTTCCTATGGTTAATCAAATATTACAAAAATCCCTACTTTATCTTAAATTCTACGACTTTGAACCACATATTACAATTAAGAAATATACTAAACTCACTCACTTAAGTGAATAGTCAATTGCATTTTTCTCTGTGAAGATCATCGTTTGTAACTGTGCATTTTTTAAGGACCTTTAGTCCATATTTCATGTCGTACCACCTCTTATGGTAAAAAAGACCTGTGCTTTGTGGGGCTTTCCTCTATTCTAAGAACTCATTTGTCCAACATCAAATTTCAATATGGGGTTTATATGAGCCCTACACATTCTTCTCCATTTTCAAAATTGTTTTATGTTTATTTTTTAATGATTTAACAATTTGTTTCCAAGTCTAATTGTTGTTGTAATCTCCGGGTCAACATTTGATTCACCTTGTTTCACAATCTTTGGTCTTTAGAATTTATAGATTATTTTGTAGTCGTTATGGCGTGAACCACTTTGACCTTTAATACTTTCTAACATACCCTTTTAAATTTAGTGTCATAACCCTAACATTGGGTTTGTGCTTAAGTGTGAAGTGCGAGGGCCCATGAGGCCAAAAATGTGCTTAGGTGTGAAACACATTTTCACAAATGGGGTAGAGTGCAAAGGATGAAGCCCAATGACTTCCAAGTGCACTTCCACTTTGGGAGTTGCACTCATGCGAATTGCGAATGTTTGGAGCCTTGGTTGGAAAGGGAAAAAAACACCAAATTGGGCCCCCATGACACCATTAAAAAAGGTCTTGAACTATAGATGCTTAAAGTGCTTTCACACTATTCATTTAGACCTAATTTGCATGAGTTATGATTAAAAGAAGAGATGGAAGTCAATTCCCACCCTCAAAAGTAGGGGTCAAATGAGTTATGGTTAAGGCGTGTTATACACCATTGGAAAGAACTTTTTGAGGGCTATAAGAGTGCCATCTTACTCTCAAAATAGACTTGATTTGAAAAAAATATGAGCATCCAAAGTTTTGGGACAATAAGAATCCCAATTTTGGGACTCCCCATTTGGGAGTCCTGGGGAAAAGTGACATTTGGATGTAGTTGGTGTGAAGAGGCATGGAGTATACTATAGGGAGGGGAGTGATGCCTCCTCCCAAATGTTGTGGGCCGTGTAAAGCTTATGCTTATGGTTGTCCTTATTAAGTTCATTGCATCACTTCCAATCAACTTGCATTAATCGCCTTCTTTTTTTGATTATGCAAATTGATTTCATTTTACACTTTCTCTTATGAGTTCATTCTAGTCCCATCTTGAAGCTCCAACACACCTTCTTGCCCCCAAAATGTTGCGAGTTAGGGAATGTGTTCCAACTCTTTTCTTCTTCCATTGTTTCGTTCTGGGATTCACCTTTGGGTCTCTTAAGGAGTTCAGGGGCACATCATTTTGAATTGAAAAAAAATTCAATCATTTGAACACTATCATGTACAACACTACAACATAAGTTTTAGAAAACCTTATTATTATTGCAAAAAATAAAAAATAAAAAAAATTCCCACAAGATGGTCATTAAATGGTAGAAGTGAATTTAATTCCCTGTAAAATTATTCCACTTTACAATAATAACATATTTGCATTATAATATGCATACATTCACAATTTTTTCTTTGATTCTAAACACACTTGATTATGCAATTCATTTAAACACTAGATTCATAATTATGTCATGTAATTAAAATTTGCATTTAAAAATACAATGTAGAAGAATCCAAAAACAATATTAAAATTCATTTCATTATATTTTGATAATACAAAAAATTCACACAATAATATGGATATGGAAATCATTGCAGAAGTCTATAGTTTTTTGTTTTATTGAAAACTCAATAAAAATTACAACA
>Ga0116230_10008072_pt1 | contig 10405 bp, 9 predicted proteins | sample S1TSphfallax_3_FD_88678 | JGI IMG/M metagenome (GOLD analysis project Ga0116230, IMG submission 88678) | Host-associated microbial communities from peat moss isolated from Minnesota, USA - S1T2_Fd - Sphagnum fallax MG | ecosystem: Host-associated > Plants > Peat moss > Unclassified | place: USA...
CAGTGCGTGTCGAGCTTGCGTGGGGCAGCCATCGATGAGGTCGTCGTCGTCGACAATGCCTCGTCGGACGGCTCGCTCGAGCGCCTGGCGGCGGCGGACCGACGGGCGGTGCTCGTGCCGACGGGCCGCAATCTCGGTTACGGCACCGCGGCAAATCGCGGTGTTGCACGCTCGTCCTCGCCCTACGTGCTGATCTGCAACCCCGATCTCGTCGTCGATCCCACCGTCGTCGAGATGCTCGCGCGCCACCTGGACGACGAAGCCGACTGCGCCTTAGTCGGGCCGCGCCTCGACAATCCCGACGGGAGCCGGTACCCCTCGGCCCGAGCGTTCCCCAGCCTCTCCGTCGCAGCTGGGCACGCCCTCGTCGGGCTCGTCTCGCCGGACAACCGCTGGACGCGCCGGTACAAGATGATGGACGAGCTCGGCGCCGACGCAGAGCCCGCCAGCACGGCCGTCGACGTCGACTGGGTGTCGGGGGCGTGTTTTCTCGTCCGTCGCACCGCCTTCGAAAGTGTCGGAGGCTTCGACGAGGGCTACTTCATGTACGCAGAGGACCTCGACCTGTGCTGGAGGCTGCACCGGGCGGCCTGGCGGGTGCTCTACGAGCCAAACGTGCACGTCGTGCACGCCCAAGGCCTCTCGACGGCACGTCACCGCGTCCGCATGCTCGTCGCTCATCACCGCTCCACGTGGCGCTTCGCCAGGAAAAGCAGTCGCGGTCTCGACCGGGCACTCCTGCCTGCGATGGCGGTGGCGCTCGTGGTTCGCCTCGGTGTCGCAGTACTTCGTGGTGGGAGCTGAGTCGCCCGGAGGTTGGCTATGCTCCGCTCGCCATGTCTCGGGGATCGTTTGGACGTTCAGTTGCGCGCGCTGCCGCGAGCGGTGGAAGCAGGAACTACCGGGCCCGTCGCCCGTTGGCCTGGTACGCCAGCCTCGCTGTCATCGTCATCGTGGGCGTAGGGCTCATCGCCTACAGCCGGAACGAGGTTCTGCACCCGACGGTGATCGGACCCACGGCCAGCGATAACTGGAATGCTGCGCTCGCTGTCGACATCTGCGGGACGATCGAGCCGGAGCTTCCCGCCAATACGAACCTCACCTCGGTCGGGCTGCGGACCTACGGCAACGGACTGATCAACATCGATCCTGGCGCCGTGTCCACGGGTAGCTCCGCCTACGAGGGCCTGAACGCCACGATCGGCAAGTTTGCCGAGTCCTACCCGCGCTTTACCCTCACGGCGACGAGCATCGCCTACCCGGCGCTGAAGGCGGCCAAGGGATCGACTCCCGCCACGACCACAACCACGACGACAACGTCAACAACGACAACGACAACAACCACGACCACGACCACGACGACGCTGCCGGCCAAGTCCACCACCAAAGCCAGCTCGTCGACGACGACAGCGCCGACGACGACAACAGCGCCGACGACGACGACAACGACCCTCCCACCGGTGACGGCGTACACGAACGGCGAGGCCTGCACCTCGGCTGCTGGTCCATTGAAGGGTGACGGCACGCTCGTCGCCAAGGTGTGGAGCTCGCCCACGGCAACCGGCCATATCTACTCGGGCAAGCTCACCTCGATCCACCTGACGAACGGTGAGATGATCACCCTTGCGTTCCTTCCGAAGGGCGCCGCCATTCCCGTCCCCGCCTCTCGCTCGACGCTGGTCTCGACCCTGAAGAACGCCTCGTGATCGCTGTCGTGCTGGTCGGAGGCGCGGGGACACGCCTGCGGCCGCTGACCTACGCGCTCCCCAAGCCCATGCTGCCCGTCGTCGAGCGACCGATGATCGCCCGGGTCGTGGAGTGGCTGGCGTCCTACGACGTGACTTCTGTCGTGCTCTCGCTCGGCTACCAGCCAGATGCCTTCGTCGACGCCTTTCCCGACGGGAGCTGGGCTGGCGTCGATCTGCTCTACGCGGTGGAGCCCGAGCCTCTCGATACAGGTGGAGCGATCCGTTTCGCCGCATGCTCGGCAGGAGTCGACGGTGAGCCGATCGTCGTCGTCAACGGCGACGTGCTCACCGACCTGGACTTAGGCGAGCTCGTGAAGTTTCATGCGTCTCACGGCGGGGAGGCGACGATCTCGCTCACTCCCGTCGAGGACCCCTCGGCCTATGGGGTCGTACCGACGGACCCGGACCACAAGGTGCTCGCCTTCATCGAGAAGCCAAAGCGCGAGGATGCCCCGACGAACTTCATCAACGCCGGCACGTACATCTTCGAACCGTCCGTGGTGGCCGGGATCGAGGGTGGTCGACGCGTGTCGGTCGAGCGCGAAGTCTTCCCGCAGCTCGTCGAGCGCCGCTCGCTCTACGCCGTCGAGTCGACGGCGTACTGGCTCGACACCGGTACGCCAGAGCGCTACTTGAAAGCGCAGATCGACGTGATGAACGGCGCGCGTCCGTCGGTAGCTCTGCCCGAGTGCATCGCGGTGGCACCGGGAATCTACGTCGCACCGGGAGGCCGCCTGGATGGCGATGTCGGCGGCTGTGCATTTGTCGGCCAATCGGCCACCGTCGATGCCGGTGCCTACGTCGCCGATGCGGTCATTGGCGCGTCGTGTCATGTCGCACCCGGTGCGAGGATCGTTCATAGCGTCCTTCTTCCTGGGGCGGTTGTGCGAGAAGGTGCGGTGATCGAGCACTCCGTCGTCGGACCGAGCTCGGTTATCGGTGCGGGCGCCTCCATCGTCGCCGGGTCGGTCGTCGGGGCGGCTGCTCTCGTGCCCGACGGAGAGCTGCTCGACAGCGCGCGACTGCCCGTGTGAGACTCGCTGCGTGCGAGCGCTAGTCACAGGCGGCGCCGGGTTCATCGGCTCTGCGCTCGTCGACCGATTGCTTGCCGAAGGCCACAGCGTCGACGCCGTGGACGATCTGTCAACGGGTGCACTGGCGAATCTCACGGATGCTCGAGCAGCTGGCGGAGAGCTCCGCTTCCATCAGCTCGACGTGCGCGAGCCGGAGCTGGTTGAGCTGTGCGCTCGGCGCTCGCCTGAAGTCGTGTTCCACCTTGCAGCGCAGTCGAGCGTGTCGGTGTCGATCCGTCGGCCCGTTCTCGACGCCGACGTGAATCTTCTCGGCTCCATCCAGGTGCTTGAAGCCGCTCGCGCCGCAGGTGCCAGAAAGATCGTCTACGCAGCGAGTGGCGGGACCCTTTACGGCGACGCCGACGTCTCCGACCTCCCGCTGCCCGAGAGCCACCCGCACCGGCCGCGCTCGCCCTATGCCGTCTCGAAGAGCTCGGTCGTCCACTACCTCACCGTCTACCAGGAGCTCTACGGGATCGAGTACAGCGCGCTGGCGCTGGCCAATGTGTACGGCCCACGCCAGGATCCCCACGGAGAGGCCGGTGTGGTGGCGATCTTCGCCGACAATCTCCTCGCGGGTCGTCCGTGCACTGTCGACGGCGACGGCTTGCAGTCGCGAGATTTCGTCTACGTCGACGATGTCGTGGACGCGTTCTCCCGTGCAGCCTCGAAGGGCGACGGCCTGCTGGTGAACATCGGCACCGGTGTGCGCACCTCGGTGCGCCAGCTCTATGAGACGATGGCCGACCTCGTCGGTGAGAAGCGACCGCCACTGTCAGGACCCGCTCGTCCGGGTGATGTCGTCCATAGCGCCCTCGATCCGACGCGGGCTGCGATCCACCTCGGTTGGTCGCCATGGACGAGCGTGCACGACGGCGTGGCAACGATGCTCGGGCACGGTGGTGGCAGTGCTGCGGGTCGCAGCGTCCCACAGCACAGCGGCCCACAGCACAGCGGCCCGAGTCGGAGCAGCGCGGGTCGCAGCGGCCCAGCGCAGCCGTGATCGTCGTCCTGTCGGGCGGCGTCGGCGCGGCTCGGTTCCTGTCCGGCCTGGTGCAGGTGGTCGATCCGGCCGAGATCACCGCTGTCGTCAACACCGGCGACGACACGGTCCTTCACGGTCTGCACATCAGCCCCGATATCGACACCGTCACCTACACCCTCGCGGGTGCGGTCAACCCGGTCACCGGCTGGGGCCTCACCGGTGAGACCTGGGCAGCGATGTCCGCGCTCGAGCGTCTGGGCGGTGCTTCGTGGTTCCGCCTCGGCGATGGCGACCTCGGCACGCATCTCTACCGGACGGGCCGCCTCGCAGAGGGCGCCACGCTGTCGGAGGTCACCGCAGAGGTGGCCCGAGCCTGGAACCTCTCGCTGCGCATCGTCCCCGTGACGAACGACCGCTTGAGGACGCGCCTGCGCCTCGTCGATGGCGAGGAGGTGGAGTTCCAGGACTACTTCGTGCGGCTTCGCCATTCGGTGCCCGTCAGCGCAGTGCGCTTCGACGGCGCCGCGCAGGCACGTCCCGCGCCAGGCGTGCTCGAGGCACTGGGCGAGGCCGACCTGGTCGTCGTCGCCCCGTCGAACCCCGTGGTCTCCATCGCTCCGATCGTCGCCGTCCCCGGCGTGCGGGAGGTGCTCGAATCCCGGCGCGAGTCCGTTGTCGCCATCTCGCCGATCATCGCCGGCGCAGCACTGAAGGGCCCAGCGGACCGGCTGCTCACCGAGCTCACCGGAGCGAGCTCCGTCACCTCGGTCGCTCGGCTGATCTCACCATGGGCGGCAACGCTGGTCATCGACGTCGTCGACAAAGATCTCGTCGGTGAGGTGGAGGCCGAGGGAGTGCATGCAGTGGTGGCGCCGACGGTGATGCACGATCGTGACGCCTCCGCCGAGCTTGCCCGCGCCGTGCTCGCCGTGCACCGCCGGTGAGATGCCAGGAGACGGAGACGGAGACGGAGACGGAGACGGGGACGGGGACGGGCGCGGCGAGATGACGGGGGAAACGACCGGGATCGCATTGCTCGCTGTCACGGGGATCGGTGAAGTCGTGAAGGGTGATTCGATCGGCGAGCTCGTCGCCGCCCACGCCGAGCTCCAGCAGGGTGACGTCGTTGTCGTGACCCAGAAGATCGTGTCGAAGGCGGAAGGGCGAGTCGTCGAGGTTGACCCCCACGACCCCGATGCGAAGCGGAAGCTGGCCGAGTCCGAGGCAGTGCGAGTGCTTCGGCGCCGGGGCGATTTGGTGCTCAGTGAGACCCGGCATGGTTTCGTCTGCGCGAGCTCCGGCGTGGACTTCTCAAACGTTGCCGAGGGCTACGCCGTGCTCCTGCCGGTCGATGCCGATCGCTCGGCACGCCGCATCCGCGACCAGCTGCGCGCCCGCACGGGTCTCGACGTCGGCGTCGTGGTGTCGGACACCTTCGGCCGTGCGTGGCGCCGGGGCCTGACGGATGTGGCCATCGGGTGCGCCGGGATCGCAGCCATCGTCGATTTGCGAGGCTCTCGAGACGCACTGGGTCGGGAGCTCACGGTCACCGAGGTGTGCGTCGCGGACGAGATCGCGTCCGCTGCCGAGCTCGTGATGGGCAAGTCCTCGGGAGTCCCTGTCGCGATCGTGCGTGGCGTGCCCGCGCAGTGGTTGCGGGAGTCCTCGGCAGTCGAGGAAATCGTGCGCCCCTACCGGGAAGACCTCTTCCGCTGAGGCGGCGTCAGTGACGACGCCGCGCCTGGTGCGGCGACAGTGAAGAAGTCCTCGGCGCTGGAGGTCGTGCTCGTCGCCGAGCAGCTGCGTCGCGAGGTTCCCGGTGGCATCGGGACCTACATCGAGGGCATCGCAGCCGGCCTGGCAGCGATGGATCCGGCCTCTGCTGGCCAGGGACCCGACGAGCGACCGACAAGGTCAGGGCCGAAGTCCGTGGAGTCACACGGCTCGGGTGAGCCCGAGCTGCGGGTGCGGGCGCTTGCCAGCCACCCGCGCCGTGGAGGACGTGGGTCTGCGACACCCGGATTACCCGCCATCTCCGGTACGCCCGGGCCGCCCGGTACGCCCGGAAGCGCCAGCTCGCCTGATCGCGTCGCAGGTCTCGGTCTGCCGGTCGAGTACGTCCGACTCCCGTCGCGACTCGTCGCCAAGGCGTGGGACCTCGGTCTGTACGGAGTGCGTGGGCCTGCCGACGTCGTGCATGCGACCTCGCTCGCCGTGCCTCCGACGTCGTCGCCGCTGGTCGCCACCGTGCACGACTTGGCATGGCGTCGTGTGCCAGAGGCCTATCCGCCACGAGGACGGCGCTGGCACGAGGCCGCGCTGGCGCGAACTCTCGCTCGGGCGGTGGCGATCGTCGTGCCGTCGACGTTCGTCGCTGACGAGCTGCGCCATGAGCTCGGCCCGGACAAGGGCGAGAGGGTCGTCGTCATCCCCGAGGGTGCCGACCATCTTCCCGAGCCCGACGGAACCGGGGCCCAAGCACTGCTCGAACAGCTCGGTGTGCGTGGGGGCTTCCTGTTGAGCGTCTCCACCCTCGAGCCGAGGAAGAACCTCGCTCGGCTGATCGAGGCCTATGGCCTGGCCCGCCCCAGCTTTCCCGAGCCGTGGCACCTCGTCGTGGTCGGCCCTCGTGGCTGGGGCGAAGGTCTGGCATCGGCTGTGCAGGGCGGCAGTGGCTCGACACCCACGGGCTTGGCTGCCAGTGGCTCAGCGCCCAGCGGGGTGGCGCCCAGCGGGGTGGTCTTCGCTGGGCGGGTCGCACCGGCGATCCTGGCGGCGCTCTATCGCGACTGCCGGTGCCTTGCCTACGTGCCCCTCGTCGAGGGCTTCGGCCTGCCGGTCGTCGAGGCGATGCGTGCTGGAGCGCCCGTCGTGTCAAGCGACGTGCCGAGCGCGGGCGATGCCACGCTCATGGTGGACCCGCTCGATCCTCAGGCGATCGCCGCAGGTCTGCGCGTCGCAGCCGTCGAGGCTCCAGAGCGCGACGCGCTCGTGGCGGCGGGTCGCAGGCACAGCGCACCGATGACGTGGGAGCAGGCTGCTCGAGATCACGTCGAACTGTGGCAGCGCGTGGCTGGTTCGTCGCGCGGCTCAGGGTCGGGATCGGGAAAGGGAGCGGGATCGTGACGAGCGGCGGCACCGGCGATGGCGCGGGGAATCGTGACGGGCTCGCCGTCGGGATCGATGTGGCAGCGATCCCGGTCGAGGCGCTCGGTGCTGGTCAATACACCGTGGAGCTTGTGCGGGCGCTCGATAGGCGTGCGGACCTCGCGCTGACACTCGTGGCGAGACGCGACGACGTCAGCCGCTGGCGCGAGATCGCACCCCGTGCCTTCATCCTCGGTGCTGCACCGTCGTCGAGAGTGCTGCGCCTGGCATGGGAGGAAGTCGGCCTCAGCGCGACGAGGCGGCGGCGTCCGGAGCGCTTCGCCGTGCTGCACGGGCCGCACTACTGCCTGCCTGCGTGGGCAGGTGGGCCGAGCGTCGTGACCGTGCACGATCTGACGTGGGTCGACCATCCCGAATGGCACGAGCGCTCGAAGGTGGCCTACTTCTCCCGAGCGCTTCGTCTCGCTGCACGGCGGGCCGAAGTGATCGTGTGTGTCAGTCAGGCGACTGCTGACCGCTACACCCAGCTGTTCGGCACGGCGCGACCGGTGGTCGTCGTCCCGCACGGTGTGGATCACGCACGGTTCTCGCCCGACGAGCCCACTGTGGGCTATGACGAGCGCGTCCTGCATGACCTCGGGGTGCGCCAGCCCTATGTACTGCATACCGGAACTTTGCAGCCGCGAAAGGACCTGCCGACGCTGGTGACCGCCTGGGACAAGGTGGCTGGCCGGCGTGGCGAGCTGTCGCTCGTGCTCGCGGGGGGCACGGGCTGGGACACCGAGGAGATCGACCGTGCAATTGCGTCATCAGCACATGTCGAGCGCATCGCTCGGCTCGGTCACGTGAGTGATGAGGCGGTGGCCGTGCTCGTACGTCGAGCTGCAGTCGTGGCCTATCCGTCGCTCGAGGAGGGGTTCGGACTACCCGCCCTCGAAGCCATGGCCTGTGGCGCGCCCCTGGTAACGACGGCTCGGTCAGTCATGGCCGAGGTTGCTCGCGACGCTGCGCTGCTCGTCGAGCCGTCCAGCCCGGTCGAGCTCGCCGAGGCAATCGACGCCGTGCTGGACGGAGGCGAGGAGGTCGAGCGACGTAGTCGCTCTGGCCGCACGACCGCTGCGACCTATACGTGGCAACGTTGCGCCGAGGGCCATGTCGAGGCCTATTGCACAGCGGCTCGTTCGAGGACAGGTCGGAGCCGGTGAGTAGGTTGGTGCTGTGAACGCGTTCCTGACCGGCGCATCGGGGTTCGTCGGCCACTGGCTTCGTGGTCACCTCGAACAGTCCGGCGACGACGTGCAGGCACTGGCGGAGAACGTCGACCTTTCCGACGCGGATGCCGTGTCGGAGTCGGTGTTCGCCGCTGCTCCCGAGGTGATCTACCACCTCGCCGCCCGCGCCCATGTCGGAGAGTCGTGGGAAGACCCGGAGGCGACCGTCCAGGTGAACGTCGTCGGCACGTTGCACGTGCTCGAGGCGGCACGGCGCGCACCACGTCCACCTCGAGTCGTGCTGATCAGCTCGGCCGAGGTCTACGGCAGCGGTGACGGCTCACCGCTCGACGAACATGCGCCGCTCGCTCCCGTCTCGCCCTATGCGGCCTCGAAGGCGGCCGCTGAGCTACTCGGCCTGCAAGCTTTCCTCGGGCGAGGTCTTGAGGTCGTGGCGGTGCGACCGTTCAACCACGTCGGACCGGGACAGAGTGAGGCGTTTGTCGTCTCGGCACTCGCCAAGCGAGTCGCGGAGGCAGAAGTCAGCGGTGCGCCGGTCCGCATCGGCAACCTCAGCGCCGCGAGGGATTTCACGGACGTGCGCGACGTCGTGCGTGCCTATCGCATGCTCGGCGTCGCCGGCGTGCCAGGCGAGACGTACAACATCAGCTCCGGTCGTGCGGTACCGGTCTCCAAGGTCCTCGATTATCTGGTCGCTGCGGCAAGCACACCCATCGTGACCGTGGAGGACCCGGCACTGTTTCGCCCCGTCGACGTGCCGGTTCTCTGCGGAAGCGCCGCCAAGCTCCACGATGCGACGGGATGGGCGCCCGAGATACCACTCGAAAGCACACTCATCGACGTCCTTGCTCACTGGCGCAGGGAGATCGCTCGCCGGGAGAGCGCGTGAGCGGGTCGAGCTGTCGCATCGACGAGGAGAGCTGGCTGATCAGGAGCGCAGGCTGATCAGGAGCGCAGGCTGATCACGGTCGCACCCGCTTGACGAGCCCGGAGAGCGTCGAGCACGCCTGGCGCATCTGCGCGTTGACCGTGCTGTTGATGGTGTTGAAAGGCTCCGTCTTCTCCAGCTGCCGACGAGCAACCTGGACGCGTTGAAAGCCCAGCACCGCAAAGCCCACCGCCGCATAGGCCAGCTCCTCGGCGGTCTGCTCGATCTCGCGTCGACGGTCAGCCACAGGCCAACAGTAGCGCCGCAAGAGGAGATGCCATAGGCGAGGCACTGTGGATCACGCTCGGGCGCAGTCTCCGGCCTCGTCTCGAATGCGTCGAGGATCGGCGTTGCGACTACGTCGGCTATGCATGGCGCGGTTACCGCGAGGAACGACCAGTTGACGTCGACGTCGGTCGAAAGGCACCTTGCTCGATCGTCTGGCCACCAGTAGCTCGGGTCGTGCGGGAACCCGCCGTACGACGCGAGCGGGCCACGCAGTAGGTCGTAGCTCTGTCACGCAAACCAAGATGACATCGAGACACTGAACCAACGACGCGGCTGAAGCGCACGCCACGACGTATCCGGAGAATCCCGTTCCTCCACGCTGGTCGCACCGGTGCGCCTCACGGCCCGTGGGAGTAGAGTGCTACCCCTGATGGCGGAGGAGCTGGCGCCAGCCGTCGTGGCCGTGATCGTGGCAAGCGATCCAGGACCCTGGCTTGAGGAATGTCTCGCGGCCTTCGGCGCGCAGGACTATCCGAGACTGTCGACACTGGTCGTCGACGCCGGGAGCATCGAACCACTCGCCCCCCGCATCGCGGCAGTGGCCCCCGAGGTCTACGTGCGTCGTTTGACGGCGAACGAGGGATTTGGCCCGAGCGCAAATGTCGTCCTCGACACGGTCGAAGGCAGCGCCTACTACCTGTTTTGCCACGACGACGTGGCGCCGGACGCCGACGCGGTGCGCAAGATGGTGGAGGAGGCCTACCGCTCCAATGCCGGGCTCGTCGCACCGAAGCTCGTCGCCTTTGACGAACCGGATCGGCTACTCCAGCTTGGGCTCGGCGTGGACCGGTTCGGCGCTCCGGTCCGCCGAGTTGCCCGGGGCGAAGTCGACCAATCTCAACATGACGAGGCGCGAGAGGTCTTCGGCGCTCCCGGTGGCTGCACCCTGGTGCGATGCGATCTCTTCGAGGCGCTCGGCGGCTACGACGAGAAGATCTCGATGTTCGGAGAGGACGTCGATCTCTCCTGGCGGGCCCGAATCGCAGGCGCCCGCGTCGTCGTCGCCCCGACGGCGCGCGTACGTCACTGCGAGGCGACAGCCA
>Ga0116230_10008077_pt1 | contig 10404 bp, 9 predicted proteins | sample S1TSphfallax_3_FD_88678 | JGI IMG/M metagenome (GOLD analysis project Ga0116230, IMG submission 88678) | Host-associated microbial communities from peat moss isolated from Minnesota, USA - S1T2_Fd - Sphagnum fallax MG | ecosystem: Host-associated > Plants > Peat moss > Unclassified | place: USA...
GACAACACTGGTCTCTTTCATACAAGCAGAGCCAATAAAGGCCTTCCAGAATGTTGGTACATGGTTATTCTTCAGACCATAGGAACAATAATTAAAACGTTTCCAGAATGTGTACCTAGGCTGGCTTCCTTCAGACACAAGTTTTTAAACTTCTGCAAAAGAAGAAACAGAAGCTGTTAGGGCACACCTTTGCATTGATTAGTTGCACCTTCAGCCCAACGCTACTCACCCTTAAACATGGAAAATTGGACAACATAAAGTCTTAAATTTCACCAAAGGGGCCAATCACCAGAGCCAGAGAATCGAAAGGAGTCATATTCTTTTATTGCCCGTTTTCAAGATAATTGTATCAGAGCAGCACCACAGGTGCTCAGTATGTGGCGTAGCAAAACAAAATTGGATGAAGAAGAGACAAAATATGCTGGTTTGGCCCACCATTTTTTCACAGGATGCTGCGGTTGGTAAAAGGTACGAAAGAACGTAATAAACATGATATGAATGCTGCTCCCGGTTTCCAATTCGTTAACCATAATGAGGCTATAGTCAAGTAATATTCGTCAACCATGTAGGGTTTAGGGTTTAGGGCATTTACTGGGTTGGGTTGCAGTTTTACTGCCCAAGTATCCAATTGATCATGCCTTCTTTACTGATTTGATTTAGCAGACCTCCGACTGCTGTGGAACCCTGCAAACTTGAAGGAAACTCAGTTGTCTTGCACGTTGCAGTTTGCAGTGCGGGTGGAGAAGTTGTTTCATGTTCCCAACTTTTGCAGCTTTAGGCTATAGTCAAGTGATATACTGCAAGATGAGCTGCCAAAGGACTCTACACAGCTTTCAACAGAAGAATCACTTTCCACCATCAGTTGTTGGCCTATATTACTTGGACATGAAAACCCATTATTGACATTCACAGGTTTAGGATATACTAGGTTTGCAAGACCGGTATAAATGCTCACAATAGTGGGGCTTACACTCTTGGATCAAGAAAATCTGAAAACATTGTTAGGCATGGGGTAGAGCACAAGCTTTATATATTAGTACTTACCTCACAGGTTAGACAAAGTTGGGCAGTAGAACATCAGGTAGAGACTGGGCTCAGCTGCATAGCAAGCCAAAATCCACAGCTCCATGTAACATCACACCAAACCTGCAGTCCAACTGATTTACACCACCTGTTTAACAATGTGCTGAGTAACAACAAACCTCACATCCTTCTTTCCCAGATTTAACACTCAATAATGCCAGCCAGGCATGAACTAACATCAAAATTAGGCAGGAGAATTCATAATCAAGGTCTTGGATTTGATGCAAGTAAATCATTTCCTGCTCTACATAGACAGACCAAAACAGGCCAGGCTGATATAATCTAGGCTCCATGAAAAGGACATAGCTTTGGACCACAGATGCCAGCATGCGGTTCTTTATCCACCAGGTTACAATAGCATCAGTGGACATTAACCTCCAAGCCAGAGAGTTGATCTAATCTTGTCAATGCAACACAAGAATCAGAACTGTCACACATATCTATGAGACTGCAGAGAAAACTCCACAACCCTAAACCCAACAACTCCACAACTTATGTAACACAACAAAAACATGTCACAAAGCATCAGACCTTCAATTTCATAAATAGTAGTTATAAGCCACCGTGACTCCTGACTGACTTCATTAGCTGCCAACAGTTTTGAGCAGATAATCCACACAAAATTACAGGCAAACCAATGCACCCTGAGATTCAATCACAGTTCCAAAAGTAAGGCAGAAGACTCAGTCATCATGTTGGCTGGCACTTGACAGTCATAGCTAATCACAAAAGTCAATAAGTCCCCATTCAAGCTGCAGCAAGCTTGTGAGAGTGATTCATGTTCTTCTAGCATGTCCCTGTACAAGCAAAGCATCCAAGCCCCAGGCATAGACAGGCCTACATAGAAGGTAGTAGTTGGGGCCCTCTGTGTAACCTCAACATTTCTTTCAATGACACTTTTGAGTTCAACAGCCAAATCAGAATTCGACAATGACAAAAGGCTTTTTATGTGAACGATTTTGGGCACTACATTCAGCATAATATATGTAATAGAATCACTGCATCACCTTTGACAAATCAGTTCACTTGCAAATCCCAGAAATAACTAGCTGGCTCACTACTTCAGTTGGAAGAAAGAACCACATAAGAGCACCTTTCTCCACCCCAGCTGCACATACTGTAGTGGCAACCCCAGAATTGACTCCAGACTCCCCATTCAGACTGCCCATTGATAAATGCCAAGCTCCGGACCCTAACCTAAACAGGAGGACTAGTAGAAGTATAGCAAATGACTCAACTAGCTCACCCATTGTAAATACCAGGTCAGATCATCAAACCTTGATAACATATGCTATGAAGGTCCACAACAGCAATTAAAATTAGTATAGCTGCCTAGTACTGCTATCTGTACACAACACTTGAAAGTGAAAACTGCAATTGCAAACTCATCTAAATGTGATTCCACTCATCTCAAATGCACAAATCCACAGACCACATACAGCTCCATCCATTCTGCCCACTCTTTCAAAGTCCAGGAGGAGCTAGAATTCCTCCTAGAAATGCCTCCCTGCACACGGCCAGGGCACCCAGACATGAGCAGTCGCTCACCTCTCTTGATCAGCACAGCCTAGTTTGCATCCTCTGCACTTGTTCTTAGCAAGTCAAATGACCCTGCTAGAAATCATTTGAACCAATATTCTAACAATAGAGACTGAATTCCACAACAAATCAACCTCAATAAACAATTAGCTCATGAGCAATAACAGTATGTTTTGCACACAAAAACCCAGTACATGAATTACCAAAAGGGAGACTCCAGCTCAAAATACCCAGGCTTTGCAGGAACCAACAAGAACCCAAACTGCCTGGCTGGAACTATATGATTCCATTCTCCTAGCAACATTGTGTTCCATAGGCATAATAAGTTCCATACGCATAATAACTAATTCTTAAAACTGCCATTGAAATTACCAGAAATGTTTTGAGCACTAATCTAGCTGAGGACTAACTGGGGAAAAAAAGGAGATAATTACCCCCTTCTCCTCCCTTACCTCCGTTCTCACCTATTCATTGAGAAAGATCCACCTCAAGTACTTCTACAGGAAGCTTCAACTACAGACTTGCCTTTCTTGCTAGGCAATGGACATTACAATGACATACCCAGTCATACTAAAAAAGCACATACTAAAAACCAAAAATACAACTTTCAAAAGGCTTCTTCTCTGATAGGACAAAAGGCAGTGTGCCAGAAAAGAACACAAAGGGTTGATTTATCCATCAACCAAATCTCCATCTGGACTGTGTCCGAGATAGAGCCCTACAATTGGTGCAAATAAGGACAAGCAACAAATCAAGCCCACCCTTCAACCACAAAACTGGCCTAAATTATTGCCTCTGCTCCACCTCAACAGAGAGAGATTCAACTCCTTTGAGGGCAGCTTCATAATTTCTCATGTTAGATGATTGATGCCGACTAGTTACTGTCCTCTTAGGCTCAGCTGAAGCCACTGGAGAGCCACGCTGTGTTCCTGATGTACGCAAGCTGATTGGGACCATCTTACTGGACAGACTCCGTGAAGAGTCCGGAAGTTCAGTTGAACCCGGAGGCCTGCTGCTTGAAATAGTAGCTCTCCTTGAAGAACTTCCACCTCGCTCTGTCATACCAAATACGACCCCCTGCACATAAAAAACCAATGTCAATGTCTCTGTTCATCCAGAGCTCGAAATGTCAACAGGTCCAACATACAATGATGAATCCTTAGAAACTTACCTCTTTTGCAGTCATATCATCAAGTCCCGAACTCTTTAACTTTGGTGCCTCAACAGATCCTGAAGCCAGAACACCTGTTGCAAGCCTCCGTCGGTTACTATCAGCAGCCTCAGCACCCCGCTGGACTTCTCGGCCATCCTGGCCACCTGCAACCACTAGTCTACATTAAGATTCTTGGAAAAGTGGAAACACCAAACCCTGATTCAAAGAACCAGCATCCCAAATCCATGCCACAGTATAATGTAGACCAACACTAGAAATAGACTCCCATGCTACAAATCTGAAAACTCATTTCTAGAAGGTGAAAGAACACACCTGCTGGCAGACCACCAACTCCAGCTGCACCACTACTTGTGCCTCCAGCTCCAGGCTGACAGAAGGCACATGGTAATAAACAGAAATGTCACTTCCATGCACATCTTTATTGGCATGCTTCATGGCTATAAACATTTCCAGGACACCCCCTATTGACAAATACTTGCACATCAAGAAAAATTGGAAAGGATGTTACTTTGTTCAAACTTGAGCATTCCTAACAAAACTTACATTTGCTCGCTGTGGGCCACCTGCAGTTGCAATCTGTGATTGCTGATATTTCAGAATGGTCCAGTCAAACACATAATCAAACTGAAAACCTGTTTAAACATACAGCAATCCACAGAGCTGAGATACAATCACTTAGAATATAAAACACACAAGGGCATGACATTACTCATGTACAAAGTTGATATACACTAAGCATTGCAGATTGAGAAAATTTACACCTAGAGCCTTCAGCATATACCTCTTCCTCACAGTTAGATTACCTCTAACAGCAGTACATCAAGCAATCAGCAAGATCATAACCTGGCCTCCTAGATATACAGAAGTTGTAAAAACTCCTTTCTTTCACGGCTGGAGACTTATCTAACAAGATCAGAAAACCTGATCATAAATCCATCAGACAAACTCCTTGGACTACAAAATACCTTCACGAATGAAGAGATCCCGAAAAATTCTCTTCAAGTATGCATAGTCTGGCTTGTCATCAAATCGCAATGAGCGACAGTAATGGAAGTAGGAAGCAAACTCTGAGGGATACGCTTTGCAAAGCACCTGCATTGTCAGTGACCCCCATCAATGCCATTTCCTTTCTTCAGAGAGCCATGGATTCTAATTATGACTATTAACTAAAATAAAGGCTCAGATAGAACTACAGATGATGGTGATTGACAGAAGAATAATGGCAGAAATAACAGATATTTCCTTATTTCACCTCAATTGGGGTTGACATTTTCTTCTCACTGATCTTCTCATACTTCTGCTTCTTCGTCCCTGCCTTCAATCCTTGCCATGGTAGGCTACCACAACCAGCAGAACAGAAAGAATTGAGAACACACATACATCATCATGCAGAATACAACATCTTGAAGTGAAATCAGGAGAGCAAAACTTGTAACACACTAACCTGCCACGTAAGAAGTACATGAGTACATAGCCAAGAGACTCCAAATCATCCCTCCTGCTTTGTTCTGAGAAATACAGAAGCATCCATTATGGATATGGTGAGGTGAAAACCGCTGACTTGCAGAGAACATAAAGCTCAAAGCACAAGGCAAGGATGCTGATAGAAGACTATGCACCCAGGAGAGAGGGAACATTTAGAAGTTCAAAATGGTTTCAACTGACCAATGCCAAGGTGCGTATTGATGCTGGCATATCGGGCTGTTCCAGTTAGGTTCTTGTTTTCCCTGTATATGTGCAGCAAAACTTAATTAATTTTAACCAAGACACCAGGAAGAGAAAGAAGTAATATCCAGACTGGGGATCAACAAGAAATACTGAAGTGTCAACAGACAGAATGAGCTCAGACATTGACATGCAGCAGAATCTGAAAGCACAAACTGCCTGTATCCTCATCAAAGTCACCAGACAACAAAACAGCAATTTGCAATTCAGGAAAAACCCAAACCTGTAAGGTATGTGCTGATGCGTTGTTGGATCCCGATACTTTTTGGCAAGACCAAAGTCAATGATGTAAACCTGCAAAACATCCAATTCTCAGTACCTGTAGCCAGCATGGCCTCTGAACACCTTATAGCTGCCCTGACCTGCTATTCATACACAAATTCAAGTTATGCCTAGGTAGAAATATGCACTATCCATAGTTAAGGCTGTGAAACACCATACCTGATTTGCTCGCCTGCCAAGGCCCATTAGGAAGTTATCTGGTTTGATATCTCTGTGGAGGAAGCTTTTTGAGTGAACATACTCCACCCTGTTTATCTGGAACAGAAACAGCACTTTAAGTCTCCCTACTCCACTTCTTCTTCCTCAGACTTCTCCACCATTTCTTCACATAAGAAAAGGACAAAGCACACTTGACACCTTGACAAACAAAAAGGACATGGGCCAAAGCACTGTACTAGACCTACCATATTGACATAGAAGTTATGCACACAAAGAGATTAGTCCAAACAACCTTGCAGCAAGGAACATACCAGCTGGTCTGCCAGCATGAGCACAGTTTTCAAGGAGAATTTTCGGCTGCAAAAGTTGAACAGGTCTTCAAGACTTGGCCCCAATAAATCAAGAACCAGAACATTGTAGTCACCCTCTATCCCAAACCATCTGATGTTTGGAATCCCAGCTGCAGCAACACAGCAGGACAGTAAAGACCATCTCCCATGGTACAGTCACAGACAACAACCAAAGAAAACCAAAGAACACCAGCAATAGATGTTGTAAACAAGATGCTCACTTCCTCCCTGAAGGATCCTGTACAGTTTGGACTCGTAGAGCAACTGCGGGTGCTTTGTCTTGATGCTCTCCTGGAAAACAAGCATGAGGATGGGTGAGGAAACTCAACACTTGGAGAGCAGAATCCTGTGAGCCAGCAAAAGAGCAAGGCAGGCATACCCTAAGTGTTACATATGCCTTGACACCTGAACATTCTGCCTCACTTTACCACCTGGATGTACTAAACAGCCAGAAACCTAATACACATTCATATCAAAAGCACCAAAAGATTTGAAATTCAACCTTTGATACCAATTGTATGGCATGTGTTTAGGAACTCACACACATCTAGGAAACCATAGAACCTACCTGCTACAAGCTTCCAACTGTTGCAGGAAAAAAGTGCAATATAATCACTCAACCAGGATCTCTCAATGTCAGACTTTTTTTGAATGTACAAATCTCAACTTGCAGAAGCTTGTATGTCTCTAACAATCCAAATCCTCCACAAGCAAAAGAGCTAGTGTACAAGAAACCCAAGAAACCCAAATCCCACCTGCTCCATGACTGGGATTACACACATGAAAAAACCTTACAAGTACCAGATCGTTGACAAAAAACAGACAAATAACTGACCCGAAGACCATGAAAAAGATCTCACCAAAACCTCATTTCGAATTGCAGGGCTAACACTCCAAACATCATATCAAACAAGTAACCTCAGCTGACTACAAAGAAATTAACAAATTCTACACCTCATAAAACCATGTGATTCTGGAGATTTAACAGCTGCAGTGGTCTGTTGCACATGTGCTGACAAACCTGAAATCCAAGACAGTTTTCAATGACTGTGTGAGGAGAGACACAGAGAGACACAGAGAGAGTGTGTGTGTGTGCAGCTTACCAGCTTAATGGCTACTTCTTCATTGGTCTGTACATTAGCCCCTGTGGGAAAAAGAAAATTCAAATCCACATGTTCTCAATGCTGTACAACAACTTGAAAAGAAAAACCCAAAGAAGAAGAAATTATATCCTTCATCATTCCTGCATGACAAACCTTCATAGAAATCACAAAGCATTGTTGTAATCAACGGAGCCTCCTGGGCCCACAACAGGATCAAGATATCTAACCCCGAATGACCAGACAGAAAGGAAATACATTCAGACCTAATATATATATCTTCAGGAATGAAAACTCACCTAGATAGATCTCACCGAATGAGCCGCTTCCGATTTTGCGCCCGAGCCTGTACTTATTGCCGACGCGTGGCTCCATCAAACCCTTAGCGCAACCACCACACACTTTTGACCGAACTCTTTGTTCACAGGCAATCCGTTGCAATCGAAGTCGTGTGTGCCGACCTCAATGAAGAAGAGTCCACGGATTCCCCCTTCTCCTCACAACCGCAAAATTTTACAAAACTATTACTAGATGCAAATCAACTACTGTACAACAATGGCCCGACCCCCCCCCCGCCTCCCACACACACCTCCCCTCCTAAGCCTGAACTATGGCAGCCTCCCTTCACGCACATACACAAACAAAGAAAATCCCTTATTTCCTAAGACGACCAAAAACCCGGTTTCTTCTTCTTCTGTTCTCCGCAGCTCTCCAGAAGTGTGGGTGAGAAAAGAGACAACAAACTCAGTTCAACCACTATGCGATCTAATATCCCCTTCCGTCCCACAACAACAACACCACGCACCTCGACATACGCTCCCCCACCTTCCTTTCTTTCCTTCTTTCACTCTCCCATCAACCCTATAAAGCTATTATCATAGCTTCTTCTTTCTCCTCCTCCTTGTTCTTCTTCTCCTCTGCCGTTTCCTCCAAACCTCCTCTCGAGGAAGATCCCCCTATCTCTAGAACAACCCGGCGACCCTGCCGCCGTGACTCTTGGGGACGGAAGGACAAGAGCAATTCTTTGTTGCGAGAGCATACGATGGCGATGGCGTTCTAACAAACCCTCGCGACTTCGTCACAAACCCTCGACTTCGTCTCCTTTCACACTCTCTCTCTCTCTCTCTCCGTCCTCAACGCCAAATTGCGAGCACCGAATGTTTGCGCGCCATCGCGTCACATTACAGTTCAAAAAACTGGCCTCGTGGATGAGACATCGACGTAAAAATGTGCCGCGTGGATGAGACATCGACCATAACACGGGCATAGTGGATGAGACAGACATCGACTTCAAAAATTGGCATCGTCGATGAGACATGGACGTAGAACCTGGCATCATGGATGAGAGAGATACCGACGTCAAAACTGGCATCGTGGATGAGACAAACACCAACTTCAAAACCGGCAGCGTGGATGAGAGAAACACCAACTTCAACAAAACTGGCATCGTGGATGAGACAGATCGATGTAGAAAGTGTCATCATGGATCGAGACACATCAACGTATGGTAGTAGATGAATAATCCAGTGAAATAAAAGTTCATCTACAACGACGGACGCAAACCAGAGGATTTATATATTCTCTGTACATTACAGCCACTAATACCTGGACTTCATGGATGAATGATTCAGTAGCCACAAAGATTAGACACCATTATTATGACTCTGGTCGTTGGGAATACCTTTTTTTATATAAATTATTATTATTTATGTATTTATTTATTTATTATTTTGTTTCTCTTCTTGTGAACTTTCGGATGAAGTTTTGTCGGATTTAGTGCTCTGGAAGTGTACGGAATTTAGTTTTAATGGAAAAAATTTCGGACTTTCTATTTTTCTTTTTTCTCTTTTTCTTTTTTCTTTTCTTTTCTTTTCTTTTCTTTTTCCTTACCAAACTTTAAAGTGATTTAGGAACTTTCTTTCAAGTTCCAAGATGGCTCCAAATTTCCGGTTTTTATTTTTTTTTTCAATTTTGTGATGTAGCCATAATTAATGGCTGGCTGGCTGGCTGGCAATCATCCACCAGAGAGGAATTAAGCCAAATTCAGCAACAAGCCAAAGAGGGAAACTTTTTCAACAAAATAGAGAAAAACAAGAATTCTTGTGCCTATATGTTGACAACCTCCTGGAACCTATTTCTGAATATGGTGATTTCAGAAATTATTTATTTGCTCAAAATCTGATGACTTTGGTGCATATTTTTCACAAGAATCCTCTCTATGACTCACACTGGAATTTTTTTTTGTCGCTAATTGGCAAAAATAAGCCAACGAAAAATCTTGACTCCAATGTCAGAATTATAGGACTTTTGACTTCAAACTCTAATGCATAACTTAGATTGTGACACATCCTACCCTACATCGGCTTCCTTGTTAAATGCTTGTTTCAATTGACCAATTTTTTCTATAGACTAAAGTTGCTAATGTGGGGGCCATTCTCAAACAAAAAGGCCCATGATAAGTTGATAGGTGAATCCAACCCAAAGAAGAAAAACTTTTTAAATAAAAATCAAAGATAAGAACCCATCTAGCAAACATAAAAAGCAAATGAAAACAAAAGTAAAAAAGTCAAAGATCTGCTCAAAATGGACAAATGTCTATCAAAATGACCATCGTTTAACCAAATTGGTCAAATTGAATGTATAAGATTTAATCAAATTAACTATCTTGATTTGACCCCTAATGAAATTGACCATTATGATTTGACATTTAGTCAAATGAACTATATTCATTTGATGACTTAGCCTACTTGTTAAGCTTAGGTTACCTACCTAACCTAACATAACTAGTAAGTTAAGTTAGGCCTAAACTACCTTTTTAGCTTAACATAATTAATAGACTAATAGGTTATTTGTTAAGTAAGAACCTAAATAGTAGCCTAACTAGGTAGCCTATCATAAACCTATCTAGTAGGTTATGAAATGACAATCAACAATAACTAAGAAGACCTAATATGAAAAAGTTGTCATTTGCCATGAATCAACTAATGACAGA
>Ga0116230_10008078_pt1 | contig 10403 bp, 4 predicted proteins | sample S1TSphfallax_3_FD_88678 | JGI IMG/M metagenome (GOLD analysis project Ga0116230, IMG submission 88678) | Host-associated microbial communities from peat moss isolated from Minnesota, USA - S1T2_Fd - Sphagnum fallax MG | ecosystem: Host-associated > Plants > Peat moss > Unclassified | place: USA...
ACTTCAGATTCGGGATCCGATGTAAAGCGTACCTTAGACATTCTGATCGATGCTTGGTGGGAATGGTGTATATCACATCTAATCCACCTGGCACTCACGGAAGCGTTTAGCACCTCGATTGACCCTAACAATAGTAAGAATGTGGACGCGCGCTGCTTCTTCCAGAGGATCAAGAAGGTCATTGAAGTTGTGAACAAGTCTAAGTACCTACAGGGAGCCTTAGAGGAAGCCATGCTTGAACTCTTGGAGACGTACCTTAAACTACTTAGCTCGCCGCAGCACCGATGGTCATCCACATCGCTTGTACTGGAGTGAATTCTAATAGCCTAGGAACCTTTCTTGTAGGCGTACCGCAAACTCAATCGACCAGTTCCACTGACCGACATGGATCGCACATTGTGCATCGAGTTTTATTCACTGATTGAACCAGTTCGGGCCGTTCAGATCAAGGCATAGGCTATGCAAACATTTGTCATTGTCAATGTGTACGTCATGTTATACTCTTTGTACACAACTGTCCTCGATGTAAGCAAGTCGTTCGAGTTGATAATACTAGTATGTCGTCAACTCGGTTATGAAGACCCCTATCCAGTGTCGCGATCACATGACGTACTGTAACCGGCCACTCGTGAAGCACGGAAGCTTCTTGGCAAGGCAATGTCTGAACGCTACTTCAAACGGTACCATCCGATATTGGCGCTTCGTCAACCCTAGAAGATTTACAACAACAACCTTGGGCAGCCCATGCTACCGAAGAACGTCTTGGAAGAAACTGATTTCAAGTTCTCGTACTTAATCGACGCACAAAGTATGTTGTACCCGCCAATGACGTCTGGAAAGATCTTAGCGAAGTTGATCAATGCGACTAACATTGATAGGCTTGATATTCCTGTTGGCTGGACACAAGAGAGCCTACAAAAGCAGCACTTTGTGTTCGTGAACCAGTTCATATGGAACAAAATCAAATGTTTAGCGGAGACCGTTGCAGCGCCGATTGTGCTCAAGAAGCAGCAAATGGCAGGGAGTACCCCAACTGGGCGACTTGAGAGACCGGCAAAGCGCGTCAAGATATTAGAGTTGTTGTCAGCAGCTCTTGATATTGTGGTTGATGATGACAAGAAGGACGTTAATGGGAGTGGCGAGTGCTTCGAGACAACGGCACAAATGGTGAACGCTGAAGTTCAAATCCTCAAAGGAATTGGCGATGAAACCAATATCAAGTTGTGGCCGGAATCAACCGAGCTGTGCAAGTGGTGGGTTCGTCAAACAAGCATGCCATGTCTCATGCAGGCTGCTCTGGCGATCCTGGCCAACAAGCCATCCTCGGGTGGACTCGAATGCAACCTGGGCAACCTGTCAAACGTCATGGCTCCAAAACGATCGTTGCTACGTGTCGGCTTAATAGAGATCAATATGTTCCTCAAGATCAACAAGCACCTCATCCCGATGAACCCGGTTGAGGTGGCCCCGCTTGACAAGAAAATGAATTTGAATTGGGAAAACAACATTCCAAAGCGGCTAGTAATGGCACTATATGATGGAGGCAAAGAAGAAGAGAAGGAAGAAGAAGACATTGACAATGACAATGACAATTCTCTTGTCTGAAAAGATGTTGGGGGTTGTGGATGTCACATCAGTTCTCTTGTCTTTCCTGCTCACTACCATAAATTGGCTTTGTTCAACTGCTGTCAATGTCGTGAAGAAGAATTTCTGTTGGCAACCCTTGCCTCACCTGAGATGGTTATAGTAGCAGGTTCTTTAACTTCTAACTCCTTTGTAAAATCTTTGACTTCTGTGTCTGCAGCCATAAGCATCTTCACACATGGAGGGATGGATACTTCATGTGCAGAATGTTGTGGGAAGCCAGTAGCAATCGCTTCCTTAGAACTCAACATTTCAGCAGATGCTACAGTAGCCATGCAAATGTCAATATGGTATGTGGAAGATGACCACTTCCTGGTCAAGGTTCGTTCACACAAAGATGAGCTTATGTTTTTAGTCATCGCGCGTTCCATTTGAGATTCCATTCCAGTTGCAAAATCTTCACACTATGTTTGAGCTCCAACTTGGTAGTGAACTATACCCTCACTCTAATTTATATTCTGTTCCTACTCCTCTATGGCAAGGTTTCTGCAAAACCGTGGACTGCATCTCTTGGAGGAGAATTTGGGCTCTTTGAACCCTACTGCAGATCCTGAAGCACCTGTGGGAGCCATTATAGTTTCATGAGTTTTGGAACTAGATGCATTCGTGTTCAAGATCATGCTAGTAGTAGCCATTGGCAATTGTCTATTTCCTCTTCTCATGATCTTCAACAAGAAATTATATTGCGTAAAGTTTGCATCATCTTGACTGATTGGATCCTCCTCCTCCTCTGAAGAAGAATCATGACTAGCAGACTGGACTTTGGACCAGCTTTTCACTGTGAATCCAAAGCTCTGCTACTCCAGTAGGTTGTCATTGATGCCATGAGTCATTGCATTGTCTCTGAATCTACAAGCTACAAAGGTTAACGCACGTTTACCGTTATGATGTTTGCATGATTTCTAGTCATGCAATGTCTTGATTCATGCATGATCTCTTTCTCGATCAAGAAGAAGCAACCAAGCGAATGCACAGAAGACAATTATCTCAAATGTGCATTTGTCGCACGAGTTGCTGCTAATTTTTTGTAATTGCTGCTAATTATAAGTTCAATAAAAGGCGTTCGCCGTCCAAGGCTAGTTAACTTTAGTGGTTCTTTAGCTTCTTGTTCAACATGTTTTTCAGTTAGTTAATTATAATGGTGGTTAGAGGCTGGACCTTATAGGCATAGTTAACTTAGAGGTTGTCACAACCCGAAGATGAAAAAAAATAGTTAAAGTAGTTAACTACTGTAGTGGTAGAAGGTCTGAAATCTTCTCCTCCTTTCACTCTATAGATAGGGTGTTCGTAGGAAGGGCTACTAGTCAAGGCCAAAAATAGTGGTAGCCAATTTTAGGATTAGAATTTCCATGCAAGTAATGAGAGGTTGTGCCATGGAGTGAAAGGGCCTCCCTTTTTTTCTTGTGTGTGGGGGGGTGGGGAAGGAGGGGTTTTTTTTCCAAGCTATGTTTGATGATAATACATATACAGTTCCCATGCTTTCCATTAGCCCAAGTGAAAAATGGTGACAAACAGTTTTAGAAATAAAAATTTCATGCAACCAATGAGAAGGCTCAACATAGACAGAGTAAGGCCCAATATTTTTCTTTTGGGGGGGGGGGAGACAGGGGATCAGTTTTTTTCTGGTCCCCAATATGTTCCCAATAGCACCACAATTTTATCCCATAAGTTATGCTCAAAGATCTCCCCTTTCTCACCTATATACTTGGGCCAAGGGAGGGCCTTCTATCTTGCAATAGAAACGTTTATTTGGTGAGTCTTATATCTTTCAATATTTATTTTGTGATGGGTTAATCAAATTGGCTCATTATAGGAAAAATAAATAAAAATCAATTGAATCACACAACTTTGAACCTTCTAAGGAAACATCACTCTTCTCTTTATAATATGATATTTGTTAATTTATAGCAAAAATTACATTTGAATGGATAAAATTCTTGGGATTGTCAAGTGAGGATTTTGAAAACTCTTGAAATTATCAAGTTATGAATTATATTACTTTGTGAGCTCATAATTCACAATGTGAGGTCTATTTGAAAAGCTTCACAAAGGCGAAGTTGTATCTCTTAAAAATAAATTTGTAACTTAGTTTTGCACACTCTAATTGAATTAGGGCATTTGATCATTTTTCACGTTTCTATGGTCAAGTGTGATTTGACTCCCAAACTTTCTTTTGGCCATAACTTGCAATTCAAAACTAAAAATGCAAGATGTAAGCTCACTTTTGATATTTACTTTTCAAAACTTTTCTAATGGTTTAAAGAAAGACCATTTTAACAATTTTATTTTCTCAAATGTTGCTTAAAAAATGTGAAACATTCTAAGATTTCAATTTTCAAAGTGCAAACCTCCTTTGCACTTTCCCACTCTTGTGAGAATGTGCATCGTCTTTGGACATTGTCCCAACCCATTTCTTTTCTAATTTAACCTTGCCTATGGTCGTGACATTGTGGTTATTGTTAATGTGATTTCCAAACACATCACATAGATCTCTACTAGAAATCATGTTATCAAAACAACCAAATCTATATATAAGAACAATAAATTTTAAGTGTATTGGTGTTTATTCCATTATAGGGTTATAATGAACTTGTGATGAGCTTATATTGATTTGATGATTGCTTCAAAACATGGAATAAACATCTTGATGTTATTCTTGCAACATTCATCTAACAACTTTGGAATGGTGGCCTAATTTTATTTTATTTTTTTAGAACTTTTGATGTATCCTTGAAATGCCTTTGTGCATCAATGCCCATATACAACACACATAGATTATTTAGCACATCATAACTTGTATCAATGTCATAAGGATTATCTCGTGGCAAATCAAGACTTCAAACTTCTTATCCTTCAACATCATCACTCATATCAATATTATGTCAAAATATTATGTCAAGAGTTTAATTTAGCTACCTAATTAAATCATAAACTAAATTAATGCAACTAAATGTGTTTTAATTCAAAACTAATTTAAGTGTGAACTAAGTTTGGGATATTTTATGGATTAGGTATAAATCCTAAGAGTTGTGGTTTCTTTGCAAACTATCTTTTATGCAAATTTTGTTTGTGCACATTGTTTTATGAATTTTACTATGTGTTTTTGGGCTTGGATTCTTATTTGTTGTAATTGAACTAATTTTTTAAATCACCAAATCTAATTTGGTTTTGTTCAATGCAAATTTTTTTTTGGTTTTGTGGAGCTTTGCTTGATGCATTGTGTGATGAATATATTGTTTTGAATTATTATTAGTTGTTGAATTTGGAATTGTAATAACATGCACTTTGGATGTGATACATGTGTCATTTAAAGTGGTTTGTGTTATTTGGCTTATGTATGTGTGGATGTGTGGATAGAGACAATTGTAAGCATTGATATGATAGCACACAATATCTATCTTTTAGAATATGAGGAAATAATTCTACAACCAATTCTTGAAAGATTTTCTTTTCTTGACTTCTCAAAATCATTTTCTTAAAACTAATTATGTGACAACTATGGACACAACATAACCTTCTACCACTATGGGGACAAAAACCTCAAATTCTTCACAAAGTTTAAATCTCAAAATGCACAACAAAGATTTTTTCGATTTCCCTTAGTGCTAGCAAGACATTCTTGGTGAGTTACTTGTTTGATGATTTTAGTAATGGCACAATGGAGTTCATCAAGGGTAAGTAGTTGGAGGACATCCGGGACAAGGTTTGTGAACTTAACTCTCCCAACATTCATAACCTTGTTGCTTCTTTCAAGTGTCATTCAAGAGGTGGCTATATTGAATGCATCCTTGAATTGAAGTCCAAGAGTTGGTATGATTACAACCATGAGTGATGCTTCCTAAAACAAGTTCATGGACAAAAGGTGTTTATTTTCAAGATGTTGATAAATGGTGGTAGGAGTGGAGTTAGCCTTGTCACTCGAATGCAGTATGTAGGGGATTTGTAGAACACTTGGATCATGTTTGATCATATGAAATGTGTTGTTGGTGGGACAATTGTGGCTTGTCATGTGTATGATCATGTCTATTGTAAAGTGTTGACCATAGTGGTTTGTGATATGTAGTCTAAAGACACCAAAACTCAATGACTTATGTGGACAAAACTTAATGAAGTGATGTTGAAACACAAGTTTCCAAAACCCAATTTTAAGGGAGTCATGGCTAATAGCACATAAGCTAATTGGAATGTGGTCATAATTGTTTATGGTTTGGGGGACCTCTCTATTAGGATGGTTGATAAGGAACGCACATGTTTATTCCATTGGACTTAATCACTAGATAAGCACACCAAACAACTGATCAAACCTGAATTGCAAGATGAGCACAATGCTATATACCACCAATACAAGAATGCCACATCCTTTGGGGATGTTAACAGTCATTATGCTTTAATTTGTTGCTAATTATATTAGATAGTCAATCAAGTACTTATTTATTTAGGTTGATAATTAGAATTTAAAAGATGAAGTTTCACAAAAAAATATTACTTTTCATTATTTGATTAACTTTAGGATTAAAATAATAACTAGTTAATTAATTTTTAAAATAATTACATACTGTTGATGAATTATGATTATGAATTGATTTATTAGTTAATAAAAATAATGAAGTAAAAGTGAGTGTTACTTATAAAATTTAATAATTAAAGAATGGTAGGTAATTACAGGTAGGTTTGTAAATGAGTAGGTAGGTATGTAATTGGTTTGTGGATAATGAATTAATTAGTTAGTTGATTAGTTTTTTATTTACTTATTTAGTTATATACTTATATAGTTTACAAAATAAAAAATAAGCACAAAACATATGGGTTTTTTTTTTTAGTTCTAACTCAATTTGTAATTAAGGTGCAATTAAATATTTAATAAATATGTTTTGTCCTCCCTTTTCATCTTGGAAATTATATAACAAAGGTGCCTTCTATTATGTTTTCACATTAAAAGACATGTGTAGGATGAGCCCAAAGAAGTTTAACTATAAAAGGAAAACATAAAATGAAATAACACTATTTACATGCCTATTTTCAACCCACTTGCCTTCCTACCTAAACCTAAGTAGGTGAATAAGTAGGTATATAAGTTTTAATTACTTATGTAAATATGTACGTAACCTAGGTAGGTAGGTATGTCTACCTACTTATTTTACCTACCTAGGTACCTACATAGGCCTATGTATGTACCTACTTACTTATTCAAATAAATATTCATTTGATTTTTTCCAAAATATAATTAATATGCCACATGGAAGATATTGATTGCGCCATGTGTCACAATCTAGGACAATTTAAAATGAATGTTCATAATGGATGGCCAAGATAAAGGTTTGATTAAAAAAAAATCATTAAATTTTGTTCATAGTGCCACATGGTGGATTTTAGTATCACCAAGTGGCACCATCACAAGTCATTGGAATTTGATGGCATGTATTTTTTCAACATTTAAAGTCATTGTTTTAAAATTATTTTAATTTAATACATGTGGCAAATAATGTGTGGATATTTGATGGTTGCAAAAATATTTAATTGCAAATGTTATACATATGGTCAAAGGATGAACATGTATATGTTGATTGTATACATCATCCATGGTCCATTTGTTGATGTCATGCTAAGTCATGATTTATGATTAGATGTTGGGTGTGATTTCACTTATGTAATTAAAACAATTTTAGTTGTGAATGTTGGTTGCATCTATTTTATAGTTGCAAATTGAAATCACAAATTGACATTTTTCTTCTAGTGTTACAACACATTATGTCCTTTTCAACTTGGCCCAAAAACATTTGTTTTTCAACTACATCTATAACAATTTAATCACATAATTCACTAAGTAGTGGTAAAAGACATCAACATGCCACATTGCATCATGGTTTTGCAATTATAATCAATATGACAACTTGTTGATTTTTGGGGTAAAATATTCCATTACTTTTCAAATTATATTATATATCTTTGTGATGTGGAATTAGTTAATCAAAAGTACCAAATTCACATTTGTGGCTAATAATAATTCAATTTTTTGTGATGATGACATGGCATGCCATGTGGTAACAAGGTGTTGTGAGTTAGTCTCATGATATTAATTTTATGAAATCTCATTTATTAATTAGTCAAAAGTACCATTGACTTTTGCAACTAACAACAATTTAATCTCCCATGATGACATGCATGGCATGCCATGTGATAACAAGGTGTTGTGCCTAAAATCAACATCATTTTTGATATAGGTCACTTTTACAAAAAGACATCCTTTGTAAGCATAACAAGTAAAATGATTAGGTTGACGTGCTATCCACACCATTTTCACTTTATATATCACACCATGAAAATTTATGACATGGAATTTCATCATTATCACAAAATAAGAAAAGACTATTGATAATACAATTGACCTTTATAACCAGATGTCATGTCATTGTCCCTTGGAATTAGGTGGGTGAAACAACATGGTTTTAACAATTCATTAGTTGATAGTTGCATATGCCATAGTTGTTTGTTTCCAACTAATATTTAGTCACATATGGAAACCAAAAAACGTGTTATAATACATTCTAGAACCATTACATTGAACCATTGTTTTATTATGTGACATTCCCCCCCCCCAAATGGTGAAAAAGAAGTTGTTTTGGGTTTTCAAGTCACCAAATTAAAATTGATTTTGAGAAATTTTAAAAGATTCTATATCAAGTTTTAATAGGTAGCCAAAAATATAAAAGTAATTCATAAAATGTTTATTTTCAGTTTTTAATATCCAAATTTAGTTAATTCATTTTATGCATGATCATCATTTTAGCAACATCACCAAATTAAAAGAAAAAATTGCATTGGACATTTCAAATTTCAAATATTCCACCTTAATTGTCCATAAATCTATATTTATATATAGACTTAAAAATATTTAAATCAAAAGTTTGACAAACATTAAAATTATTTTCCCGTAATTTTCTGGGATTATTTTTATTTAATTATTATAATTTATTAGAAAGGGGGGATGTGGGGTCACATATTAGGAAATTGACCATATGAAAATCCTAAACTTGCATTATTCACCAACCAATGTTGGGTGGGTATTTGATAATTATAGTTATAGTAGATGCATTTGTGAAGTAAACAATAATAATGACATGAATTTTTTGTGAATAAAAGACCATTATTCCATGAACTTCTCTTTCATTTAATGCAAATAAAAATTCAACAATCTTTGGATTTATTATTAAGCGTGTTAAAAACGACCTTCGTGTGAAGTCACATAGATACCTCCCTACCAACCTCCTTTTCCTTTGGGAATCCTTGCAACTATTGGTTTTTCAAATGTCATGTATTATGAAGTTTTAAATGGTATAAAAAAAAAACATTTTAAGTTCCAAAATGGTAAATAAGTATCTTGAACAAAATTGGACAACCTATATTTGTTTCTTTAAATGAAAATGCAAAAAAAATTGCAAAATCATTATGTATAAACAAATGGAAGTGGAAAAAGAAAGGAAACAAGTCCAATATTAATCATTAAATGTTAGATGAATAATACCAAAGGCTAGTAAACAAAAGGAAATTTCTATTATCAATAGTTGTGAAAGATATCATACACATGGCAAATTGACCTCCATATTTGTGGTTAAATATTGGTGATATATGCTTTTGTATTTCATCCAAATTGTCAAACATCATTCATTTGACAACCTTTTTCTGTTTCAATTTTGAATCCAATTTCACTAAAAGAAATCTTATCCTTTATAATTAAAAAACTAATGACTAGAAATCCTCAATGATTTTATGAAGGACTATATTCATACAATGCAATTTTTAATCCTACATGGAACAATACATAGTCATAGATGAATTGTTTTTGTCATTGAGATGATACTATTACATATAGTAATAATGAAATAATTAATTGACAAAAAAATTTCATCCATAGGACATCCATGATAAAAGACAAAATGATGCGGACTTCTAGTTGTCAATTATAGATTATAAAATGAATATTATTTAAATTGACATGGACAGTGACGACATGACTTTTCAATGTAATTATTAAATGATTTTATTCTAGTAGTTGATGTATGATTGAATAATGACTGCCAAAATGACATGGATAATATTGACATGGTAGTTTCAAGTGATTGTGAAATGACTAGAATGTGAAAAACTAGCTAAAAGTTGATTACAAAAGGGCTAATATATAATGACATGGTCAATGTTAACCACCTACCTACTTACCTACTTACAACATGCATGCCTATTCACCCAGCCACCCACCTACTTACCTACCCATTCACCTACCCAACATGGAGTTTTGTAATGATATGAAATAAATACATGAAATAAAAAACTTGACAAAAATTGAATATTTTTTGTTGGTGTAGTCCATTGGTAAAGACTTGGTCTATCATTGTGAAAATGAAGGGTTCAATATTTAATATTTGTAACCTATGTGCATTCTGGTAAGTTAGGTTAGTTTTTAATGTAAAAAATTGATTTTAATCTATGTATAAATTTGACTAGTCAAATGGTTATTAACTATTAATCATATTTTAGTCATTCATTAATGTGATACCATAATAATATATATGATTCGTCTTATATAACTTGACAAATGTCTTTTATGAAAATAGGATGAAAAATGCCATGTTAAACATCTAATGATTTTTTGTTCTCAACAACTTGTTCAATATGACTAGGGCCTTTTAATCATATGTCGAATATGACTACAAAATCAGTCATAACCAAAGTCATAAATTTAAGAATTTCTTTTAATGTTTTTA
>Ga0116230_10008081_pt1 | contig 10401 bp, 11 predicted proteins | sample S1TSphfallax_3_FD_88678 | JGI IMG/M metagenome (GOLD analysis project Ga0116230, IMG submission 88678) | Host-associated microbial communities from peat moss isolated from Minnesota, USA - S1T2_Fd - Sphagnum fallax MG | ecosystem: Host-associated > Plants > Peat moss > Unclassified | place...
TCACCATGTCGAGTACGGCATCGAATTGCGCGCCATCGCGCACCTGCCGCCAAGCCGCGCCCATGCAGAAACGATCAGCGCCCGCCGCCCGCGCGCGCGCGGCACGTTCCAGCACGTCATCGACGCGCATCAAATCTATGGTTTCGAGTTCGACATCTTTATGATGCGCCGATTGCGGGCAATAGCTGCAATCTTCCGGACAATGCCCCGTCTTGATGCTGAGCAGGCTGGCTTTTTGCACATCGCTGACATCTTGATGGGCGCGATGCAAAGCATTGGCCTGCGAGATCAGCTCCAGCAGAGGCAAATTGTGGATGGCGAGAATCTCCTCGACCGTCCAATCATGGCGGAAGGAAATCTGAACTTGATCGTCCGCGCCCTGATGCACGAAAACCCCTTTGCGCTTTACTCTTCGACAAGGCTTAAATGGCCTTCTCCCTCGGGTCAATCGAGCCGGGCCTTGCCTCACTTGAACCTCTTAAAGAGCCCAACTCGGGCAGGCCCCGGGTCAGGTATCCAAAATCTTAATGGACACATCGGATATATCCGATGTCTCAGTAAACGGGATCGATTTCATAATATAAAGTGGGATATCGCAGATAAGTTTCGCAATCTGCGTAAACTTGATCCGCGGATAAGCCTGCGCGATCCGCGTAAATTGATGGCGCGTCCTACACCCTCGCAGCAAGCACTTCTTCTATGAGGGCTTCATAAGCAGCAGCGGCTCTTTCGATCGAAAAATTTTTGGCTTGCGCGACGCGCGCCGCTGGTTCGCCCGGATTATCCAATGCGGCATCGAGCGCTAGGGCCAATTGCTTTTCATCGCCCGGCGGAACGATCCATCCAAAACGGCCGCGATCCAAAATCTCGCGCGGCCCATCGCAATTGGTCGAAACCACGCTAAGCCCATTGGCCAGAGCTTCTGCGACGACAAGCCCAAAAGCCTCGCTGTCGGAAGACAGAGCAAAGCAACGGGCCCGTGCATAGATGGACCAAGGCTCTGCGACATAGCCTAGCAATTTGACGCGATCTGCGACCTGATGCTTGCGAATTTCAGCTTCGATGACGGGCTGCTCGGGGCCTTGGCCGAGGATAAAAAGTTCCGCATCGCGATTTTTCATCCTTGCGAAGGCCCGGACGAGAAGCGGCAGGTTTTTATAAGATACCATCCGCCCGCTGGCGAGAATGACCGGACGCCGGGATAACAACTCCTGCGCGGTCGCAGCGGGGGTGAGCGGACCCGTTAACACAGGGTTGTAGATCATGACGGTGCGCGACGGCGCCGCGCAGAAGCGGGTTTTGAGATAGGTCATCAATCCATCTGAGACGCAGACCGTGCGTGCTGCGAGCCGCGTCAAAATCGGGGTCAGCGTGTAGGAAACGCGGCTCAGGAATTGCGGCTCGCTGACCCAATAGCCGTGATAGGAAAGGATGCTGCGCCCCAAGCGGCCCGCCAGGATCGCCGCGAAAATATGTTTCATATTGGAGATGCAAAGCGCCGATAAAGACACATCTGGCTTTTCTGAACGCAAGAGATGTGCGAGCGCGATGACGGCGCGCGCATGATTGCGGCCAAGAACGAAGAACCGGATATTCGGCGCAAGGAAAGGCTTGTTTTCTTCCGCTTCGAAATCGACGGCAAAGAGCACATCATGGCCAAGTGCCGCCATGCGGCTTGCCAATGAAGCGAATACACGTTCCGCTCCACCGCCCGCCAGGGCATGTGTATAGAACAGGAGTTTTCTCGGCGTCATGATTTTCGACCCCTCTTGACGCCCCCCTTCAGCCGAAGCATCGTCGAATTGGTTCGCCATGCTCAAGCGGGATGTTCAGGAATGCAAGTTTTCCACAACGAAGTGAAGCGGTTTTCCGGCCTGGGCGTCGCGGCTCTGCTGGCGCTGAGCACGGTTTGCACCGGCCAGGCCCATGCGCGCCCGCTGACACCCGCCGAAACCCGCGAATCGCCTTATGACGGGCAGGTTCCCGGCTGCGGCGATCCAGATGTCGTCTCGCGGATTCAATCGCGTTTCAGCCAGACCGAAGGCGAGTATTGGCATTCGGGGCTTGAAATCGTCGGTTTCGATAAGATTGACGAGATTGGCTACCGCACCAATGGCACGGATTATATCCCAAGACGTTATTGCGTCGCGGAAGCCATCATGAACGACCAAAAGCTCCGAACGGTTTCCTATTCCATCGGTCAGGATCTCGGGATCATCGGGTTTTTCGGATTTGGCGTCGAATGGTGTGTCGCCGGTCTCGATCGCGAGCGGTCTTATGCGCCAAATTGCAAGATGGCGCGGCCGTGAAGGGCTAGGGGTCTTCCATCATGTTTTATATTGGCCGCGGATCTTTCCTTACCGTTGCGCTGATCGCCGCCGCGGTCGCGGCCCTTATGCCGAGGCCGGATCGAGCCTATGCGGCCAGCAACGAGTGCATTCTCGATAATTGCGCCGATCAAAAGCCCGCGCCGGCCGATCCGGCAAAGGATGCCGGGCTACCCCGGAGCGATCCATACAGGCCGCGTCCACAGGGTTCGAGCCAGCCGGGCGATTTCGATTTCTACGTCTTCTCGCTGTCCTGGTCACCAGGGTTTTGCGCGGGCGATGACAAAGGACGGTCGCAATGCGCGGCCGGGTCCAATCTCGGATTTGTCGTGCATGGTCTTTGGCCGCAATATACGCATGGCTTTCCATCCGATTGCGGCCCGGCCGGACGTTATCCCTCGAGGATAGCTCTGCAATCCGCCGATGGGCTTTTCCCGGACGAAGGCCTTGCGCGTTATGAATGGCGTAAGCACGGAACCTGTTCGGGCAAAAGCCCGACCGATTATTTCGCCGATGTCCGCCGGGCGCGTGACGCCATTAAAGTGCCGCCGCCATTTCTTAACGCCAGCCAGCAGCAGACCTGGGCGCCGGTCGATATTGAGCGCGCCTTCATCGCGGCCAATCCGCGTCTCCGGCCCGGCATGCTGGCGGTTGCCTGCCAGCATGGGAACTTACAGGAGGTCCGAATCTGCTTTTCCAAGGATCTGCGCGATTTCCAGGCTTGCCCCGAAGTGGTCCAGTCGGATTGCCGGACGCGCGACGTATCTGTCCCGCCGATGCGATAAAGATATGTCATTAGCATTGGGCAAGATGCGGGTGCTTATGACGCCTTTGCGATGAACTATCGGCACGATTTCCACGCTGGCAATTTCGCCGATGTTTTCAAACATATTTTTCTCACACGCATTTTGCTGCATCTCTTAAAGAAGCCAGCGCCTTTCCGCTATATCGATACGCATGCTGGAAGCGGCTGCTATGATCTCTTCGGGCCTCAGGCGGATAGGACGGCCGAGTGGCGTGAGGGGCTTGGCCGTGTCATGGCGGCAGCGGATATGCCTACGGCCGTTCTACGTGAGCTGATCGATCCCTATGTCCATATGGCTGCCCCCGCCGTCCGGGAGCCGCCAGATACATCTTGCCCCTATCCCGGATCGCCCGCGATCGCGGCCGCGCTTCTGCGTCCGTGGGACCGGATGATCTGCTGCGAATTGCATCCGGACATTATGCAGAAGTTGCACGCGTATTTCGTGCGCGACCAGCGGGTTAAGAGTATCGAAATTGACGGGTTCACCGGGCTTAACGCTTTCGTCCCGCCCAAGGAGCGGCGAGGTTTGGCCCTGATCGATCCGCCTTACGAACGCGCCGATGATCTCGAGCGAAGCCTCGAAGCCTTAGAGACTGCTTGGCGGAAGTGGAGCACGGGCATTTTCATGCTCTGGTATCCGGTGAAGGATCGAAGGGACGTGAATGCCCGCTTGCGGGAGCTTGGTACGCGTTCCATCAAACGCGTCTTACGACTCGAATTGCAGATCGCCGATCCAGCGCCGGTTGGCCCTTTGGTTGCGAATGGACTTTTGATCGTCAACCCGCCGTTTCAACTTGTCGATGAAGCCCGCGTCATTCTGCCATTTCTCGCGGAGGCCATGGCGGACAAGCATAGCGGTAAGTCGAAAATCGAATGGCTCGTGCCTGAATAAGTCCGGCTTTGCCGAAGCACTTGCCAAAGCCCTTTCCTGCCTGCGTTCTTTTTCGAATGCGACATCCAATCTCCGCATTGGGTGGAACTGCCATTGCCGGAAGCGGTTCTACCTCATGGATCGAGCAGACAGCTGAGGAGCTGCATTCGAACATTGAAATCTGAGGGATGACGTGAATGGCGCAGCAGGGTACAGTTAAGTTTTTCAACGTTGAGAAAGGCTATGGGTTTATCAAACCGGATGATGGCGGCAAAGACATATTCGTTCACGTCACGGCTCTTGAACAAGCGGGGTTGCAATCGTTGAACGAAGGCCAGCGCATTACGTTCGACACGGAGCCAGATAAGAAGGGCAAGGGTCCGAAAGCGATCGATCTGCGAGCTGATTAGTGCGCGGTTCCGTTCCGAAACAGCGGCTGAAAATGACACACTCCCCGCGCAGGTAAATTTCCGATATAACCGCGTCTTCAATGCTTCGGATATTTATGTTGTGACGCCCATGATGATTTTGCGGTCTTCTCTGCCGTCGCCGTTCGGACGGAAAGTCAAAATTGCCGCGGCCCTGCTGGGGCTGAGAGACAAAATCGACGTTGTCCTCACCGACACCAATGATCCGGCCGATGCGATCCGCACACAAAATCCGCTCGGCAAAATTCCAGCGCTCATTCTCGATGATGGCCAGGTTCTGTTCGATAGCCGGGTCATCCTCGAATATCTCGATCATCTCGCTGGCGGAAATATCCTGATCCCGGCTGAGCCTGCCGCCCGCTACGCGGTATTGACGCAGGCGGCGCTCGCCGATGGCGTCCTCGATGCCGCGATCTTGATGGTCTATGAGATCCGCTTTCGCGAAGCTGAGAAGCGCGAGCCGAAATGGGTCGATTATCAGGCCGAAAAAATAGAACGGGCACTTGCTCATTTCGAAGCTGCGCCGCCGCAAGGCAAACGCGATGTGAGCCATATCGGCCTTGCATGCGTGCTGGGCTATCTCGATCTTCGTTTTGAAGGAAAATGGCGCTCGGACCACCCCAAACTTGTGGTCTGGCTCGATGCTTTCGCGTCCGAAGTGCCGTCCTTCGAGGCGACGCGCGCTCCATCCTGAGCGCGCACCGGCAGGCTTTTTTCTACTGACCCTAGAAATGGTAGTTGATACCTGCCTTCAAGGTCGAGAAGTTGACGCCTGAATTGATCGCGCTCGGTGTCCCGCCGAAATAGGCGCTCTGCGAAAGCGAATTGAACATATATTCGCCCTTCACCGAGATGTGCGGCGTGATCGAATATTCCACGCCGAGCCCGATGGCGTATCCGTTCAAATAATGCGATTCGCCGAGGATCAGGTTGGGTGACGAGCTGAAGTTATTGACCGTTCCGTTGACCGAGCCTCCGGCATAACCGCCGGTGACATAGACCAGCATGCGGTCGAAGGAATAGCCGAGGCGGCCGCGCACCGTATTTAATTCATCGACGGAGCTTTTGCCGGTAACGCCTCCGAAGGGCGTTTTACTGCCGTTGATATCCGCCCAATCGACATCGGCTTCGATGCCGACGACGATCGGACCGCCTTGGTAATTGTAGCCGATCGTGCCGCCAGCGAGGCCACCGGAGTTGCCGCCGAAATAAGGGCTTCCGCCGCCGGTGAAACCACCGATGCCGACGCCGCCGTTAATACCGGCATAGAGGCCTGTCCACGTGAAAATAGGGGCAGGGTAGAAGGGTGCTTCGCTCCGCGACGGCAAGTCGGCGCCAAAAGCAGAACCAGCGAAGAGGGATATGGCGATGCCAATCGACGCGATCCGTTTCACGTTAAATCTCCTTACGGGCGAACTCGAAGTGCAGGCAGATCAAACCTATCTGCGGCCCGAAAAAGATTTACCGTGATGCGGTTATTTAAAAGTGAAATAATAATATTACCAAAGCTTTTATTATAGCTATATGCAAATATTTAACCAAATATGTTAATCATAACATATAGTTTGTGATTATATATTTCATATTTATAATATATATTGTTTACTTTCGAAGTAATACGTAAATTATTCTGTCGAAATGGCGAGTGTAGGTTGGTTAATCGCCGTATCCGCATCCATCGTCGAACCCGTTTCATCTGGCCTCTTTTAACTCAGATCGTAGCTCCATAATGAAGGGCGAACCGTGACACGCTTTAAGGAGATCAAACGATGCGATTGACGCGGCCACGGATGGCTTTGGTGACGGGCGCCGCGCGGAGAATTGGTTTAAGGATCGCCCAGCGGCTTGCCGAAAAGGATTATGGCGTCATCCTGCATTGCAGCCCGGCTTCGCTCCAGGAAACCACTTCGGCCGCTATGGATCTGGCGCAAAAGGGCGTCATTGCGGGCGTCGTCGCAGGCGATCTGGCAGATCCCCAGAAAGCGTCCGGGCTTATCGCCGAGGCGAATGCCATAGCGGGGCCCTTGTCGCTGCTCGTCAATAATGCCTCGATTTTCGAACCCGACACTGCCGGTCAGTTCGATCTCGATTTATGGGAGCGGCATTTCGCGATCAATCTGCGGGCGCCTGCGATCCTAGCACGCGATTTCGCCGCGCAACTCCATCCAGACGATCATGGCGTGATTATCAATATGATCGATCAGCGGGTTTTGCGCCCTACGCCGCAGTTTTTCTCATACGCGCTCAGCAAGTCAGCGCTTTGGACGGCGACCCAAACCATGGCGCAGACCTTCGCACCACAGCGGATCAGGGTGAATGCGATCGGGCCTGGGCCTGTCCTGCCAAATGGGGCGCAGGGTGAAGCCGGGTTTCAAAAAGAAGTTCAAGGCTTGCTGCTCAAACAAGCGGTGAGTGTGGATGATATCGCCGACGCCGTGCTTTATCTTGCGGCAGCCCAAAATGTGACCGGTCAGATCATCGCCGTCGACGCGGGCCAGCATCTCGCCTGGGAAACGCCCGACATCGTTTCTTAAAATGAGATGCGTTTTTGCGCGATCGCCGCAGTCAGGCATTTACCAGCCCGTGCGAACTTATTCGCGTTATGCGCCGTAAACCTCTATAAATCAGCATGTTGATCTATGGGTCCCAAATAACGCGGCGGCGGAATCCGTGGTTCAGGCGCGGCCTCTAACCTTTTGGATCGGAGCGCGTTCTTACCGATTGGATGATTTCATCCAGCCGGAACGCGCTCTGGTTCCTCATATGCGCATCGCATGTGCGTCAGCACACATGAAATACTGAGGGTTTATGTCAATTTACATCATCGTTGATGCTGGGGTGAACCAAAAGCTCTTTCGCGCGTTACTCTGGCACATATCTTTCCGCCGCTGGCGGTACTTGGGGGAGGTTTTCATGCAAAAAATTCTATTCGCGGCTCTCGCTGCTTTGACCATTTCGAGTGTTACCGCTGAGGCGGCCATGCGCGTGGCGCCGCTGCCGCCCATCCGTCCTGCGAATGTCGCGGCGGACACGTCGCTGCAGCAGGCGGGAACCTTGACCTGCATGCTTCAATCGGGGGTCGGGTTTGTTGTGGGTTCCGACCGCACCGCGACCTGCATCTTCGATCATCCCGGCGAGAAGTCCTATAGCCAGACCTATGAAGCCGATCTTACCCGCATCGGTCTCGATGTCGGCGTGATGCCGAAACAGGCGATGCGCTGGGCCGTTTTGACGCCGGGCGGTGTCGCTGAGCCCGGCATGCTGACCGGTGCGCATCCGGGTGCTTCCTCTGAAGGCGCGATGGGCGTTGGCAATGGCGCGAAGGTAGATCTTCAAGATACAGATCGCGCGATCGTCTTTCAGCAGATGAATGCTCCGATGACATTCGGTGTTTCGTTGAGCCTTGGCCGGGCCAACCTCGAACTGAAGGCTCCGAGCGCCGCGGTTTATAACTGATTTCAAACTGACAGCGGCAAGATTTACAATGCCCGGTCTCGAAAGAGACCGGGCATTTTCGGTTGATTTTCCATTTCTTGGCAGGACCGGTAGCATGGTACGGGACATCGAAAATGACAGGCTGACAGAAGAATGACCGATCAAGCTCTCCGCGATGAGCAACCCATTCCGCCAGAGATTGACCGCTGGAACTGGGGCGCGTTTCTCCTCAATTGGATCTGGGGCATCGGCAACCAAACCTTTATAGCGCTGCTCGTTTTCATCCCTTTCTTCGGAATTTTGATCATGCCTTTCGTGCTTGGTGCGAAGGGCAGCAAATGGGCATGGCGCAATGGAAGGTGGGATAGCGTCGCCCATTTCAAGCGCGTGCAGCGCCTATGGGCGATATGGGGCGTCGTGATCTGGCTGGCGATGATCGGTCTGTTCGGTGCGATTATTGGCGGCACGGCACTTCTATTAAAAAATTCCGACGCCTATAAACTGAGCGTCGCCAAACTTCAGGCCAGTCCCGAAGCCGCCAATCTTCTCGGAACGCCTATCTCGACGGGCCTCCCGTCTGGCTCGATCAATGTCAGCGGTCAATCGGGCTCCGCCAACCTGAGTTTTTCAGTGACCGGCCCAAAAGCCGCCGGAGTGATTTTCGTGGAAGCGGTCAAGAAATATGATGTTTGGACTCTGCAAAGCCTCAAGCTCAAACTCGAAGGGCAGGACCAGGTCATCGATCTCCTGCAACAAACAAGAGCAGATGCCGGCGGCGCGAGATTGAGCGCCTATGACGCGGTCAGTTTCGAATGAACGGGTGTTGGGGCCGCGTCCCCCCGATCAGCCGGCGCTCTTTTCTCACATCAAGTGCCGCTTCGAGCCTCGCGGTCGCGAATGGCGTTGCGATGCCCGGCATCAGCCGGGCAGCGGATCGTCCGCGATTGACGCATGGGCTTCAGTCCGGCGACGTCTCGGGACACACAGCGGTCGTGTGGAGCCGCTCTGACCGGCCATCGCGCGCGATGATCGATGTCTCGACAAGTGAGAGTTTCAAGCTCATCACGCATAGCGTCTATGCCGATGCGCTGCCCGAAACGGACTTCGTCACCAAAGTGGCGTTGAACGATCTTCCGGCAGGGCAAGATATTTTCTATCGCGTCACGCTCGTCGATTTGTTCGATCCGTCGATCGCGGGTGAAGCGCGGATCGGGCATTTCAAAACCGCTCCCGCCGATCTCCGGTCCGTGTCATTTTGCTGGTCTGGGGATACGGTCGGGCAGGGCTGGGGGATCGACGAGGATCGCGGCGGCATGACGATCTACGCGACGATCCTCAAGAACCGGCCGGACTTTTTTCTGCATTCAGGCGATACGATCTATGCCGATGGGCCGCTCGCGGCCGAAGTCACTTTGCCCGACGGGACACTTTGGAAAAATATCGTCACCGAGGAAAAGTCAAAGCCAGCGCAAACGCTCGCTGAATTTCGCGGCGCCTATAAATATAATCTGCTCGATAAAAATGTGCTCGCGATGAACGCCGAGATTCCGATTCTGGCGCAATGGGACGATCATGAGGTCTTCAATAATTGGTGGCCTGGCGAACCGATGACGCGGGCCGAATTGCTGCGCAAGAACTATAGCGAGAAAAATGATTTGATCCTGGCCGCGCGGGCGTCGCGCGCCTTCCATGAATATATGCCGATGCGGTTTGAGCCATCCGAACCCGGCCGCGTCTATCGCAAGATTTCGTATGGTCCTTTGCTCGATGTCTTCATGCTGGACGAGCGAAGCTATCGCGGACCGAATGCCGAAAACAAAGAGACAGCCTATGGGCCAAGCGCCTATTTCATGGGGCCTGTGCAGCTTGCCTGGCTCAAGCGCGAATTGCAGGCCTCGAAAGCAACCTGGAAAGTGATCGCCGCCGATATGCCGCTAAGCCTTGTTGTCGTCTACGATCCCGACCGCAAGTTTGGATCGGAAGCCGTGGCGCAAGGCGATAATGGACCGCCGCTCGGGCGAGAACTCGAAATCGCCGATCTGCTATCGTTCATGAAGCGCGCTGGCATTAAAAATACGATCTGGGTAACAGCCGACGTGCATTATACGGCGGCGCATTATTATGATCCGAACCTCGCGCAGTTTCAGGATTTCGATCCATTCTGGGAGTTTGTGTCCGGGCCTTTGAACGCGGGCACGTTCGGCCCCAACCCGATCGATGCGACCTTCGGCCCGCAGATCAAATTCATGAAAGCGCCGCCGCCGGGCCAATTGAACCTGTCGCCCGCGGCGGGCTTTCAATTCTTCGGGCATGTCGCCATCGATGGCGTCACGCAGCAAATGATCGTAACGCTGAAGGATGCCGCCGATCACGATTTGTGGAGTGTGACGCTCGATCCGGCGTTCGGATGACCTAGAGCATCGGACCCAAAAGTGGATACCGGTTTTGGGATAAATCCGATGCTCAACTTTTTGAATCTAGAGCATCTTATCCGCCTTCAAATGATTCCATTTGAAGGCGGGATGCTCTAGCCGA
>Ga0116230_10008083_pt1 | contig 10399 bp, 8 predicted proteins | sample S1TSphfallax_3_FD_88678 | JGI IMG/M metagenome (GOLD analysis project Ga0116230, IMG submission 88678) | Host-associated microbial communities from peat moss isolated from Minnesota, USA - S1T2_Fd - Sphagnum fallax MG | ecosystem: Host-associated > Plants > Peat moss > Unclassified | place: USA...
GCACCGAGGGCGCGGGCGGCCTCGACAAACTCGCGGCCCTTGATCAACATGACCTGGGCGCGCACGAGGCGGGCGTAGCCGACCCATCCGGAGAGGGCGAGGGCCAGAATGAGGTTGAGCAGTCCGGGGCCGAGGAACGCGACGAACGCGATGGCGAGTAGTATCCCGGGAAGTGCTAGAAAGGCATTGGTGACGTAGATGTTCAGCAGTGTGTCGATCCATCCCCCGTAGAAACCCGCAAGACCACCCAAGATCAGGCCAGCGGCAAGGGAGATGCCGACGACGGAGATGGCAACGATCATCGAGATGCGCGCGCCGAACACAGTGCGGGTGAAGATGTCGCGGCCAAGTTCATCCGTACCGAACCAGTGGGAGGCGGTCGGAGCAAGGAGACGATGGGTGAGATCGATCCGTGCCGGGTCATGCCCGGTGTTTCTGCCTGCGTCTCCGGGCTGTTTTGTGTGGAGAGGCTCAAGCGAAGCCACCCATGGCGATAGAGCGGCACAGCCAACGAAGAGAGCTACGAGGAGCAGTCCGAGGACGGCAAGCGGGTTGGTCCGCGCCTGCCGGGAGATTGAGCTCCTGAAAGTGACTTCTGCTTCTGTGCGCACCCTAAGATCATGCATTGGGTGACCTTTCCACCGCAACCTGAGTAGAATAGCGCCAAGTAAAAATAAGGTTCGTACCTGGGCACGGAGTTTGGTGCCCGGCGCAAGACTGTCGGCTTCCCGGTGCTCAGCCATTTGCTGGCCTTCCGGTTTCCTCACCAGCGTGTACTGGAGAGCTGATGAGGATCCTTATCTACGCACTGAATTACACGCCAGAGCTGACTGGATCAGGCAAGTATACGGGTGAGATGGCGGCTTGGCTCGCGTCCCGCGGGCACGAAATACATGTCGTGACCGCGCCCCCCTATTATCCGGAATGGCGCGTCCATTGCCCGTACCGAGCAGGAGAATACCGGGTGGAACCCGCCGCTGGCAGGCCTGTCCCGACCGTCTATCGCTGCCCGCTTTGGGTACCTCCAACGCACGGGGGCACGGCACGAGTGCTTCATCTCTCGTCGTTTGCCCTGAGCAGTCTCCCGGTTATGGTTTGGCAGACTCTTTGGAGGCCGGATCTCGTCTTCACTGTCGAGCCGACGTTTTTTGCGGCACCCGTGGCGTTACTTTCGGCCGCAGTGTCGGGCGCGGCTTCATGGCTGCACGTGCAGGACTTTGAGGTCGACGCGGCCTTCGATCTGAAGCTTCTGCGGCCGGATGGGCGAGCGCATGCCTTGGCTAAGAATCTGGAGAACTTTTTCACCGAATGCTTCTCGCAGGTATCCAGTGTCTCGAGCAAGATGGTGGAGAGGATTCGAGCGAATCGCCATCTACTGAGCCGAGTGGTTCTGTTTCCGAATTGGAGCGATGTCGAGATGATAAGGCCCGCTCCGCCGGACGCTGCCAATAGTTATCGCCAGGAGCTCGGGCTCACAAGGAAGATTGTCTTTCTCTATTCGGGGAACATGGGAGCGAAGCAGGGGCTGGATGTACTTGTGCCTCTGGTGGACTTCTTCAAGGAAGATCCGCGAGTACACTTCCTCTTCTGCGGCAATGGCGTATACCGGAAGGAGTTAGAGAAACAGGTCCAGCATCGGCCAAATGTGACAATGCTGAAGCTGCAAGAGAACGATCGCATGAACGAGCTTCTGAATGCTGCGGATATCCATCTGCTCCCACAGAAGCGCGGCGTGGCTGACCTGGTAATGCCTTCGAAATTGAACGGCATCATGGCGAGCGGTCGTCCCGTAATCGCCACGGCGGACGAAGGGACACAAGTAGCCCAGGTGGTCGCTGGTTGCGGCCTGGTGGTCCCTGCCGGGGATGCAAAGGCTTTATGCGAGGCCTCAGCGCGACTGGTCGAAAGCGCTGACCTGCGAATGAGCCTGGGACAAGCAGCTCGTGAGTATGCGGTGAAGTACTTGAACAAGGAGCTATTGCTGAGGCGGTTTGAGCTGGATATGTTGGCTCTGCTTACTCAGCCGGAGAAGACGCAAGAGGTGCATCTGGCGCGGAGCTATCGCAGCTGAACGCTCGGCAGAACGAAACTTCTGTACGCCGACCGGGTCTGTCTTCATAGTGCGGTATGTCCACGTTTTGTGCGTCGACCGGCAGGAGACTTCGATGGCGAAGCGATGGCAATCCCGTTTTGCGATCCTGACGATCTTATGCTCGCAGGGGATCGCGTATGGGCAGCGGGCTGCTCCAGAGCCGAATGTGGCTGAACAGTATCTCCAGGCGGCGGCGGACCAGGAACGTGCCGCGCTGCATCTTCCGCCGCTGCGGCGAGATGTAGCCCTGGCGGCGGCGGCGCGTGCTCATGCGCTCGAGATGGTCTCGCACGGCGGCATCTCTCACCAGTTTACCGGCGAGCCCGACCTTGCGGCGCGCGGGGCAGCAGCGGGAGCGCGCTTCAGCTTGATCTCAGAGAATGTTGGAGAGTCGCCGAGCGCCGAGCGCATGCACGCGGCGTGGATGCACTCCGAGGGGCATCGTCACAATCTGCTGGACGCGAACGTGGATTCGGTGGGGATTTCGGTCATCGCGCGCGGTCGCCAGTTGTTCGCTGTGGAAGACTTCGAGCGCAGCATCGCCGCGCTGACGCTTGAGCAACAGGAGAGCGCTGTGGCGAGGACGATTGCGGGTCAGGGAATCTCCGTGAAGCAAAGCAACGCGGCGGCCAGAAGGGTCTGCGGCAATGATCTGGCGACGGAGCGGCAAGCGGCTTTCGTGATGCGGTACACCACGGCGGAGCTGCAGCAACTGCCGGAGCAACTGCGGTCCCGGCTGGCAACGGGCCGGTATGCGAGCGCGGTTGTGGGCGCCTGCCCTGCACAGGACAACAGCGATTTTTCAATGTACCGGATCGCTGTGCTGCTCTACCGTCAGCCTGCCGACCATTGACCCGCGAGGGCCGAAGCCGAAGGGAGTTCTTCCTGGGATGTCGGTTGGTGGGCTTCGTCTGGAGCAGGTCAAGGAAGCGGTTGGAGCAGCTGAAGAGGGTCGATGGCGGCTATGAGCGCAAAGACGCCGCTTTAGCCGCAATAGCTGCGGAGTTCGGCGAACTCAGCGACCGAGTCATCGTGGGCGTCCCAGGCCATGAACTCGGCGAGATGGATTGCGGCCTTCCGGCATAACACTGAGCGCTTGTGGAAGTCTGATGCTTTGACCCTCCCGCTGGGGTTTGTTATAACAGTAGAGGCGCGGGTGTTTCACGGGCGACGATCACAGCATATTCCTGAGTAGCTCAATGGCAGAGCATTCGGCTGTTAACCGAAGGGTTGTAGGTTCGAGTCCTACCTCAGGAGCCAATCCATATTCAGAATGAACAATTTACAAGTTCATGCTCGATGGACACCCCGATTTGTACCCCATAACAAGTGAATAAGCGAGATGCGGCGGGTGCCTTATGGCATTAGATGCCAGTCGAGTTCCGAACTCATAGAAGCCTCCATACCCGGTTTGACCGAGCGGCACCCTCACCCACTTCGACACTCCTCGAGTTGAGATTAGAGTTGGGGCCAGTATGCATAACGAGCCACTGAGCTATCGAGCACAGCAGCTTAATGCTCAAGCTTAAAGGTGAACTGGAGCAAAGAAGCTGAGCCTCAACTGGTGGAGGCTCTTTAAGCCTTTAGGTGCTCTCAGACACTTCGCTCAGGCAAGGAAACCAACCTTTTCAATGCCGGCATCCTTTCCGAATGCTACTCAATGCGAAAATCAAATGTCTGCAATTGAGAGCCTTGACTGTGGAGGATGCGATGCGTAAGATTCTGTGTCTCAGATGGCCCGTATGGCTGCTGCTGGCAGTGGTATGTGCCTCGATACATGCCGAGGAGAAGTCCACTATTGCCTGGACCGAGCTTACTGCCAGCGGAGTGAGCGTACGAGCCATCGTGGCCGGTAAGGAATGTCCGGCAATGAGCGTTGATGGCAAGTCAGTGGTGCTGAAGGTGCGCGAGACTCCAAACGAGCAGTTTCCGGTGACAACTTGCCAGGCAGCGACTCCTCCAGGTTCAAAGTTTGCACTGATCGGCGGACATAGATTAGCGCTTGAACCGCCAGCGGTAAAGCGAGTCGTGGTCATTGGCGATACTGGATGCCGTCTCAAAGGAGCTAAGGTTCAGGATTGCAACGATCCACAGAAGTGGCCATTCTCCATCATGACGAGAAATGCCGCCGCCAAGCATCCCGACCTGGTGATTCATGTTGGTGATTACTACTATCGCGAGACTCCATGTCCGGCGGGACGGGAGGGCTGTAACGGCAGCCCGAATGGGGATAGTTGGGAGAGTTGGCGCGCCGATTTTTTTTGATCCCGCGTCTCCTCTGCTGGCTGCCGCTCCGTGGATCTTTGCACGCGGTAACCATGAGCAGTGCGGTCGCGGTGCCAATGGATGGTTTCGCTTCCTCGACGCAGGTGCCGTGCCGCTATCGTGTCCAGCGACTGCGGAGCCCTTTGCGATATCGCTCGGTGCTCTCAGGTTAGAAGTGATCGACAGCGCCGATGTAGTTGATAAGCAGTTGAGCACCGACCGGCTCGCTTTCTACCAGGCACAGCTTGACAAGATTCCGGCGGCAGCAGGAGGACGGAAGCTGGAGGAAACCTGGGTCCTCACGCACAAGCCACTCTGGGGCTATGAGTTGACAACCGCTGGCCAAAGCTTGGTGGCACAGAATCCTCTTCTTGCCGCTGCCGCCGGAATGATGGACAAACCGAAGAGCCCGCAACTGCCAAATGTAGATCTCTTGCTTGCCGGGCACATCCATCTGTTCGGAACGCTGGATTTTTCGGGTGCGCCCATGCAAGGGAAGAGCGAGGACGAAGCCTTGCGTCCGGCACAATTGATAGTGGGCGACAGTGGTACGGCTCTTGACGATGCGGATGTCCGAAATGGAGAGCAGATGGTCGACGGCATGATGGCCAAATATGCAATAAAAGACACGTTCGGCTATTTTGTTATGGATCGTGAGAAGCAAGGATGGAGAGGGACACTCTACGGCATCGACGACGCAGTTCTGGCGAAATGTCAGCAACACGGACGACAGATTGAATGTCTGCCCTCGCCTTCGAAATAGCGCTCGTTTGAAGCAAAGCCACGAAAGTACGAAGCAAGGAGAAGCGTCGAAGGAGCGGTTTCGGCTGAGGAAAGTGATCTGCGAACTACTCTAAGCAAGTCAGAAGTTCCGCAGCGGCCTTGTCCGACGCGCCGAACTTTGCTGGTGTTGCATCGGCTTGGAGTGCCTCTAACGGTTGGATAGCCGGCAACAGTTTCGGGCCTTGAGATTCCGGCAGCGTCCAACAGTTGCAAGAGCATTTAATGCTAAAGAGGCCCTATCGGGTCGCGGCTTCAAAGGGAAGAAAAAGAGTGATGACGGTGCCAGTGTGTCCGGAACCTTGGGAGCTGCGAACGTGCAAATAGCCATGATGACGATCCAGGATTTCCTTGCTTATCCAGAGACCTAGACCTGTACCGGCGATGCCTTTGGTCGTGTAGAAGGGCTCAAAGATCCTGGCGAGGGTTTCGGGGGGCATGCCGGTGCCGGTGTCGGCGATAGTAAGGATGAGGCCAGGGCGACCGGTGGCGTGGTCGTGACCTTCGCGGCTGCGCAGAAAAAGACGGCCGCCCTTTGCCTGCATGGCATCGATTGCGTTGATGAGAAGGTTGGAGATGACTTGACGGATCTCGCCTTCGAAGCAGAGAACCCGTCGGTTGGCCCGCAGACGTTTTTCTGTTGTGATGTGGGCATTGAGAATGCGGCTGCGCAGGATGTTGAGCGGGGCGTCTACGAAGTCATCACAGGCGACCTCTGTGGGGCGCGTGGATTGCTTATGGAAGCGGAGCGTCTGACTGGTGATCGCAGAGGCGCGGCGGAGTTCGTGCTCCGCAGTGGTGAGATACTCCAAGGTATCCGGAGCAGTGGTACTCGATTTCGCGAGATATAGTAGGTTGGTGACCGCTTCCAGAGGGTTGTTGATCTCATGCGCGATGGAAGAGGCCAGACGGCCGACGGCTGCAAGCTTTTCTGTGCGAAGCACGGCCTCCTCGGCGAGTTTGCGCTCGGTGATGTCGAGCACGACGCCGGTAAAGCGAACGGGCGCGCCGTCGCCGGTGCGGAGACAAGTTCCACGCGCGGAGACCCAGCGAAACGTATCGGAAGCGGCCCGCACGCGGTAGTCCATGATGAAGTCTTCGCCGGTATCGAGCGTATGGCGGGCACGGCGTTCGACCTCCGGCCAATCCTGGGGATGGATATTGGCGAGAGCGGCGGCCATGGGAAGACCGCGTTTGCCGAGTTCGGGGTCGATGCCAAAGATGGTGCAGAAACGAGAATCGGCGATGCAGCGGTCGCCTTGGATGTCCCAGTCGAAGCTGCCCATATCGCGGGCGGCGGAGAGCGCGAGGCGAAGACGTTCCTCGCTGTCGCGGAGCGCTTCTTCAGCGAGCTTGCGGTCTGTGATGTCGCGCACGGTGCCGCGCAGTTCGACCACTTTGCCGTCAGTATCCAGTACGGGCTCTCCGCGGGTGGCGAGCCATACCACCTTGCCGCTGCTGGGCAGGTACATCTTCACGTCGAGTTCGTAGGTCTGGCCGGTGGCGATGCACTGCTCCACCGCCGCCTGTAGCCGGCGGTTGCTGTCCGGCTCTATGAGCTCCGGCTGCTTGGCATAGTTGAGGACCGGCAGGCTGGGATCGTGCTCCATGAGGCGGTAGACCTCTTCGCTCCATGTGACCTCGCCGGTGGCGAGTATCAGATGCCAGGAGCCCATCTTGCCGATGCGCTGCGACTCGCGAAGATCGCGGGTGCTGGCGCGCAGCTCGATCTCCGCGAGCTTGCTCTCCGTGATGTCCTCAACGATGGCGAACATGCTTTTGGTCTCGCCTTCGGCGGCGAGGACGTTGCCCTTGGAGCGGATCCAGCGGACGCCGTCTGGGTGGAGGACGCGGTATTCAAGGCTATACGGGCGCAGACCAGCAAGGGCAGCGGCGAACTCTTCGCGCGCCGCCAGGCGGTCGTCGGGATGGAGCAACTGCTGCCAGAAATCGTGATCGCCGGTGGGCTCGGGAGCGCCAAAGATGCGCTGCATATTGGCGTCCGCGGTGAAGGTTTCGTCATGCGGATTGTAGGACCAGGTGCCTAGACCGGCGGCCTCCAATGCAAGCTCGAGGCGTTCCCGGCTGCGATTGAGCTCGCGCTCGGTGCGTACGCGATTTGTGGTTTCAGTGACAACAACGAAAACCCCGCCGATGCGGCCAGAGACCTCATGGATAGGACTGTAGCTAAAGGTCCACCAGGCGTCTTCGAGCTGATCTCCGTTGCGATAGATCGGCAGATACTGATCGACGTTCCAGGTTGATTCACCGCCTTGCAGGACGGAGCGGACCTGAGGACCAATGCTCGCCCATACTTCACGCCAGCAGTCCTGGCCGCGCTGGCCGAGAGCGCCCGGGTGCTTGCCACGACCTAGGCTTGGCCGATACGCGTCGTTATAGAACTGGACGAGATCCTCGCCCCACCAGAGAAAGAGTGGATGACGGGAACCGAGCAGGATGTTGACGCTTGTGAGCAGGGATTCGGGCCATGTTTCTATCGGACCCAGCGAGGTGGCGGACCAATCGAAGGCTCGGACGAGATCGGACATCTCGCCCGTGCCGAAGATGCGACGGGAAGTGATCTTTGGTGAGCCAGGGGCTGCGGCACTACTCGATGATGCGGCGAAGGCCAAGTGCGTCCTCGGTTAGAAGAGTCAACACATTCTAAGACGATAACGCAGTTCGATGGGAGATCGTATCTCCCATCGACTCCTTTGCGCGGGGTTAGGGGTTCGAAGAGATGCCGCGTAGGCGCTATGGCTGCCCCATCCCTCCACCCGCGCCATAGACATTTCCTGTGGTGCAGGTGGCGTCTTCCACGGCCAACTGCACATAACGTTTTCGCCAGCGGACTCAGAGGGGAACGCCACCGCATGATCAGGCATCAGAGAATCATGGTTGTTCCTATTTGTTCAAAGCATGATTGGGCCCATGTATTGGCTGATCTCCCCGTCTTCTGCCCCGGCCCGGCGCCCATGCTGGTGATCGCTCCCCACCCCGACGACGAGACATTAGCTACCGGGGGGCTCCTCTACGCACAGCGCGAAAACGGCATCCCAGTCACGATTGTCGCGGTTACGGACGGAGAGAATGCATACCCCGGATATGCCGGGCTTGGCGACCTCCGCATCAGTGAGCAGACGCGGGCCGCCGCTCGTCTCGGGATCGGAAGCGGAGATCTATTGCGGTTACAGATCACGGACAGCGGGGTAAGCGGGGAGCAGTCGAGCATTGTCGAACGGCTTCTGCCGCTCATCACATCGGAGACGCACATTCTGGCTCCGTGGCCGTACGATTTTCATCCTGACCACGAGGCGTGTGGTGTCGCCGCGCGGGAGCTTGCGGCACAGACAGGTGCGCGTCTTACGTTCTACTTCTTTTGGACTTGGCACCGTGGTACTCCGGCTCTTCTGGAAGGCCTTGACCTCCATGCGTTTCCGCTTAACGCCGTCCAGCAAACTGCGAAGGCAGAAGCCTTGGCCCTTCATGCATCACAGCTACATCATCCATCGGGCGATCCGATCTTGCATGACATTCACCTTTGGCCTGCATCACTTCCATTTGAGGTTTACCTTCCCGCATGAACCGCGACACCACATCGCAAGCCTTCTTTGAAATGAAGTACGAAGAGTGTGAAGATCCGTGGAGCTTCGCTAAGAGTGCCTACGAGCAGCAGCGATATGAAGCCATCCTGCGTGCGGTTGGTGACCGACGCTACCGCCGCGCGTTTGAGCCTGGATGTTCCATCGGAGTCTTATCGGCGAAGCTGGCAGGGATCTGTGACAGCGTAGAGGCGGTGGACATCTCTCCGACCGCTGTAGCGCAGGCACGCGAACGTACAAAACATCTTGAAAATGTGCGAACAACCTGTGGGGCTCTTCCAACATTCATACCGCAGGGGACTTTCGACCTCATCGTCTTCAGCGAAATTGGTTATTACTTTACGGAAGAGGTCCTATTCGCCGTCGCACTTGCTCTCGCCAACCGGATTTGCAAGTCCGGTGTCTTTCTCGCCGCGCATTGGCTCGGCGAGTCGCCCGACCATTTACTCTCCGGAGACCGCGTCCATGAAATCCTCAATCAGATTCCAGAGCTTGTCCTCCGGCACGGGGAACGCCACGCCGGTTTTCGACTCGACGTCTGGACGCGCGCCTAGTTGGCACATCTCCGTTCTCATCCCCGCGCGCAACGAAGAAGCCCTTCTGCCCCGCTGCCTGTTCTCTGTGCAACGTGCGCGTTTGAAACTACCACCGCACGTGACGAGCGACGTCATCGTTGTTGACGACGCATCTTCTGACCGGACAAGAGAGATAGCGGAAAGCATCCTGAGAGACGAAGGCGTCGTTATCAGCACAACTGACGGAATAGTTGGCAGCGCCCGCTCGCTGGCGGCGAGGACTGCTCTATCTCGATATAACGGGCCAACTCATCTCCACTGGCTTGCCAATACGGATGCGGACTGCTGTGTTCCCGAGACCTGGTTGCTGGATCAACTAGCGATTGCCGAGACCAATATCCAGGCAATTGCCGGCATAATCAGCGTAGATAACTTTAGCGAGCACCAGACTGAGGTCGCGGAACGTTTCAGAGCCAGCTACCTCATTCATCCTGATGGCACCCACCCTCACGTACACGGTGCCAACCTCGGCGTTCGGGCAGATGCATACCTTCGCGCAGGCGGATGGAGTTCGTTGCCTTCAGCGGAGGACCACGATCTCTGGAACCGGTTGCACACGACGGGTTCTCGGCGCGTCTCGCTTGGCAGTGTGAAGGTGGTTACCAGCGGACGCCGCATTGGCCGTGCGCCCCTCGGCTTCGCCCAAGCTCTGGCAGCGCACAACAGTGAAGAGTTCGAGGCAACTGAGTGAGTCTCATCGATGAAATCAGGGAGACGATGACTTCGCCCCCGCCTTTGCCAGGGCACGGGCAGACGTCCGATCGACATCGTTTCCTCTTCGAGACTGGGCGGCGAAATCTCTCCCTCGCGCGACTCGCAGAAGCCCATTGGGACGCGGTCGCCATCCTCGCTGAGGCTGGTCACGAAGTTGCTCCCAATGCGATCTATGGCGTTTGGGCTGCCGAAATCCCCGGTCGCTCCCTGCAACTCATCGGTGAGACGCTTTCAGGCAAGAAACCGTTTTGCAGCGGTGCTGGCATTATCGATCGAGCCTTGATCACCATAGCTGAGCCGGAACATCGATTGATTGATGTTGACCTCAACCAATCCAATTTAGAGTTTGACCGCTCAGAGTGGCATACGCA
>Ga0116230_10008085_pt1 | contig 10398 bp, 8 predicted proteins | sample S1TSphfallax_3_FD_88678 | JGI IMG/M metagenome (GOLD analysis project Ga0116230, IMG submission 88678) | Host-associated microbial communities from peat moss isolated from Minnesota, USA - S1T2_Fd - Sphagnum fallax MG | ecosystem: Host-associated > Plants > Peat moss > Unclassified | place: USA...
ATGCTGCCATTTTGTGACTGTCAGTGCGGTTTGTGTGTTCATTTTCGTCAACACTTGGGGCCTCTGCACTACTCTGCACAGATGATCAATTGACATAAGGTTCGAATATTGGAGGACTGCCTGCAAATGACGGATTGTCCAATTTGTTTGCTATTAGCCAGTGTCACTCCAAAGCAATGGCAGGATGTGACACCTATTATCTCTGCTGCCGTCATCATCTTTGCCACCTTCCTCCCATTTTGTTAGAGCTTGTTGAGGAGCCCCAGGAGGAGCCCCACAGGAGACAATAGCTTCACACTTGCTCTCTGTTGCAGGTATTATGGAAATCGCAAGAATTGGTTCTTGATCAGGTGCACTTGCATGTGGACGATGTACCCCCCTCCACATGCTCCTCCTCACTGACTCATACCTTGGAATCTTGTTGGTGGTCAAGGGCATCTCCTGCAATAGACAATGACTCTGGAATTTTATGCAGCTGCAACTTCTGCAATTCTCTACCATGATGATGGTGTTTTTGCCAGCATTGTACTCACACTCTCTAACCCCCTCCACATCCTCCTCACCAACTTGTGCCTTGGAATCTGGTTAGTGGTCAAGGGCATCTCCTGCAATAGACAATGACTCTGGAACTTTATGCAGCAGCAACAGCTGCAATTTTCTACCATGGTGACGATGATTTTGCCAGCATTGTACTCAAACTCTCTAAGCATGATCTTTCATGTGGAGCTGAGAGATGGGAAGAAGAAGCAGAAGAACAAGAAAAAGAAGAAGAAGAAGTGCAATAGCTATACCATGCTCTTCAAGCTCAGTCTTCACAAAACTCATGTCTGTGATGTGCTCCTGGGGTTGGATCGTGAACAAAGGGAGTTATAAGGAGCTTGAATTGATGAATGGAGCAACCTGCAATCAAAAGCAAACGTTACTGCAAAATGCCAGCTTCCAGAATCATAACAATCCACTGCATCACCAAGTCCCTAACTCCCATGGTTCCTCGAGTACTAGAAGCCAAACATTTCAGAGCTCAATGGAAAACACACCCAAATCAGGTTCTTCTTCTTCTTCCATCGACAGATTTTGCCTAACCAAAAGCTGATGATGAACCTGAAAAATCATACTGTGAAAAGCTCAATGGGAAACACACACAGCGAAGCCACCTTCTTCTTCTTCTTCCTCTTCCGACTTGATGATTCAACAGCCAAAGCTGATGACAATTGGAGAAGCTGGAGGTCACACCATCAAAGAGACAAACCCACCACTGACGCCTGCTGGTTTTATATAGTGAAATTGCAAGCCCACTAAAGCCTAAACCCCAAGCGAAGTGTGGCACCGAATTCATACTCTCTCTCTCTCTCTCTCTCTACAATTTGCCAGTTCTGTTTCTCTCTCCAAATTCACAGCTCTGTTGTCTCTCCAGATCTGTTGCGTCAATTGCAACAAAGGGAAGAAAAACCTGTAGTACGCAGGCATCATGAACTCCTCATCGTCATCTTTGCTTGTGACAAAAGCCAAAAAAAGCTTTGAATTTCGCATATCAAAGCTTAGCTACAAAGCTTGCAACATTTTTTGCAAAAGTGCTGTGAATCCTTTCTTGCAAATGTGTATGTGCAGAGGTACAACAAACAAGAAGCACAATTCCAGAGTGTTTGTTTTCTGCAAATTCCTTCTCCTGTGCACAAACATAGATGGCAGCACACAGCACTTGCAATCTTCTTCTTAGATCAGAGTTTTCTATCACTCTGTCTGTGTGTGTGGTTGTTCGTGCATACTTTTTGCAACCAGATTTTCAGTGTGTGTTTTTGTTTGGTGGCAGCGAGGAACTTAGTGGTGATGTCCAAACTTTGCAACATTGCTAAGAAACACCACCATCACCACCACCAAGATCAAACTCCATTTTGTCAATTCCATGATTGTTGTTGTGTCTAAACCTTTGGGAACAAGGAGTTCTCTTGCAAACAAAAAAGAAAAAGAAAAAAAGAAGAGAGCGAGAGAGAGAGAAAAAAAGAACGAATGAAATTGTTTGTGCAATCTTAACAAGATTTTTGTTGCCCTCAATTTACCCATCTGGCTTTGTTTTTCAGCTGAAAAGACAATTGTGATGATACTTGATTCTGCATGACAACTTAGATATACAGAACTCAAGTGATGCATGCAGACTTTGGATCTTATGCAAAATCTACTAACTCAAATTCATATATAAATATTATATGTCATCCAAAATAAGTTATGGGCACTCAAGAAGTTTTTCTTTATAATGGAAAACATAATCTCATGAAAAAACACTTCCCAACCAATTTATTTTTGCAAGATTGAAATTAATGTCATACCTATACCTATCAGTAATATTCAACAAATTTTGCCCAAATATTTAAAATTTTCAATATTTAAAATATATTTAACCATGTAAATATATTTTATGCCATGTAAAACGGTGTAAGTTTAAAAATAAATATATTTATATAATTTTGTGTGGTCTGGTAAAAAAATGTAAATATTTAAGAAATAATAAAATTTTGATTTTTTACTTGAGGAGGCAAGATTTCATAATGTCTTTGAAGATAAGCCAGCTAAATGGCCCATTGCCAAATTTATTAAAAAAATAAAATAAAATAAAATAAAATAAAAACACCATCAAAATATACACCCACAACTACTAGTTCATATGACTTTGCAAGAAGGTCTGGTCATTAAAGATATTTAATAAAATTATCTAAAAAGTAAGGAAAACAACACTAGAACCCTCAGTTTGATCATAAATAGTGTGAGATTCTAAATAAATAAATAAATAATATTAGCATCCAAGGGTGGGGGAAACCTCAGTTTTTGTGGTGAACTGAGTTTCACCCTGTCTTTCCTTTTCCTTTAGCGCCTCCACTGTTGCTGCATATATTTTCACTACTCCTACTTGTGAAGCTACTATAAAAAGTCTTGAACCTTGTGCATATATACGGCTATTGACACTTACACACACAACACTTGTTGACACTAAGCTTTGGTAGTGTTTTGCTTTGAATTTGAATTATTGTAATTGCTTGTGAATACATAAAATTTTGTAGCACAAATGATTTGTGTGCATCTCTTTTCATGTGTGACACTTTGTTAGTTTAATAGTGTGGGGGCGTCAATCTAGTAAACATATGACAACAATGATCACCAAGTGTTCTAGATAACTCCACGTATAGATCTATAGATGTAAGATTCAATTCTTGAAAAATTCAACAAGATGAGATCATACTTTTATTTTTACTTGTCTTCTTGAGAATTTTTTAATATCAAACATCAATTTGAAGTATAGTCTACATCTACAGCACTGATATACATAATTTGCAACACAAAACCAATAGCAATAAACATTTGTATGGGTTCAATCTCACCATCCATTGCAAAATATCTGAAGTTATAAAATCTTCAACTCACATTTCTCAAGCTCTCTCTCTCTTTTCTCAAAATGACAAAGTAGCCCGTTTTTTTTTTTTCTTTTTTGTGGCCAAGTTTCATGTCCTATCAAGCTCAAAGAGTTAAACGGAAATCTTTTGTTGTAATTTTTTTAATAAAAAAAATAATCAACTTTTTCAAAGTAAAATTCATCACATTTATACAGAGCTTTTAGTTTTGGGGTCAGTTTTCTGCTTGCTTTCTACTGTTTGGACAGTTCTTAAAGGTTGCCATCAATTAACTCTAAATCTTTTGCTCATCAATTAATTCTAAATCTTTGCTAGCTAACAATGCTACATCAAAATAACTGAGAAAACCACGCTACCAGAAATATTAGGATTAACTTTGCAAAATTCATGACAAGATTTTTGCATTTGTGTAATCATCCTCCACACCATTTTTTTTCTCTTCAAATTCTTGTCATTCAAAATTGTGAAGGAGAAGGACTGCCATTTTACCTCCTTGCAACCCACCACCTATCAACACATGACTTCTCTCCAATAGATATGTAAGCTTCCACACAAAATGCAAATAAATCATATTTCAAAAGAAATTAGGACGGATTTCAATCAGATCCTTGGACAAGATACAAATTTCAAGATATCATAATCAAAATGTGATTTCTAGACACAATTGTGGTACATAGTATTCAAATCACATAAACTTGGGATTTTAGTGCATGAAAAACATCTTCTTTCAATTCCCAAAAATGCTATTGAAATTTTGATTTCTGCATGATTTGCAACTTGTGTCATTGGGTTCAAACAAGATTTTTTTGAAAAGCTTCATTTGTCACATGCTACTAAATTGATGCCCAACACTATTAACAAACAAAATTACACACATGGTTTGACATCAAAGTTCATGTTTTGGCTTTGGATTCTTACAATTGTGGGTGGGTTTGATTTTAGAACAAAAAAAAAGAAATGAGACTTTGAAAACAATCCTTCAAAACACTAAAACCCTGATAAAATAGACTCTCACAAGGTATTATTAGGGTTTAGTGAGAAAACATCAAGATTCGGAAACTTGAGCAACATCACAAAAATTGAGAAAAAAAAACATTTGAATACAAGCTACTAATATATTTGGAAATCATAATTGTTTGTAGTTTTTTCTTTTTTCTTTTCAATTTTGTGGTTTTGAAAGTTTGATGATTTTTTCATTTGTTTAGAAAAATTAGTCAAATGTATACCCAAAAAAAAATCCAAAAATTTTCAGTTTGTTTTGTCACCAAGTGGCAAAGAATTGGGCACCCAAAAGAAACCCTGGACAAGATACTTCAATACTACTACTGGAAGAGATGCAAATTTTTCTTCAAAATGGCAAAATGCAAGTGTTCCTTTGTTTTTAAGTCACCAAATTTCGACATTTTTAATTAAAAAATTGCCAGATTAAACCCTAAGTTCCAATAGGTAACCAAAAATATGGAAGGATGTTACAAAATGTGTAGATTCATATTCTTTATGACCAAATCTGGCTAAATTGTCTTATGAATGATCACAACTTTAGCTACATCACAAAATTGAAGAAAAAAAACCCTGCACAGCAGCTTTGTTTGGCCTCAGTAGCAGTCCTTTTTTTTGTTTGCTATATATAGCCAAAATGCTATACTAAAAATAAAAAAGTGCTAAAATCATGTTATTTTGGAGATTTTCTATAGCCATAATTTTTTTTTAATTTACAAAAAAAATTCAATTTTTTATACATGGTTCAAGAAGGTAGCCAAAAATATAAAAGGATGTTTTAAAAAATTTACTCTCATATTTAGCTTGTAGCCAAATAGGACCAAATTTTCCTTTGGATCATGGCCTCTTTGACTATAACACAAAATTACCCCCCAAAAAACCAAAAAAAAAAAACATTGATGAGTAGCATATTCATTTCCTTGGAGAAAAAGGATGTGAAATTGAATTAAATGCTCTATTTCAAATCTGAGACTAACATACCATAATAGTCCTTGTTGTAGCCTTCTTCTTCTTTTTTTCTTTTTTCCTTTCATTTTTGGCTCCATTGGAAGCCTGTTATGACTAAGTTGCAGATTTTTATTTTTATTTTTTCCATTTTTGGTTTGTGGTTTTGGTGGCAAAATTTTGTACTCGCTGCATACACATGTGGTGAAGACTCAAGAGTGCAGTCAAAAATTTGGTGGCTGCTACCACTATCATCAAAGTGCCCTTAGGAAATAGAGTAAAAGAGCTAATAGTCCAAATTGGTGGCAAGCTTAGTTGCTCTATCTATGGGAGTTGGCTACGACTTATCTCCTTATCAATTGCAATCTGGCTATGGATACTAGATACCTCCTCCAAATCTGGCAACAAACTCACTATGTTGAAGTCCTCACTAGCACCATGGTATGATTTCAAAAATTGCCCACTTCCAACCACTATTCACATCATCAAAACCCAACTTCAGTCTTCAAGTTCATGCATACTAGATGGGACAATTTCTAGTGGTATGGAAAGTCCTCTAGTTTGGAGACCATCTATTCATACGTAGCAACAAGAAGTTGCAAATGTAGGTTGAAGTGGTTGTGCAGTTTTTTTTTCGAAAAATAAATTGAACTAAACCAATGCTCATCATCAATAGAACCCATAACATGAATCACAACAATCTTTGCCACCTTTAAACATTTTGGAAAAGAACGTGATAAAATTTGTGATGCATGAATCACTTGTCACAACTATGTGAAGGGATTAACAAATATCAAATTAGTTTGGTTAGTTACAAGGGCCACAACTTTAGCCATGGCTTGAACAATATTGGATTTCATTGTCAACTTGAAAAGACCATTTTGAACATTCAAATCCTATGCTAAAATAATGGAAGAAACCATGGGAGTAGATTTCTTGTCCTTAAACTGCTCACATGACCATGGGTTGCAATAGAACCCTGTTAAGATCTCCATTTGTCAAGAAAATGTGAATTCCACATCTAGTTGTAGCCAATATTGGGGATAAAATGTTTTGATGACATCTCAAATTGACTACTTAGGAAACCAAACATCCAACCGACTAATTAATCCTTTAGTTCCCAGAGGCCTTTTAACAAATAAGGTTACATAAAAAAACAAAATCAAATTTGTTAAGCTTGTACACATACATCAAACCTTGAATGGCATTTATAAATGTTGATTTGTATTTGTATAAGGTATGTTTTTAAATGTAGGACACTATTTCCATTTTCAAAGGTTGAACTTGGTCAAAAGAGACATGTTCATGGCATTTCAAACCTTAAATGACATTCATAAATGTTGAATTTCATTTGTGGATGGTTCCTTTTGATTTGCAAATCCTAGATTTCATTATCAAAAACTAATTTCTAATTAAGCAAAGGTGTGAATCGAATTGCAAACCTAAATGACATTTTACACACCTTGTGTTTAATTTGTAAAAGTTAACATTTCATTGAAAAACCTTAATTTTTATATCTAAAGGCTTGAATTTGATTTGTAAAGGTTAAGTTCCATTTGTAAATTTGTCCAAAAGTTAATTTTCACATGTAGTTATGGCGTTCCTTTTATGTCCCCATTAAGTTTGAAAGGATGATCATGGATTTGCAATCCCTAATATAATATGTATGTGATTTGCAAATGCTAGATTTAATTTGCAAAAGAAAATTTTGATGTTTAAATGATTACACCCTACCATGTAAATACCCCTCTCACATACATTTGTTGTTGGGACTTGCATGTGTCTTGCCATTCATAAAGACCATGCATTACTTCTTGAAATTTGCTCAAAGGAGAGACATTGTCATTTGTGATTTCATAGATGCAACGAATGTGTGCCAAGAATAGTAATATAATCTACATTGTGACAACACTTGCTTTTACCTTCACATCTAATGACTATTGGTCCTTTCATGGGCTAATACAAGGGGGTAATTAATGAGTCCAGATAAAATGGGTGACAAATGACAACACAAATTCCATTGAACATTTCCCCTTTGTTGTAAATGGTGAGAAAACATGGGTAAATTGGGGTGAAGTTTGTCCATCGACATGTGGTATGTTGCCTATCATTCAAGCAACATTTGCACATGTAATATAGTTCATCAAAACTAAGTGTAAGGTAAGTGGTTAGCCTTACTCATTTTCTCATTTGACGTAATGGAATTTTGGGGTTTCACAAAGTTGCATGGACATTAATTTTTTTTTTGTTAAATGGTAGAAGTTTTATTTATATTGTGAAATGCTAAAGCTATGTTGTTGGTTTGTGGAATAACTATTTTGTATGTGAATATCATGAACACATTTCCTTTGATTAGAAATTAACCTTTAAAATTATAATTCAAGCCCTAAAAATGAAATGGACCCATTTATAAATGTTTTTCAACCCTTGAAATTTTATGAACATTTTTCCCTTATCATAAATTAGCTTCCAAAAATGTAATTCAAGGCCTACAACTCAAATGAAACTTTTTACACACAAGAAAAATGAGGTTTGTAAATGTCATTTAAGGTGTATAATACCATTTTCAACCTCTTTCATTCATGTAATGGAAAGAATAAAAAAATTAGAAACAAGAAACAAAATGGGTTAAAAGGCCAAACCGTTGTAACTTGCACTAAATTGGAGTCAATTTGCATCACTACAAGTAACAAACGATATTTTGCCATAATCCTTTAGAGAGGTTACAACATAAACATCCATTTGGTCTTTACATTCTTTACGATCTTATTCCCCTTGGTATACAATATTTGAATCAACTTCTAAAACTCCAAATGCCATTTTGATGAATGGTTGAAATAGCCATACATGTTCATCATGAACATATTTAATCATGCAACGAAGGTCAAAACTACCAATGATTAGACTTCTAAGTTAATTCTATGAGCAACACAATGGAACCCATGGAAAAAGGCGCCAAAGAATCTTGATTTCTTTGGTAACATTTGTTTTTCCATGTTGAAACACATTCATTTCATCTATTTCAAAACATAAAAACTTCTTAGACAAATCCTCCTTGGTTAGTCCACCACCTTTCATCATTGCATTCATAATTAATTCAATGAAGTTGTTAGAACCTAACACATCAACAATTTTGTAAACACATACTAAAATAGATACCCTAGTCCAACAATCAACCACATATGCATGCACATAAATTCAAGAGTTGTTGTCAACAGTTGTAACCTCATCATTAGAACATGTTATGAATTGGGTAAATTATATGGTTATAATAGCTGCATTTTGGAATTGGATGTACATGAATTCAACGAAGATCCAACTAATTGTATCAAACCAATGCATGGCATGGTTGTTTGGGATCCTTAGGTTAACAAACAACACATACAAAAATGCATAGTTTCGCATGGGTTAACCATGTGTAAGAATATGAAATAAGGTTTTCATTTGAAGTTTTTTTTTACTCCCTTCACCTAAAAGTTGTGTCACTTTAACTATAATAGACTTAGGACCTTTCTTAAGATATAACTTCATGTTTTCAAGTGTGCAAAATCCTTTGCATTGCATTCCCCACCTTTCTACCCTAAGCTTAAGCAAATCTTGGACACCAATCCTATGGCCCTAATGTTTAGTTAAAATGTCCCAATTGCAACCAATTTTTTTTTCATTGTTTTCAATCAAGGAGCACACCTTACACCCGACATTATGAATAAACAAACCATTTGAAACAAAACCTTCACCCCACGACGACCTTGTTGTTCATTCAATTTGAAACTTCCATGTGTTATCATAAGATATTTTTTATTTTTTCCTATTCATTTTCTACTTTTTTGAGGGCCAATCAGTCTTTGATTTGGACAACTCAACATTCCAAGCCTAGTTAGAAGATTTTTAAAAATGTGAATATAACAATTCCATAGTTTTCTTTAGGTCTATATATTTATGAAAAACTAAAAGCAAATCAAACTTGGCAACGTGTATTGGGATTCTTTTCAAAAGCATTGAACATGGAACTAGGGATTGGTAATTTGTCTTATACAACTTTAATCTCAAAAGGACAATTTATGGAATTGAGAAAGGTTTATCTATATCCTATGTCAAACTTGATAAAAACAAGACACAATTCACAAGAAAGCATAAATTGCAAGCTCCATGCACAATGGAATTGCACGTTCTTAGAAATATAATGAGAAAAGACTAATTAGTCACAAGGGCCATACCTTTTGTTGTGCAAACACCACTTCAAATCTTGTTTCTTCATCAATGATTGTTGATCAAATTCAAAATCACCTCCATCATGCCAATGCTACCTTTGCAAATGAATCTACCTTCTCCATAACTTCAAAGTTGAAATGACCATTTGCATTAAGTTTCTTCAAATCCATATTGCACATTGCAAATGACAAGTACATTGTCTAAACAAAACAAAAGAATTTAAAGCTTGTGGCTTAAACTTGTGAATCATAATCGTTATTTCAACTTTCAAGAGTTGCAAGAAGCATCATAAATTTTCACCCTTAAAACATATTGGCAACTAAGACCTAATTGTGTTTGGAGTTTTGTGATGTCAATTGCGTTCTTCAAATGATGCTAGTGAAATGTTAACGCTCATAGGTTCAACCTCACTCAGAAGCTTGGAGTTGGTTGCAAAACAACTTTAGAGGGGCGCTGGATGAGCCACTTGAGGCAATGGGTTTAAGGAATAGTGGGATGATGAGATGATCCCATTGTTTTGAGTAACACACATCTTCATGGCGACATGGATGGATGTTATGGGTGTGATTTGGTAGCATTCATTGTCAAACAACCCCATTAATTGCAAAATAAAGCTCCAAACTATTCTTTACCTTGTTGCACTTCCTCAACAAAAGTCAAAAATATATGCACCAATTTTCAAGGAAAGAAAAAGGGTTACTTGGTGTCAATGAGCACGAACTAAATTAACATTGGGTTTCACCTCGGTAGCATTTCAAGTTAGTAACCCATCCTATAGAGGATTGGTCCTGTAGGTAGGAAGGTAGGATAATAGGCGATTACCACTAAGTAGATGGATGTA
>Ga0116230_10008087_pt1 | contig 10396 bp, 7 predicted proteins | sample S1TSphfallax_3_FD_88678 | JGI IMG/M metagenome (GOLD analysis project Ga0116230, IMG submission 88678) | Host-associated microbial communities from peat moss isolated from Minnesota, USA - S1T2_Fd - Sphagnum fallax MG | ecosystem: Host-associated > Plants > Peat moss > Unclassified | place: USA...
ATACTCTCTTTAGCTCCTTGCACTTGAAGGTTAGAAGGATGTGTGAAAGCTATAGGATGGGATTAGAACAAGCTCCTTAGTTGAACTTTTAAACATGTGAAAATGCACAAATAAATTGAAGAGGGATGTTTGTGCATTTGGAACCAAATTGCATCATGGACTTGTCATGAACTCATTTTGAATATTTAAAAACTTTAAGACCTTTCCAACATGTATGGTGACATATCAAAGGCCTAATTTGGATCATATTTACAGTCTCCACTGTTATCCCAAAGATTCAAGACACTTTAGAATTTCAACTCTAAAAGTGATTCTCATTTGGTAGTGTTTGAGATTCACTTTTATTACACTCTTCCAACTTGCGGCAATGAAAATATGCTTGAGTTTTGAGACATTCTCTTGACTAACTACCTTTGTAATGAACCTTCAACCTTGGTGACAACTTGTTTCTACTTGGAAAAACATTTAACTTCCTTCATATCAAAAAGGATTTTATTTTTTCCTTCCTAGGAAATACCTAGGAAATCATTAGGCACCCATGTTAAGATCATGATACAACTCCTTTTGTTAACAAGTAAACATCATCCCCTCAAAATAAAAGGTTCACATTGTAACTAACACATCATAGCCAATCCTACATAAATAGATTACTTCATTAATCTTGCAAGTTATTTGAAGTTTCATTATGTCAAAAACAACACAATAAAAGGAAGGAGTTATCATGACCAACTCCAAACAAATGAATTCCTCCTTGTAGAGATTGAAATATTTAATTGTTTACACAAATAAATAGATGTTTTCTTATATGACTTTGGCAATGCCACTTGGTGTATGAAAGGGCCTAAAAGTCTTCCATTGTTTACTTTGGTTATTTTTTTCACGAAAGATTTTTGATCACCTTCCAATTTTTGTCTTGGTTATTTTTCTTCACAAAACATTTTTCATCACCCTTCAAAAGTTGCAAACATCTTCCATTTTAAGTCAAAAGGTGGCAATATGTTTAATTAACTTTTGATTCCTCCCTTTCGAGACCCACCTCCCATTCCCACCACGAGCATGATGTCATGGATGATCATTGTAGGCATTATAACTATCATCACCATGATTGGAGATCATCCATGAATGTCCACCTTTCATCCATTATTCATCCGTGATGTATTTAAAAAGGCATCGAAAGGGTTCCTTGAAATATTTTGAAAATTTTGTAAATATATTTCCTCGAGTTAGGTCTCATAACCTAAATATATAATTAAAATTCCCTTGATGTTACTTTTAGTCTATTCAACATGAATTTAAAGTACAATGTTTCACCATAACCTTGTTATGTTATTTTCATGTTTTCATAATAAAATTTTGTTTAAACCACTTCTTGCACACTTTGTGTTTTTATCTTTGATTTTCATGTTCCATTATTAAACTTAGAAATAAGCTTGTCTTTGTCATGGTTTGTTTATGTTTTTCAAAAATCCTTTTGTTTTGGTAATTTTCACATGCCCATGACAAGTGATGCAAACAATTGGTAATTAAATAAGCATATTCATTATCATTTCCTATTTAATGGTGTTTTTTATTTTCAATAAAATTTGACAAGGTTACAACAAACGGTTATTTGAATCACAAAAGAAATAAAATCAAATTCCAACATAAATAACAGAAAAAACACCACACATGCCTCATATGACTAATTTTCTTTGCTTTCCCATTATCTCCACTAAATGTTTATTTCCTCTTCTTATGTTTATTGTCATTTTTGTTTTCACAACATCCAATTTTTTTTTTAACTTGCCCTTAAGCATGTGCAAAAATCTTCTACAACCCCATGGCTTGTGGGAACCCAAGATCTCAAAATGCCTTCAAATGCCTTTGGGCTCCTTATGAACTAAAATTAGATTGGAAATTCCAAAATCTCTTGCAAATGCTTCCAAATTTCACCAAAAAAATTTGAATATTGAACAAGATTTATTTATTTATGAGGAATGTCAATTTGGTGTTTGGTAAGGATCTACCATTGACATAACCTCTAATTCTTTCCCATCTAGTAGCAAGTCTTCATTGACTTGTTGAAATCCATTTACTTATATGAAGTTATGAGTTTTTCTTTCACAAATATTACAAACATGTAACAAAAGGGTATAATGACATGCTTGACACAAAGATATGTCGAGTATGAAAAAATACGATCATAATTCTTTTTCAATAGGTGAACAATTTTCGATTCACAAATTTTTTTGGAGAGTCATGATGGAGTACATAAACTTTATTATAAAGAAAAGAATAAAGAGCATAGTTCAAATCCAACGACCTATTCTTCTCAAATATGTAATTGATTTGAATTTTTTTTGTCTTGGTGTCTTAATGTATGGTTTGTCATTTCAAAACTTTCAACTACCCATATTACATTGAGAGCATTGTTTCTTCTTTTAGCAAAGATGAATTCACAATTCAAGTTGCACAACATTTCTTCCCAATCATGCAATTGATTTGACTTTGTTTGTCTTCCTTTTTTATGCATAACCCATCTTGAAAGTTTCAACAACACATGTTTAGAGCTTTGTTTCTTCTTTCAACTCAAATAAGAGCTCATGGGTGAAGTTCCTCAATATTTTATTCTTAAGCATGTAATCGATTTGAATTATTTTATCCTCATTTTTTTGCCAAATGTTTTTTTGTCTTGAAACTTGAATTGCAACCTTTGTTGAAAGCTTGATTCTTCTTTTATACTTCATCTAGAGGATCATTAACATGACCAACATATAGCAAGATTAGTAGGATTTTTTTTATTAATTTTTTAAATGGATTAATTTCTTATTTTGATTTGTAACATGGTATTAAAGTGGATTTGGTATAATAGTGGGACCTTTGTTGTTTAGATATATTAGCTGCACTTTGCACACTTGTAACTTGCCAACAATTTTTCTTGGCATGTAATAAGGATTAATATGATGTTTGCAAATGCAAAATGCATGACAATGTTAAAAAACTTTAAGGTGAAAATGCATTAAATTGTCCATATTTTGGTATAAAGCTACAATTTTGACAAGGGGTATGCTGAGATTTAAGCCTATATAACTTTGATACAATAATCAAATATTGGAAGAACTCAAATTTGTATAATATGAAACAAGTAGTTGACATTACCAAAAAAATAAAATGACAAAAAATTATGAATTCAAAATGAACTTTCTAAGTTAAGTGAACATTATGGTCACAATTTACAATTTGTGATATATGGGCTCATCAACGCATCATGATGTACAAGTTAATGGATGAAAATTGTTTTGGGTGGAATAGTATAATGAATGTAAAACTAAAATGGGCAAATTTCATGGGGTCTTTTAAGTGGTTATGGAAATGTGTGACCCAAATTGTTGAAAATCACATACCAATAAAAAAAAAATTTAAATGTAAAAACATTGGTAAGCAATATGAATTTTTAATTTACAATTCAAAAAAAAATTGGTTGTCATGTTTAGACAATGGTGATTTACCTTACATTGCAAATATAACAAAATATGGATTCCAAATCCACCATTTTCTCTCCACCTTAATGTGCTTTCACCCTCCAAGTTGGGATGACTCCTCAATTACACAATCTAAAAGTTTTTTGTTTCTAGTTTATTGTAAAAGGGCAAGTTCATTGACTTCCAACTTAACCCATTACTAAAGGTGACCTCAAGGTGAAAGATAACAAATTTGATGTCAATGTTGAGCATTGCAAAAAAAGGGCCATGGCAATCATTAGTTTGTCCTTGAAAGACAAAATTGTGCCACACATTACAAGGATCATAAATGTATCAATTTGCAATGTGCATGCATGGACAATAATGATGAAGAATTGTGTGTGTGTGTGTGTGATGCGGTAGGAGCATGCAATTGTTGAGGACATTACACATGCATAGTAGGAACATAAATTGCAATGCTTAGGAATAGAACTCGTGGTATTCAAAAACATAATAGATCATATTTGTGAAAATAATATTTGGAAAACATGTGATGAAAAATACTTACAAAATGCTATCAACAACCCCTAATTACAATCATGCAATGAACAATTCTTGCAAAATGTTATCAATGACCCCTACTTGGAAAGCAAGCAATGAATTACATCTAAAACATGTAACAAGTAAAAACATTGGTGAACATGGGTGTGAAGCTTAAGTGTAATGAGCAAGAACAAAAGCAATGGTGAGAAACATGACTAGGAAACATAAGTGATCATAATTATGGCAATGGTTTGTAGGTAATCTAGAAGCACGAATGATTTTTATTTTAAAAACCCCTATGCCTTGATCACCTATGCTAATATAGTACCATATACCACTAATCTAGGCCAAGCACCTAGGCTAGGTGCTAGTTACCCAAGGGGGTGGGTTCATGCAAACAAACTATGGATGGAGTCATGGGCCTAAAAAATCACAACCCTTACACACTAAATTTTACTCCCTTCTAGGTAGTAGGTAGACAATAAAAACATACCTATCTATATTTTGTGTATGTAGTGGTGTAACAATGGTCCTTGGCAGCTTTAACACCACTTATATTAGTTTCAAAAATGTTGAAAGTCTCCAAAGATTCTTTTTAAATTAATTTTTTTGAAAGAAAATAGAAAATATTTTTTCAATATTTAAAATATTTCATTTTACAAGATGGAATCATCGAAATAAAATAATTGTCAACATTGAAATGTTGAACTTCATGTGTGCAACATGAATTAATTAATGTAAGGTGTGGCAAACTCAATGAATGCAGTGCCCACATCAACAAAACATAGATCCTTGCAAATGCAAATAAAGTAGTGGGAACCTTAGACCATTTGAATTGTATATTTAAAAAAAATCGTGCACTTCTTTTGTAAGAAAATTAAAAAATGGCTAAAAAAAATGAAAAAAATTGGCTGATACATTAAAAAATTTAGCCATGAAACTCACATTGACCATTACTTTTGATTTCATGTGAAACGTATTCCATGTAAAACACACCTGATTGATGAATTTTGCTTGAAACATAAAGTAATATATAGCTATAATGGTTGGATGTAAGTATTAACTCTTAACACTCCTCAACCAATGTGCCATATCTCTTTTCAATTGTTGTCTCATCATGTAGATCAATAATATGAACAATACCAATTAGCTAAAGATATCATCCCAAATATTTCAATCCAATTCCATCAACAAGCCCAAAAAAGGAAAAGGTGAATTTACTTGCTCATATATTCTTGGCCGAATTTGTCCCTTTTTTATAATCATAATTTTTTTTTTCAATTTTGTGATTTTGGCATATTTTCCCAAAATGGTCAAAATTAGTCAAATTAACACTAAACAAATGAAAATTTCCATCCCAAATTTTTGGTTGAAACAAAAACAACATTTGTCAAAATAAAATAAATTGTTCAAAACTGTCAATTTTTTAAAAGGTCCACTTATTATATACAAGATTGAAAATTGGTCCAAAGGTGTCAAAATTATAATTTGTCTTATATACATATATCGTCCTCTCCTATTTTTTCCTATGTAAGTGCTTATTCTCTTATAAAAAATTGTTTGTTATGTAAAAACAAACCACCTATGCATGATTTTGCATAGAAGAGCATTTTCAAAGCAATATACATGATAGAAGTGAATTTATTTACAACTTCCTTTCAAATCATCAAGATTCAAATGTGCATGTGTGTTTTTTTTCAATTTTTTGATGTTAAATAAAATTGCAATTTTTCTCAAAAGAATGAAAAGTTAATCATATTAACATTAAACAAATATTTCCAAAAAAAATTTACACAAAACAAAAGATTGTTAATGCCTTGTCATTGGAGATAAAAGTAGATGCACAATTGAGTGCCTCACTTTTGTGATGGAACAAATGTTTTTTTCTTGCATACCTTTTATTCAAATGCATATGGGGTTGATGCATGGTTGGGTGGACCAATTTGGGTGTCATGTCAACTAATTTTGCCTTGTGGTTGCCATTAAAATGCCCATGTTGCTTTACAAGTTTTAGAATTTATTAAAATGGACTTGGTTAAAAGATCTTAACTTGAATATCTACATGATGCACAAAATCATTTTACATTTTTAAAAAATTCATAAAAGCCATGACTTTTGAATTCAAAACTCATGGATTGCACCTTGGACTTCCATTTCTATGTGGATTATGCTATGGTCCATTGATTAATGGGATGAGTGTTAAGGACTTGGAATTAATAAGATATCGTATCAAAGAAGCATAGGAACAAAATAAATAATGAGTTTATTTTCAAAACTATACTCATGGACTTTTGAATGGGTTAATCAAAAACATTTTTTCATAAGTCCATATCATATTGGAAGAAGAAATTTTTTATGATTTTTTGCTTACATCCTTCAAAGAATAGAAACTCTAGATGTGCCATTAATGATATTAAAAAACATGGAGAAAATTGATGTAAACCAATGTAAACTAGTTGTAATTTCCAAAATTTGACCATTTTTTTGAATAAAAAGGGACTTTGGTTATGTGACAAATTGGTCCACCCAACCTTGCAATCAACCCTACGGTGATTAATATATTTTTAGATATCTTAATTGGGGTTTGGATCTAAACTAACATTATGAAAAAAAATTGTGGTTACTTATTGATAAAAAAACTCATTTGTTAGTAAAAATGAACTCTTAAAATCAAAAAATATGGATTGATCATTTGAATGGAATATCACAAAATGGAAAAAAAAAAATTGATTCACATTCCAAATTTGTTATTAGGTTTCAATATATGATATAATACAAGTGATAAACTCATATGATGAATATTTTATTTGAAAATTTTAACCATTTAATAGTTAGGGACTTTTGAATGGTAAATTTTGACCATGTTTTCATAAGTCCATATGAGTTGCAATTCTTGTTTGTTTTTCAATTTCTTTGTCTAAAAATCATATGTTTTGAAAGCTTTACATGTGTCATCATTCATATGAACTTTATGGGTTTTTCTTTTGGAACTTCCAAAGTAAAAAATGACATTAACTACATTAAATACAAATTTTCACATAGATTTGGTAAGGTTTGTATGTGATTGAACATGTATTATTCAAATATTAGAATAATATCATTTAAAAAAATAGCAACCATGTCCATTTGAATCATTTTAAAGAAACTTATATGGACTTATAAAGAGTGTAATTTCTATCAATATTGAACCCTTTGATTGTGCATTCATCCTTTGGTGATATATTGATATAACCTTGGTTTGTTTATATATTAGGTACTAAATTTTTGCAAAGGTTTTAACGGTGTTTGTCAACTTCCTTATTAAAACCTTAATGTATTTTGTGTAAGGTAATGTTTGAAAAGGAGGCTACTTTCAATTTAAGTGCCCTTAAGGTAAAACTTAAGGGTGTTTATTTTTAGAACATCTTGTTCCAAAACACTACCCAATGTAAATCATCATGGTAAAAAAATGGTATCATGAAAAAATAAACAAATAAAAATGATGCAAAAAATTCGAAAAATGAAATGCCCACTCCTACAAGGGTTTCAATTTCAAAATGATTCACATTTGTTTTATGTCTTTGAGATGTCCTACAAATATGATAGGATTTTATGGTCAAGGTTTTGCATCATTATAAACTTATCTTTTGGCAACCATCTTTCATCCTTACCAAACTAGGTGGTTTTCATTGTTCAACACATTTGAACTTGAATTTTTTAGATAATTTCACATTAATGTTGGCACTAAAGATATAGGCCAAAATTGTGCACACCAAATCACACCTTGCAAAAGCATGCACATTGAAGATAGAAAACCAAGCAAGAATAAAAGATGCGTAATTGTAATAGGCTTGAAAAAAACAAATTTTTCACATGGTCAATTGTTTTTTGAACGTTCATGCAAATCAATAAATACATGCCATAAACAAAAATTCATCTTGAACTTCCTAGTTATAAGTTTGTTAATTTTATTGAAGTAGCTTCAAAGAAACATTCCATAAACAAATAAGGAAAAAAAAATGGAACAAGAAACATAACCATGTGCAAAACAAAGGGGAAAATGCAAAAACCAAAAACTCACAAAATTGGAAATCAAGAACATACAAAACTTGATACATAGGAAACCAAATGAAATTTTGTTTTAATATTCTAAATTTCCTTGAAAAGGTAATGAAAAAAAATAAAAAACTTGCAAAAATACACTTCCAAGAAGCTCAAATTTAGATTTTTGTTCAATCTAAACATGCTTTAAAATCTTATTGCAAAACAAAAGGAGACAATTTTTCTTTTAATTACAAAGTGAAATGGAGATTTGTTTGAAACATCATCCTCGCCTTCTCAAAGCACCCCAAAATAACATAAAACAACAAATTAATTCTTTGAAAAATGAAGCACTATTTTCACAACAATCTTTCAAAGTTGCAAGGTCATGTGAAAATTGAAGTAGGTGTGAAATGATTGAAAAACAATGCATCTTTGAGGTAGAGGAAAATGCCTTCAATATTTTATTGTTTAAACCAATGTTATGCAGGTAAATGTAAATAGTAGTATATTGAATGTAAATGGCGTGTAAGTGTAAATCATTACACTTATATGCAATATAAACAAATTCATATACACTTACACTTACTTATCACATGGGTATATGAATTCATTATACATTTACACAACAATTTGTATTTTTTTCATTGTGTAAAAGCCATGTATATATGAATTAGCCATAGGATTCCTCTTCTAAGGTTTGTAGTTGTTTAGGTTAATGTAATGTATTATCTTTCAATGAAGCTAAGAGTTGATAACTCCAACTTTGATGGTGCTCTACATTCAATTTCACTAACTCATCACGTGTTTTAATTGAAGGAGATGCTCACACCTCACATTCACTCCCCCCTCATCACCTTGTTCCCCTTCTATTTTTTTGTGGTGCATGTTGTGTATACTATGTACTATGTACCAAAGTTCATGTCTTGTTTCCCTTTTGTTCTTTCTATATTTATAGGGAAGGGAGGTGATAGTGCATTGGATGAGGTAGGAGCATTATCATTGTCACTTTTTCAAGCTCATTTTTAAATGAGCACAAAGGTTCATTTGCATTCCCCTTTGTGGTTTTGCTCCTTTTTTTTTCTTTCTTGTTTTCAAGGGTGCAAGTGTGTCGCTCTTCAAACTTGGGCTTCAAGTGAACACTCCCACCCCCTATTTATTACTTTTTTTTGTGTCCATGTTCATTTCATGCTTATGTGTGCATTGTCTTGTGTTTCTATGCACACCTTTGCATGTTGTTTGGGCCTTTAGAGTTCTACTCCCCTTCTTTTTTTTCTTATTTGCTAGGGTGGGAATGTGGTGATTGAGGCAAAGAAACCATTGCCAAAGTTTTTTCAAGCTTAGGCTTTAGGTGAGAACTTTCACCCCTTGTCTTTATTTGTCCATGTGTGCACAATCTTGTGTTTTTATGCGTGCCTTCACATATTATTTGGGCCCTCAAAGTTTTGCTCCCTTTTTTTCTTTCATGTTTGCACTTAAGTGGGAATGCAATGGCTAAAACATGAGTTCCATTACCCAAACTTCTTCAAGCTTGGGTTTCAAGTGAACACTTCCATCCCCTTGTTTATGTTTTTATTGTATCCATGTTCTTCCCATATCTTCATGTGCATGGTCTTTTATTTTTGTGCATGCCTTCACATGTTGTTTGGAGCCTAGGCCTTCAAAGTTTTGCTCCCCTTCTCTTCTTTATGTTTGCAAAGGTGGGAGTGTAGTGGTTGAAACAAGAGCACCATTACCCAAGCTTCTTTGAGCTCAGGCTTTAGGTGAACATTTCTACCCCATGTTTGTGTTTTTCTTGTGTCCACATTCTTCCCATGTCAATGTGCGCATAATCTTAGGGTGGAATCATGGTTAAAAGAGCAAGGGACACCAAGGTAAAAGTCCTTTACAAAGATTATAAATGACACATGTCATTTTTGCATTGGTTTATAATTTATAATTTAGTATTTCAAATACCTTATTTAACATTGCATTTTTAATATAAATAAATTTTAACTACAAATTGATTTTATATCATGCATATTATGCATTCATGCCCTTTATCACATGTATATGAACAACTTTTTTTAAACCCACATTTTCAAAATCCATAGTTTTCAAGGTCAAAAGCACTTTTGAGCCAAATGTGTTCAAATGGGTTATAGAAACAATTTTCATTAGTTCAACTCCTTTTAATAATCAATGTTAAAATCTTTTCCAATTTTCAAAAGGAATGGTGCACACTTGGTAGGAAAAAAAGAACATTTGAAAAAAACAAGCATTATCCACTTTCAAGATTTGAGTGTTTTGAACATGTAAAAACATTTTTGATTTGTGTCAAGCTTTGAGCATGTAAATTTGCAATTAATGGAAAATATTCCAAAAAAACATGAAAATCCAAACTATTATGTTTC
>Ga0116230_10008088_pt1 | contig 10396 bp, 8 predicted proteins | sample S1TSphfallax_3_FD_88678 | JGI IMG/M metagenome (GOLD analysis project Ga0116230, IMG submission 88678) | Host-associated microbial communities from peat moss isolated from Minnesota, USA - S1T2_Fd - Sphagnum fallax MG | ecosystem: Host-associated > Plants > Peat moss > Unclassified | place: USA...
GAGGTAAAATAAAATAAAGGTAGATGAAAAATCTTATTACTAAAAGAGGGAGATTAATTGTCTTATAGCCAGTCAAAACAGGTGGGTGGAAAGTAACAACAGTAAAAGATGGGTGGAAGGGAGGAGAAAAAAATCATACCTAGTAGTAGGTAACAAGAACTTGGGTCGGTCGGGTCGGGTCGGGTCGGGTGATGCAAGAAAGCGCGGGTGAAAGTTGCGTACGCGGAAGCACCCAAATAGGCGCAGCAGCGCCGCATACACACCGGCAGCGCGCAGGCGCACAGGAGTAGGCACATTGGGCAGCTGCTGCTGCTGCATTCCCGGCTGCGGCGGAATTCTTACAAGAGCAGCAGCAGCCGCTCGAGGAAAAATGATAGGAGAAGAGATTGCGTTGGTGCTGTAGCCACCACCAGCAGCAACAACAAGAGGAGGAGTACCCCGGGGTGGGGGAGGGGCGTTGCAAGCTCTCGGTCGTTGAATCTGGAGTACGACACAGGTCCTTCTTGCAATGGCGGCTCAGGCTGACAATAACGGTGCCAAGAACGTCGCCAGCTTGCAAGATGTCAACAGTGAGAGTGTCGATTTGGTAAGTAACGGCTTGTTCTCTCTAATCCTCGTGCTGCTGCCAATCCACTAGTGTCGCCAGCAGCAGGAGGGAAGAAATACAAGAAAGAAACATCAAGGAATTAAGATAGATCGATTGATTGATTTGGAATTGATTAGCTCTTGAGGCCTCTTTTACTCCTACTGCTGCGTCTCTTGCGTCTTGTTTCTGTATTCGTTGCATCGATTCGGGGTAGAGGAAAGAGTACGTAATTCTTTGCTTTTCCTGTATTACATTGACGGTCATTCGCGTGCATGTGAGCTTCCGTCTTCGAGAAAGTTCGGGGGAAAATCAATAGCCTTAAGAAGGTTGAGTTCAGTTTTGAAGCTCGAATGTGTGGAATTGCAGTTTCGGTACTACAACGTTAGAGATAATGGTTTGTTCCGTTTTTTTTCTTTGTTTTTGGTTGTCTTTTTGGGAATTTTTGGTCATGCATCGAGTTTGTGAAGAGAGATAGATATACGTACACAAAGTAGCAGCCTGGGGAGCGACATATCTTTTTTCTGTGCTGGCCAGGAAAAAGCAAAATTCGGAGGAGATTAGAGATCCTGTCACGTATAGTGCTCCAGAGAGTTTCTCTGGATTTAGTTCCTGAAGGTTTCACAATTGCAGGGGAGGCTGGGAAAAAAAAACCCCGCAATACGAACGTGAAACAAATAAATACAAAGCGGGAAAGCCAGATTCGTAAAGCAGTTGAAGAATAATTCAGATTTTTTTTGCTGGAAATGTACTAGGGAGTCGTAGAAATCAGTATGCTGTTAGTGAAACATACCAGAGAAAAAAGATCAATTGACGACGCTCAGGGATATGAGAAGGATGTGGACGAGAATCTAGCCGACGCAAGCAAGCTCACAGAGCCAGCAGATTTCTACCAGATAGGAGAAGACAGGAAGGAATGACGATTGAGAGAGAGAGAGAGGAAAAAACGAGAGAATATATGTGCCAGTTCTGTGCATGCTGTGTGTGTTGTTGTTTGATCAACCTTTCTTGCACCGGGATGGGAATAGGAACACATCCCGGTTGAGGAGGTATTTTCCCAGCTCAGGTGTAGCAAGGAGGGCCTCACCACAGAAGAGGGCAACAATCGACTCGCCATCTTTGGCTCAAACAAGCTGGAGGAGAAGAAGGTAACGGTCTTGTGAACATTGCTGCTGCAAACTTTTTCTTTGCTTTGGTGGGATCACACCCCTGTTGAGTGCAAAAGCAGCACCTTGAGATCATGACTGTCCGGATCAGACTGAACTGTGCTGAATTTCTTGGACTGTTGGTGTTGATTTATCTTGTGCAGGAAAACAAGATTCTCAAGTTTCTGGGTTTCATGTGGAATCCATTGTCATGGGTTATGGAGTCTGCTGCATTGATGGCTATTGTGTTGGCCAATGGACAAGTATGCCCAACCTCTTCTTCTTCACTTATCAATTTGCTGCTTTTCTAAGTAGTATATTAGGGGAAGGAACCCCTTTTGGGTGTTCTGGGTATTTGGCCTCAGCCGGTCCCTTAAATCCAGGAACACCCTCAAAGGGGTTCCTTCCCTAACATGAACTTTTTTAATTTCAGGAATCTTACAAAATGGAAGGTACGTATTTGAAGGTATCGAACAGGTATCTGAAAACAGGTACCTTCCATTTCATAAGATTCCTGAATTGAAGTTCAAAATGTTCTGTCCCGGAAGGTGTGTTGAATTACACAGGCAAAATTTAAGGTCACTATGTTTTCTTCTGGGCCACTTCTTCAGTTTGGACCTACTGAGCATTTATTTTGAATTTTGTCTGTAGGGCCGGCCACCAGATTGGGAAGATTTTCTGGGAATCCTTGTCTTGCTGCTTGTGAACTCCACCATTAGTTTCATTGAGGAGAACAATGCTGGGAATGCAGCAGCTGCCCTCATGGCTCATCTTGCACCAAAGACTAAGGTCTGGCCTTCCTTTCTGGCCTTTTCATTTGAGCTGCACCAGAAGAAAATATTAACTAAGGTGTTGTGAACTGAGCTGGTCAAACATAAACATGGAGTATCAGGAAAGATGAGGCTCTCTACCATGGGTGTGTGGTCCCTCAGCCATGTGGATCAATTCTTTTGCTATGTGAGATTAATTGTTTCCATGCAGTTGACGAGTATGAGGTTCTTAATCCTCTTTTCATGTCTTTGCTCTCACCATGGTAGTGATGTTGCTGTGATTTTGTTTGCTGTCAGGTGCTACGTGATGGGAGGTGGAGTGAGCAGGAAGCTGTGATCTTAGTACCTGGAGATATCATCAGCATCAAATTGGGTGACATCATCCCTGCTGATGCTCGTCTCCTTGATGGAGATCCTTTGAAAATTGACCAGGTGACCCCACAAAATCTTCTTTGTGATGATTCAGACTTCTTCAGAATCCAAAGTCTCTAGTTGTGCATTGGGCTGAGTCCTTGAATCAATTCTGTAATTTCCAGATGATGAAACTGAATGCTGCCTGCTAACAAGGCCCGTCCAATTTGGACTGGACTCAACAGCACACCAAAAAAATTTGTTTTTGATGGCAGCAAGTTGTGCATTTATTTGTTATCTTAGAGGGGTGTTCCCAGACATTCTGGATTGATGATGGTCCTTGCTTGGCCAGTCTGCACTGACAGGGGAGTCAATGCCAGCCACAAAGAAGCCGGGAGATGAGGTGTTTTCTGGATCTACATGTAAGCAAGGAGAGATTGAAGCTGTCATCATTGCTACCGGTGTGCACACCTTTTTTGGAAAAGCTGCTCACTTGGTTGATTCAACCAACAATGTTGGCCATTTCCAGAAGGTTCTGTCACTTTCTGGGTGCTACTTCTTCAGCTATCATTTTTCATCTCTGTTTTCTCTGTTCTCTGTATGTCTCCTTTCCCTATCTTGGATATGCAAGCATAGTCATCAAACTTTCATCGGATTTTGCAGGTCCTTACAGCAATTGGGAATTTCTGCATAGTTTCAATTGCCATAGGTATTATTATCGAAATTATTGTTATGTATGCGATCCAGAAGCGCAACTACCGTGATGGAATCAACAACCTATTGGTGTTGCTCATTGGTGGCATCCCTATTGCTATGCCCACTGTGCTTTCTGTCACCATGGCCATTGGTTCGCACAGACTCTCACAACAGGTTCTGGTTTTCTTCTCACACATTCTTATCTTTGCTATTCAACCAGGTCAATATTGCATGTGTGGGCCAGGGCACATAAACCTTGCTAATTCCAGTGATGGTAGGTTTTTAATGGGCATGAAACTATTGTTTGGATCAGGGTGCTATTACGAAACGTATGACTGCTATTGAGGAGATGGCTGGAATGGACGTGCTTTGCAGTGACAAGACAGGAACTCTTACATTGAACAAACTGACAGTTGATAGAAACCTTGTTGAGGTAATGCTTAGAACTGAGATTGGGAATTTTTGTTACTGTTGCACAAGTGTCATTCCAAATTTTGCATTGTGAAAAAGGTGTTCTGTTTGTTTAACACAGCACCAGACATGGCTGTTGTGTTATGGGATCTGCATGGGTTTTGGTGTTGATGATGTTTTTTCTCACAATAACATGTGTCATCTTGTGTCTGGTGCTGAACTCTGTTGTGACAATGAATTGCAGGTATTTAGCAGAGGAATTGACAAAGATATGGTGTGCTTGCTAGCAGCTAGAGCATCCAGGCTTGAAAATCAAGATGCCATTGATGCAGCCATTGTTGGTATGTTGGCTGATCCCAAAGAGGTAAGAGCTTTGACTTCCTATCTGTGAAACAAATGGAGGAGAGAGGGACCAGGTGGCTTCTAATTGTTGTTTCTGCAAAGAGCCATTTGATTAAGTTTATGTATCTGTGATTATTGGCAGGCACGTGCAAATATAACAGAAGTTCATTTCCTCCCATTCAACCCAGTAGACAAGCGGACAGCTATAACTTACATTGATAGTGCTGATGGGAAGTGGTATCGTGCAAGTAAAGGTGCTCCTGAACAGGTGCTGCTATGCTCCTTCTGTATCTGGAACTTCCAACATATATTGCCTGCAGTTCAGTCAATTATATCACTGGCATGGTTTTTTCTATGCAGATATTGAAAACACTCAGAAAAGAATGTGGCAAGATGAACAGAAGTATCTTCTATACAAAGTTGATATCTATAATGTTCTTGGTGTACCCCTGCCTGACAATTGATTATCTATCACATGACAAACCATAAACATTGCCATTTCCTGTGAAATTGGGAAGAGTTTGGCAATGTGATGTCCTGTCAAAAAAATGTTTGCAGGTCAATCATTAAGCAATTTTTTAATGATGTAATGTAAATAATAGAAAAACTTTGAAGAGAAATACCTTCGTAGTGTGCAGGTCTTTTATTCCCTGCTTAAAAACCATGTTGGTGAGTGGTTTCTGGATTTGCAGATATTGTCCCTGGCACACAACAAAGCAGAGATTGCTGTGAGGGTACATTCTATAATTGACAAATTTGCAGAGCGAGGACTTAGGTCATTGGGTGTTGCCAGACAGGCAAGTGCTCTTGATGCTCCGTGTTTTATTATCCTAGTTACCACTATGTTCTTCTTCACAACATAGTATGTCCATCTCTATGCCACAATTTTGAAGTCTTGGGTCTGCACAAATAGCAGTTTTAGCTGTACCACTTGTTTCCATCCTCAATATGCATATGGAAAATAGACAGTCACCGTCCAGAATAATGATGAAGACAAATACTCTTTTGCTACATTGAAATCCAACTGTGAAGAGTTCTTGACTCTGAAGGAAACTAGCTTTCACTACTTGAGCTATCCGTCTTGGAATCAGCAATTGTGGTCCGGATTTGAATCATGGTGAACTGTCAACAATACAGGAAGTTCCAGACCAAAGCAAAGAAAGTGCAGGAGGTCCTTGGGAATTTTGTGGGTTGTTACCTCTCTTTGACCCACCTCGCCATGACAGTGCTGAGACTATTCGCCGTGCTCTCGACCTTGGAGTGAATGTCAAAATGATTACAGGTAATTGGGACAGCTTGGATCTGCTAACAGCCATGTGTTTGCCTATGTTGTGTGCAGACACTTTGAAGTTGGAAACAATTGGTTGCTGTGGTTTTAATGTGCATCTTTTCAAACTCAGTGTCAGTGTGACCTTGACTCACAAAGCTGCGAGTAAAAAAAAACTGATGTAACTACATTGCAGGTGACCAACTGGCAATTGGAAAGGAGACAGGCCGTCGGCTGGGGATGGGTACCAACATGTACCCCTCATCTTCCCTGCTGGGACAGAACAAGGATGAATCTCTTGCTGCCTTGCCTGTCGATGAGCTCATTGAGAAGGCAGATGGTTTTGCTGGTGTCTTTCCAGGTCATTATATACTGAATCTTCACTATGGTTTTTGTGCCAACTGCAGAGTACATGCTCATTGTTCATGAGGTCAATGTAGAAGTGTTATCCTTGTTACTCATTTCAGGCAGGTCTGATTAATACAGGTTGTTTGAATTCAGCATTTAGTTGAAATGAGATTCGATTATAGAGCTTTTGTTTCACAATGCCATCTAAGCTTCCAGTAACATCTCAAGATTGTGCTGAAGTAAGGTTATTACTGTATGTGCAGAGCACAAGTATGAAATCGTGAAGCGCTTGCAAGACAGGAAGCATATTTGTGGAATGACAGGTGATGGTGTCAATGATGCACCAGCATTGAAGAAAGCTGACATAGGTATCGCAGTTGCAGATGCTACAGATGCTGCTCGGAGTGCTTCAGACATTGTCCTCACAGAACCAGGCCTCAGTGTCATTATTAGTGCTGTGCTGACAAGTCGTGCCATCTTCCAGCGTATGAAGAACTATACGGTAAATGAACAGGTCCCATAACAAATAAAGTAAATGTCATGACAGTTCTGGGTTCCGTTATGAAGATTATCAACCTTATTCTGTAACTAAGCTGCAATGATGTTGGGATTCAATTTTGTTGCAGATATATGCTGTTTCTATCACTATCCGTATTGTGGTAAGTACATTTACTGGAACTCAAGAGTCATAATGTTGCTTTTGGCTGTTTTTCTAAACATATAGCTGGGTTTTTGTGTTGTTAGTTTTGACTGTATTTCTTTATCCTCAGCTTAATGGCCTTCATCATTTTTGAGATAGTTGATACTATGTTGCACCAATTTTTCTTGTGACCTGTGACACTTGTTGAGTGAGAAAGAGATTACTGTAGCCATCTGATGTGTTCAATGTACTTCCTGGTGTTGGCCCTGTGAGATAACATTACCTGTGGGGTTTCAGCTAGGATTTTTGCTGCTCGCATTGATCTGGCAGTTTGACTTTTCTCCTTTCATGGTGCTCATCATTGCTATCCTCAATGATGGTGAGTCTCCATGTACACTGAGAATTACCATCTACAACAATATGGATTCTAACATTCACTCCAGAATTGAGACACTATACTTTGTGGAGCTATGTATCCTTGACACTGTTTTGTTAGTTTTCTTGGTTGGAACTTTCCATGGTCCAGCATTAGGTGGAAACACTTAAAATTATGGTGTTTAACTGCTGGTAAATTTTTTTGGGTGCAGGTACAATCATGACTATTTCAAAAGATCGAGTAAAACCTTCTCCATCACCTGATAGCTGGAAGCTAAGAGAGATTTTTGCAACTGGAGTAGTCCTCGGAGGCTACCTAGCAATGATGACTGTCATATTCTTCTGGGCTATTCATAAAACCAACTTCTTCCCAGTATGAGAACCAATTCTAGACACTCACAACATTTGATTGATCACAGATATTATTCAATTTGCAGTTAAAGTGGACTGTTGACAACTGTACTGTTACTCTAAACACTTGGGATCAGGTTAATCTTGTTCTGAATTGCTTGTGATTGACATGGACCTAGAGTTTTGTGATTAGTGTCATGATGTGAGTATTACTGTGGGATGAATGCAGAGCCACTTCCATGTACGGAACATTGGGTACAGCAATAGCCAGATGACATCTGCTGTGTATTTGCAAGTCAGTATCGTGAGCCAGGCCCTCATTTTTGTGACCCGGTCTCGCAGTTGGTCATTTCTCGAGCGACCTGGCCTCTTGCTCATGAGTGCCTTTATGATTGCTCAACTGGTGGGTAATTCTGGTTACTTTTGACTTTCTGCATTTTTATCTATCTTGGGTTTTCTTTTAGGGTTTGGAGGAGATTTTATTGTACTTTTCCCCATAGAGACTGGCCAGGTTTTGTTCAGATGAGATGCAGATGTTCGGATATCTGATGGGTTCCAATGGGAATAGGACTGCAGATAGCAACATTCATTGCAGTGTATGCAACATGGGGTTTTGCCAATATCCGAGGCATTGGGTGGGGATGGGCCGGAGTCATTTGGCTTTACAGCCTTGTATTCTATATTCCCCTTGACATAATCAAGTTTGCAACTCGGTATATCCTAAGTGGGAGGGCATGGGATAACATGCTGAATAGCAAGGTACTGTTGCATTTTCTGATAGAATCTGAAAGAAACTGCAGATTATGTATGTGTATTTACAGTCTTGCCTTCATGGAATTTCACTCAAGACATGTTTGTGTGGAAACAGCAACAAATTATGTATAATGATGAAGCATGAGCCAGAGCCCCTCCTAACAGTAATGAAAGAGACTTTTGTTTGGACATGAAACCTAAAGTTTTACATGCAAGTTGAATCATGGGTGCAGACTGCCTTTACACACCATAAGGATTTTGGCAAAGGAGTCCGTGAGGCACAGTGGGCCACAGCACAACGAACTTTGCATGGTCTTCATCCACCTGGGGTGGAGACAGGTACTGCCATGGGCTCCAAGGAGACCCTTGGTGATATGGCTGATCAGGCTAAGAGACGTGCTGAGATTGCCAGGTTCATCCTCCATTCAATATTGCCTCCCTGTCTTCTGGTGCTTCTGAACATGCTTCTTTCCTCATACTGCTCATTGTACAAGATTCTTAATTACCTTTCTACCAATATTTGACAACACTGCACATGAGCCATTACCATGTGATGAAGGTTGCGTCAGTAGTTGTGTTGCTCTCAGCAGCATACACAGAGACAGTAGGTTGTTGTCAATGTCTACTATGGTGTGGATTTGCAAGAACTGATGCAATTTTGAGGGTGCTGCAGGTTAAGAGAAGTGAACACCTTGAAGGGCCATGTAGAATCAGTGGTGCGATTGAAAGGCTTGGATGTCAACACAATTCAGCAGTCATACACTGTCTAAGGGCTTATCTCTTGTTGTTGTTCCATTGCTTGCACCCAGCTGCTGCTTGAGAAAGCCAGACTGAGATGAGCATGTTTTCTCTCATTAAATGGTTTAATGTACATAGACAAGTGATATAGAGGTTATGCAGTTGCTCTAAAAGGAATGGACTACCAAAGTTGAAATCATGAGAATTTGAAGATATGGGACACTCAGTCCTGGGCTTCCAAGGTGCCCAATGATAGAAACTAGTGACAAAGCTTTTGATTAGCTGTTCCTATAATTCTGAAAGCTGTTCATGTACTCAAAAGTAGAAATGCAAACATGCCTGTTGTCTTTAACAGAGGCCCTTGCTATCCTTCTTCTAAGAGTGAACCCTGTTCTTCCGGATGAGCTGGTAGATTACAATAGATATCACCAATTAGTGAAGTGAGATATAATTAACGTAAAGGTGGGCTTTTCTTGATATGCTTTGACTATTGAGATCAGATTTCTACAACTCGGTACACAGCTTCACCTTCTTCATCCCTGAAACTTACAAGCTAGTACAGTGTAGTGCTTTGCAAGATGTTTTTTTTTATAATGCAAAGTATCTAGACAAGCTTGGAACTGTGAATCCATTGTGTGCTATAGAAGAATACAGACAGTCAATGTGACTGTGCTTTCATTGAGAAGAAAAAGACTGGATTTGTCAAGTTTTGTGACTGCCAGCAACTAACTGTGTGCCCACAAATGTACAGTGCAAAGCTGACAGATTTACAGGATGGACATTTTCTGCTACAAGTTGAGACCACAAGACAGACTTGAGTTTGAGCATGAGTGATAATCATACGCACAGCCAACATATATGGTAATTGACCACTTACCTTTCTCTCCCCCCTTTTTGGGTGCTTTGTTTTATTGACGTATGGCAGGTTTTCATCACTTACCATAACTTCCCCATTGCTGTCATCAGTTCCGTGTTTGGCTGTTCGTTAATCTCAAACATTATCAAACAATCCTGCCACAAGAGTGGGAGTAACTGGAAAACTCAGCCATGATGCTGGCTGGCTCAACTAAACTTAAATGAGGAAAAGAACAACCAAATTCCAACAAGAACTCAAAGAGACAGAAAAGGTATATGTTTTATTTTATTTTGCCTTTTCTTTTCGGTCACAAGTAGTAACTTTTGGTCACACATTAAAAACTATTGTATTTTTTTCTTCTTTTTTTCTTTTTGGTCAGAGTTTAATAAGCTTTCAATCACACAAAAAGCCAAAAGATGAAACCAAAAAAAACAGAAGAAAATAGAGAGAAGAAAGGAAAGGAAAGCATTGAGACAGGAGCTCTAGAGGATTAGTAAAACTGAATCTGTTCATTAATTGATGAATCTCATGGAGCAAATTTCTGACAGCTCAGGATTGTTGCTGTGTGTGGTGGCCTATTCCCTTTTGAGCAGTTGAAAGTATGACCAGCCAACACTTTCATAAAAGATAATTTAGGTCTCGGTTATCTGAGGTAAGAAACAAATTAAGTTGGAAAGTGTGAGATACACAAGTCCTTGCAGTTGCAATTCTAATTTTTCTTTCAGAGCATCAACAGCATTTCAGCTTCAATACTAATTTCTTTTCAGAGA
>Ga0116230_10008089_pt1 | contig 10396 bp, 9 predicted proteins | sample S1TSphfallax_3_FD_88678 | JGI IMG/M metagenome (GOLD analysis project Ga0116230, IMG submission 88678) | Host-associated microbial communities from peat moss isolated from Minnesota, USA - S1T2_Fd - Sphagnum fallax MG | ecosystem: Host-associated > Plants > Peat moss > Unclassified | place: USA...
ATTGGTGACCTCAGAAGGAAGTGCTGCAGCTCCTCGCTATGTGGGAGTATGTGGCATGGGCGGAGTTGGGAAAACTCTTCTTCTTAAAAGAGTGCATGGGAGCCCAAATGTATATGGCCATTTAGAAGGAGCCAAGTTCATTTGGCTCACTGTGGGGCAAACTCCTGACATAATGGCTCTTTATCACACCCTAAGTAAAGAACTGGGTCTCAAACCAGAGTTGTATCTGAACCCAGAGGATTACAAGCTCAAATTATACAATCAGTTTATACGGAAGAGAGTGTTCCTTGTTTTGGATGATGTTTGGAAAGACGAGGCATTTGATTCCCTTGACTTCGCCAAGGGGAAAGGAAGTGTCACATTGTTGAGCACTAGAGACCGGTCTCTATTGGAAAGAGCAAGTCCACAAATAAGCCAAGTGCAAATGACTCCTCTTTCAGAGGAGGATAGTTGGAGCCTTTTTTGTGTGCATGCATTCAGAGAACCATGCAATGTTCCAGGTGAACTAGAGGTATTGGCACAGTCCGTGGCAGGGGAGTGCCAAGGTCTTCCATTAGCTCTGAAGGTTATAGGCAGATCAATGTTCGGAAAGACCTCACCTGAACTTCAATGGCAGCCGGTACTGAAGAAGCTAAGGCAATCACGCATGCAAGAACGAACTGTTAAAAAGCAGTTGTATGAGCGTTTGAAGCTTGGCTATGATGTCCTTTCTGAGGATGATGGACGTTTGAAGGACTGTTTTCTTTCCTTTGCAGCATATCCTGAAGATCATGAATTCTCCTTTACAGACATTTTTTATTATTGGTTAGGGGAGGGGTGGGTTCCTGGAAATGGTGAAGATGATGCGAGAGCGGATGCACTTTCCTTGGTACAGAAGTTGTGTGAGCGATCACTCATTGAGTCGATTGAGTTACCAGAAGCGGATGTGATAAGTGATGAATATTTTCTCGCGTTCAAAATCCATGATGTGATGAGAGATGTGGCTTTCTACGTACTGCAAAATGATAGTAGTTTGCGTCCTGGAGAACTGTTTAATCTTTATCGAGCAGGCCAAAATTTGAAGAAAATCCCCCAAGAGTTGGAAGTAACATTGGAGCGACCTTCGAAACTGCGAAGATTATCATTGTACGGAAATAAGTTGGAGGACCTTCCTCCAAATTGGTACGCACCCGAATTGATGTCTCTTCTACTTGGTGACAATCCAATACAGTTTGGCACAGTCAGTTTCTTGAGCAATTTTCCAAAATTGAGGATTTTAGATCTACGGTATGGGAAGTTTAACAGTTTGCCCGAGCAACTTGGTGATCTTGAAAATTTGGTTTATCTTGACCTGACTGAATGTTTAAATCTTGAGATTATACCAGACACAGTACGGAAACTACGGAAGTTGAAATGCCTGGTGTTATGGCGTTGTAATAAGTTGAAGTATCTCCCTTCTGGAGTGGTTGGCCTCACATCATTGCAAGTATTAGACACAACACTTTGTGACAACTTGACATGGCTTGAACATATACCATCAGGCATGCCAGGAGCAAAATTTCTGCATCCAGGAGCTTCGCTCGAGGATATATGTGAGTTGGTTGCTTTAACAGAACTTCGCATTTCGCAAGTTGTGAAGATGCCTCACAATATATCTGCACTTAAAAACCTTAAAACTCTAGACTTGATCCTTGCGAGGATGCCAGCGAACATGCAAAATTGGTGTATAAATTTGCAGCAACTTCTACTTTCAGTACCAGATTTGAAATATCTTCCGATATCCTTCACAAGTTGTGGTGGCTTTCCAGCTCTTATAAGATTTCAATTATTTGCCAAAAGGCTTGTTAAATTTCCAGAAGTGCAGGAAGGTGGTTTGTCGAAGTTGCGAATTCTACAATTCTGCAATTGTGACTCTCTTGAAACCTTGCCTCTCTCTTTGAAGCTTCTGACCAGCTTGAAAAATTTGATTTTAGAAGACTGTCCGGAGACTCTTGAAAACTTTTGTATGCAAAATTGGGAAAAGGCGGCAATATGGAGACCACCTATATTGACATGTATATGTTGACAGGTATAGGACGTGCGTGTGAAATATACTTCAACTATTTCAATAAATGCAACAGAAAGTGAATTACTGTTTCTTAGATAATTAACATATCTCAGTTTATCAATGTTTCAGAGATTATCGATTTGTGAGATTGTTGTACCAATATTATTGCACGGCAGTTGCATTCTTTATCAGTTTATTGGATTTGGGTTCCACTTAGATCCGTTCCTGGATCATACTTTTGTTATGTTGGAATTTTTGTGGGTCGTTTAAATTGTACTAATTGCATTGGGTGCAACACATGCGCAAAGATCGAAATATTTTACAGTACGAACCTATCTAAGGTTTTCATTCACCTATTACCGAAAGGATCAAAAAGGTGATGCTTCCTCTGTGGCAAAACATTTATAACAATCAATGACTTTAATCGAAGGGGTGAAAAACGAACAATCTAGTGAAAATGCGATGTACTACTAAAGAAGGCAAGCTTCGAACTCATCAAAATGAGAATTTGAATTGTAAACGCAGAATATCCGCTCACTTCAAATTGAAAAGTGACAGAAGAAAATAAACCCATTTATTCCTATGATAATGACAAATACAATAGAATATGTAAATAATTAAAGCAGTCAAACTACATTCTAAGTATGATAGTGAGAAAGGGACAATATCTTTTTTTAGTTAGTTCTATTAATGTGCTAAAAACATTGAAGATTGTGAAGACAATATCTTCGAACCAATTAATTTTAATATACCAAATCAAAGAACGTAGAACACATATCTGCTAGCACACGATTGTAACAACCAACAGAAAGCACACGATTATAACAACCAACAGAAAGTAACAAAATTGCTACAACCTAAAGCTATAAGACCATTGACATAAAGTAATCTGGCAAAAGCAATCTTTAATTATCTTCTCTAGTATGACGTACAACTACTTCTGAAAATTAACAGTTTTATAGTTTCTGCGCATGACTTCTTGCAACTTTCCTAGTCATGCAGTGATGAGAAGGGCATGCTACGTTTGGTAAACACCCTGTGCAATCTGTTGATTCAATTCCTAAGTTACCAAATCAACAATTTTCAACAAACAAACCAAGAGTGGCAAATAGTAGACATGAAAGAGTAACAACACAAATTACATTCCTTAATTGTCGCCTCTATTTTTATTGAGTGTTCTATGTTAAGAAAGCGAGTGTATTGTAAAAAAAGGGTGTATGAGTATACAAACGCCTCAAAGTAAAAGTTGGGTGGATTGAAATGTTTACCATCTACATGCCAACTCGGATGTTTAATAGTAGGCATATTGTAAAAAAATCTACAAAACCAAATATCAAATGTATCAAATGCCAAATATATTTACAAAAAATGAAACCTCAAGTCCACCAAATGCCAAATATATCTACAAAACCAAATCTCAAATGCACCAAATGCACAAATTACATCAAATTACACGTATCAAATGCATAATATCTCAAATGATAATTATCTATATATATACCAAATGTTAAATGAAAAATGTACAAGTAGTCAATGCTACTATCCAATGCACAAGTATCCAATGCCACTATTCAATGCATAAATACTTAATGCAAGTATCCAATGCAAAACATCTCAAAGCATAACTATTAATGTACAAGTACCCAATGCAAGTATTAAGTGTACAAATATCCAATATCAAATATCTCAAATCACAAATTTTTCAAATTTTGTACAAAACCAAAAAAAGTCAACTAAGGACTTAAAAGTCAAAACCCCCATATCTTCCAAAATGTTGAAAGATTAGGGAAATGTTTTTGCACCACCATATTCAGAACACTTGAAAATGGAGGGTAGGTCATCTCCAAATCCCTTTAAAAAATTACACTTAGGTCAAAATGCCGATGTAACCCAAAAACTCCAAATCTTCTATATTTTGCAAATCTTACATTTTTAGCCAAAAATAACTCCACTAGTTTCAAAACACTTGAAAATGGGGGGTAGGTCACTTCACAACTTTCAAAATCTATCATAATGAACCCTTTATGCCTTAATCTATCCAGGCCCTTTAAAATTTCACAACCCCCATATCTTTCAAATGGTGATGGATTAAGGAAATTTTATTACACCATTAGATTCAAAACCCTCAAAAATGAGGGGTAGGTCACCTCAAACCCCAAAAAAAAATCCAATTTGGGGGGGGAACACCCATGTAACCCTAAACCTTAAACCCTAAAACCTGGGCTTCAAAAAAGAAATTTCTTACAACCAATGGGAAGGCTTAGCATGCCCTTGTGATGAGCTTTTTTTTTTCCTTGTTGGGATGGGGTGGGACGGATTTTTTGTTCTCTTCCCCCCTTCTTCCCAATTTATTCCCCTTAAGTTCCCAAAAAGTTCCCAATAACACCTAGGTTTTATCCCATATGCTTTGCCCAAAATTCCACTCCCTTTAATATAAACTATAATCCAAGGTTGCACATTTATCTTTATTTTGCAACTGGGGGTGCAAAGAGGTGTTTCCATTGGGGGTGCTCCATGTTCCCAAAAAAATTGCTAATGGCCCCATGGATATGACTATTTCAAAAAAAATAAATGACCACGCCCATGAACTAATACATGAATCACCAATAAGAATTACATAGTATAGTGTGATTGATATTAATTAGTTGGGAGTGCTTCACAACTCCAACTTTCTTCTTTGCCATGAGTTATTTTCATTGGCCCATCACAAAAAAAAAAGTTTAAACTATGGAGCCTCCCCAAAATAGAACATTTTATCCAAACATGGAATGCCTCCCCTTTCACCCACTTATATAGGTGAAAAGACGACGACTTTGTTTGAAACATATGGGATTAAAGTGAACTGCTATTGGGAACACCTTTGGGGAACACATGCGGAACCTAATGGGAACCCATTGGGAACTTGAAAAGAACATAAAATGAACATGTTCGGAACACAAAAATGAAAAAAAATCCTCTTTCCCACCCCTAAATTCAAAAGAAAATAAAATCAAGCCACTTTTAGTGCATGATTCACCCGACCCATTGCCCACATGTATTTTTCGTTTCCCAAATTGTTGGTCCCCATTTTTTGCCTGGGCTAATTGCACGGGCAGAGATTGAACAATGAAGAAAAACAAAAAATAACCCTCCCCTTCCCACCTGCTCCCACCCACCCCGTGAGTGCATGTTCCACCTTCTTGTTGGCTGCGTGAAATCCTTCTTTCCAAAACTGTTTCTTGCCATTCTTTGCTTCCGTGGTATTAACCTAGGCGGAAAATGGTCACCCGCAATTTTTGAAAAAGAATTTTCATGCAATCATGATGGACCTTGATTTTTTCTTTTTCAATGGTTGTGTGGAGAGGGGTTTTTAGTTTTTTCCCCTTATTCCCAATGTGTTCCCCATGGCACCTCCATTTTATGGATATGGTTTGCCCAAAATTCAACTCCCACGTATATAAACTGAAATCTAGGGGAACACATTTCTTTATATTTTGAAACTAGGATCCGAAGAAATGCTTCTATTGGGGGCATGCCCAATGTTCCAAAAATAACTATTGATGGGCCGATCAATATGACTCCTTGAAAATATATGTATTTGTGAATGCACCTCCAAACTAATTAATATGAATCACAAATTATTAACCCCACTATATAATGGGGGTATTAATTGCACGTGATTTGAAAAAAAATATTGATTTATTGCAACATTCACCATGGCACCTCGATAAATCTACAACTTGAGACGAAATTATTACCGTTGTGGCAAGGGTGTTCAAAGCAATTTAACCCCCTATTGTAACCCAATGTTTTTCTTTGGCCCTTTTCCAACATTTTATTATATACCTTTCATGGCAGCATCCGACTCCCTCCTAGCATTAGGGTTCGTGAGGGGCTGCCTTGCTTCTCCTGGTCATAATCTGTGTACTTGACTTGGTCTATGTTAGTGATCCTCCTTACCTTTGCAATGGGGGTCCATTTCGACAGGTTGAATAAATCTAAATTCCTGACCATCCTGCACCAGGTATTCCATGGGATTATTTCTTTAACATTTCTTTCAATTTGAGGTTTCAACTACTGAAACCCCAAATGATCTTGACCCTTGTTGTGGCAGTCCCTAAAGAAGAAATGTAATCCCTAAGATTGAGCTTACAGGTCTTCAACCCTTATTGTTTGTAGCCGAACGTTACAATCGTACTCCGTATCACATCAACCTCTTACTGTTACTGGTTTTCTACTGCAAAACCCATGTCTTTTTTGGTTCCATGTTTCCGGCCAAACAAAGGAATTTTGTGATTGTATTTTCTTGCTTGTTGTGTATAGGGTCCATGTCTAATGAAATGCTCCATGGATATGAAGATCGATTCTACCGGTACGTTTCGACCTAAGGTCCTATCCGGGAATGAGTCACCGTGCTTGAATCTCGGGCCGTAGGACCTGAACTATGGTTCGTGCCAAATAGTGTTTAGGGTTTGGGGGTTTAAGAAGTTTCTGAGATATAGGGTTTCTGAGTTCAAGAATATGCTTCTACTGTGCTACTGATGGAGTTCTCCACTCTATGACAGGAGTGATGGGAGCAGGAACTGATGATGTTAAGCTTGAAGAAGAAGTGCCTGAGGATGATGATGACTCCCCAAGATGGCGGAAGCGAGTCAAAAGAACTCGTGAAAAGGAAATTGTGGAGGAAGATAACATTTATCAGCCTCACCCCCTGGTGTAATTGTTCTGATTTTTTATAACAAACAGAAAATGAGCAAGTTGCTAGCCTTGCGGTTTGAGTTCCTCACCAAGATCAATGTTCTCAGTGCTGGCATTGAAGGAGCATCGTATGGAGGGGGTGATCCTCATACTTTGCTTGCCAACTTGTTTCCTGACGACGTTGGTGTGGATCTGCCAAATCAGATAATTGGCTCATGAATCTGTTTGGGCTTATGGGCACTTGTGATGTTGTCTAAGGTGCATAGGTTTATTCTTTTATGGCAAGCTATTGGCTTGACAAAAGTGGATTGATGTCACAATATTTGCAGATTTCAAAGTTGCAAGCTGGGCCAGGGTTCACATTTGAGCAAAAGAGGCATTCCTGGCCTTATAAGTGGGTCCAACACCTTGGTGGAATCGACATCTTCCCATAATCACCCCCTCCTTTCCAAAAGAAAGATGGAGGTGGAGTGAATGGTTATAGTTCAACAATAGGCAATTCCGACTCCCTGGTGAAAGGATTGGACCCTTACCGTCTACAACATCGTGTAAGCAACATTTTACATCAACTTCAAGTGCGAACAAAAGCATGGCTCGTTCTGAAGTGAGTCAAGATACCCCTCATGAGTGCTAGATTATCTGTGCAAGGATGTGCTGCTCCAATGGCCCACATTCAATGTTGATTTGAGTATGCCTCAAGTTGGGTATCGGATCCTGTAGCAGGAGGCTGATGTACATGGTTTTTTGAACATCATGTGCACCACTGTGCCTAGCTTGTTGTAGTTATGGTTTTGTGGAACATTATAGAGTAGATAATGGATGCTCTAGTTGGGTTCTCAGTGGCTGTGACTGTATGGGTGTGTCTACAGAGAACAACTTGACTCCCTAGCCGAGCCGAAGCGCCCATTTCCAAATTCTCATGCTTTGCCCTGGATTGAGTACACTCCCCCACCCACGTGCCAAACTTCGGCATAGATAGATCGCACAGGCCTGAAGTTGTCATCTTCTTTTGCTTCTTTCCCTTTGCCAAGCTTTCACTCAACAGTGAGGGTGCAATCAACACTTTTATTTCAAGTGCAGCCAGTTGTGGAAGAAGGGCCAGTAGGCATTGGGACTTTGCTGGATGGTGAGGCTGGAAAGGAGGACGGAGAGCTTCCTTCCTTTGGAATGGTGGTGTCTCCATCTGCAAATGATCCATCTGCGAAAGGATGTGCTCTGCTCGACAAGCTCCTAGAACCTGAAGATTGTGCAGCACAAGTGCTTCCTGTCATTGTCGGCTTTTCCCGAGTAGGTTGTTTCTCCCATGCCAACATCAGGACTGGCTACTGGAGGGCCAGAGTATGATTTTCTTTGCTAGGAACTAGTGGGTAATTTCTTGGAATCCTCTGTTTGCTGAAAAGCTTTACCACCACCACCACATGTACATCCCTTGTTCTGGTTTCCTTTTTCTTCATTCTTTTCTTTTGTGGCCTTCTTCCCCATGTGCTTGGCATGCAAGCCAGCATCATCTCTGCATCTTCTTTTTAATTTTGCACTTCAACAAAAAACTCAATATGTCTGGAGCCGATGGACTAGGGTAGTTGGTCACAATCATAGATGTTAATTACTGTTGATGGCCAATGTCCTGTTGCTTGTTTAGATCATTCATTTGTTCCTTATTTCAGTGTGAATTAGATTTTTACTTCATTTCTCCTAGTGATGTCTGGTTTGGTCTGGCCTGGAAATCTAACTAATTTCATTTGTAGATCATATCACTTATTCTATTGTGTGACTATAATTGGAACTATGTAGAATTTTGAATTCTTACATGGATATATTTGTTCCATCTGTGTTCCAATTTTATTCACCAAGGGATTGTGTGGTTGGCCAACGGTGATGGTGCAATTATTCTATGTTGCTCCAACAGTGATGGAGCTCATAAAAAACAACAATTTGCTTGAGAAATTCACCTCTATGTTTCACAAAATCCTGAAAATGTCTTTCAACCAGAGGTAAAATACATGCGCTTGTGAAATTATTGGGAAGATGATACTATGTTGGATCTTCTTGCCAAGGTCCCATTACCTTTGCATAACCTTCTGTTATACAGTATAGAGGCATCAGTTTTGACTAGTTGTTAACTAAAAAGTTCATTCTTTCGATAATGCTGGAAAAAAGAAACATGCACTAGTTTTTTGATATTGTTAGCAGCAGCTTGACATTTCGGAATAATTTGTAACAAAATTGCATTGATGTGTTGTTCACAATTTGCACTGTTTGGTTATAAAATTTGGGTTGGAACCTGCACATTTGTAAGACTTATTATATGATTTGCTTCATAGATTTGTAGACTCTTATGCCATCTTTTCTCCTTTTAGTTTGTTTTAGATCTTCCGCTCCACTGATATTTATAAGATTTTGGGTCTCTGGGCCATTTTTAGTGTGGAGCATGAAGCTATTCGACATAAGTTTCCTTCACCACAATCAAAGATCATATTTCAATGACTGACCAATGAGAGAAATACATTTGCATTTGTTGAATCCATCATCTGATGATTGTTGTTTTTCTAGAGCGCTTACTTGGAGCTTCAAAACTAGTTTTGTAGGTGTACTTGAGACCCCAAGGAGATTTGTATTTGATTATCTCTCATTACGCTATTTCATTGGGTATTCCACCAGGTGATAGCATTTTGTTGATGACAGAGTTTGTATTTTAATTCTGATATTAGAAGAAAGATTCTTCTAGGAGACAACGCAGGAAACCCCAAAAGGTGACTTCGAAAAGTTGGCAAACATTGAATCGACAGACATACCAGACCCTGCAAGCCTTTATGACTTCTCAAAGTTGTCTCACTCCTCGGTCAACTTGAGCTCAACATCAATAACACACCGGGAGGAAGATTGTGTCTTACGCATGGAGCTGGCTGCCCAACCTGTACTAGGTCAACCACATTGCATTGCAGCAGCTAACAATGAGGTGCTATCCTCATCACACCAAGGGAGGTACACAACCCAACCATTATGCATTGAGTCCCAGTTTTGGCAAGGGGTTTTATGTTTTGTGGATTTTTTGTTATGCTATTCCTCTTATTAAAAAATTCCACTAAATGTTTTGTGTTGGGCTTTGTATTAGGCAAAAGGATTTTGAAGACCAGCATAGAGACCTTGGCAATGATAGTCACCCTGGAAATGATGACACTGTTCCACCAAAAGGGTTGCCCAAACGTAGAGGGGCGGAGGGTAGTTCCAAGATGCCTACAAGAAATGCACTACTTTTACTTGATCTTAAACAAAAGATCATGACCCTGGAGTCGACGTGTAAAACCCAAAAGTGTGATGTGGGAAACTTGGCAGGCACTGGGTCACCAGACATTGCAGAGTTGGCGTCTGCATACATTTGTACCTTTTCTGACTCCACAGACTGGTTGAACTCAATGTTGATAACCAACCAAGAGGAACATTGTGACCTGCCCATGCAAATGGTTGGCCAATTTGAGCAACCTGTACTAAAAATGTCCAGTCAATCAGGAATGAGTCTTATTTGACGGGGATTGCATGTACATTGGTATTAGCCCTTGCAAGGATTTGTTTGTGAAGAGTCAATAGAGCACACCATTGGAAGTGTGGTTTCCAAATCATTTCTCACACACCAAACACAGATAATCATGAAATGTCATTTTCTGTTTATGTATAATCCTAGATTTTGAGTTGGAG
>Ga0116230_10008090_pt1 | contig 10395 bp, 9 predicted proteins | sample S1TSphfallax_3_FD_88678 | JGI IMG/M metagenome (GOLD analysis project Ga0116230, IMG submission 88678) | Host-associated microbial communities from peat moss isolated from Minnesota, USA - S1T2_Fd - Sphagnum fallax MG | ecosystem: Host-associated > Plants > Peat moss > Unclassified | place: USA...
ATTTATTGGTGTTCAACAAAACCCAGGTTTGAGTGACAAAATTTGTTCATAAAAGAAGGGTACATGTGTTTGGGTTTTTTCATGCATGGATTCTGTGTAGTTTGCTGAATTTTTGTGACCCTTGCTCGAGAGTTTGTGAAGAGCAAATCAATATCTGTTCTGAAATTGCACAGAACAGATTGTCTGTTTGATGATTAGTTTTCTCCAATTTATCTGCTCTGAAATGCAAAGAACAGATTGTCCGTTTGATGAGTTTTCTTTCCCAATTTATCTGCTTTGAAATGCACAGCTCTCAAATGCACAGATTGTCTGATTGATGAGTCTTTTTTAATTGATTTGTTCTGAAATGCACAGATTGTCTGTTTGATGATTTTTTTTCCCCAATTGATCTGGTCTCAGAGCTGGTACTGGGACAACTTCTCAACTCTGAATTGTCCTACCTGGTCCATGAAGTGCAGCAACAATTCCAGAAATCTATCTCCAGATGGATATCCAGATAATGATTCTGAATTGTAATATCATGTAAATTCTATCTCAAGGATAATGCACTCAAGGATGAATGCAGATTTGTTTTACTCTGAGTAAGAGTATTGAGGTGGCCATCAAATCCCTTCAACAATTTGGGTGCATTTTGACAAAATTGTAAGGGAAATTTGGTTCAACTTGAAGCAAGAACTGATTATGAATTACAAACTGGGTATGAAATGTGCCCATGCTGATGATATATTTGCTGCATGTAACTTCTCAATGAAAATTATGCTCTTTGATGACATTGCAGGCTACACGTTTGGGGTGCACTGTTACTTAGTACTTACTGTCTTTTTTCACAAGTTGTCAAATTTGAAGGCTAATGGGGTTTAGGTTTAAGTCACAACTCAACCATGTGCATGGGAACATTCCAACACGTCACAGTCCTGTCACTTACTTTGATAAGCTAAAATAAATTTCAATGCTGTGTTTGCTTCAGTTGAATTTCCTGCACTATTGCACCATCAAACCTATACAATACTTTCCAAAATTGGTGAATCCTACTTGAGAGCCAACCTTGTAAAGTAAGGTATCTTCCAATCCTCAGTTACACATCTTTGTGGATGAGTCTACTTGATGGCTGCATCTGGTGGATTTTTGACATTTCAGCTGCATACACAAGGGACCCAAATCTCTGAAGTCTACAAAGTTGCTGTACATTGACAACCAACCCCATTCCCGCAAATGAAATAGTGGTGTGACCATGAAGGGCTTGCTAGCCAACATGATGGATGGCGCACTATTCTTACCCACATAAAATGTCACACTAGAGCCATGCAGTCCTTGAAAACTGGTTGAGCATCCAGTCTGTGCATGCAGGGGCTCACTTCTGCCTGACAATTTTTTTCTGCTTTCCCAACCTGCTGACAACCATCTTGGAAACCTACCTGAGCACCATATTTGAGTCTGTTCCAGCAATCACAAGGAAACCTACTAGCACAGATATAGCTACATGGTACACTCGGAGGGTTCAAGTCTGAGAGGTAGGTACACAGATACACAGATATTGTTGCAGCGTCCCTCAACAGAACAACTACTGAACACTCTCATCCACCTATGCAGGATTCATCTTCAGATTCTGTACACTTGATTGTTCTCTACACTTTGCACAACAAAATCTGCTTGAGCAGGAAGAGTGAAAAAGTCTCCACAAAAAATTAAGACAACTCTGAAGGCCTTGAGGCTGAGATCAATCAGAAAAAGAGAATTCAGGCTGAGGACAATCACATTCTGCATTGGGCTGTAGAGAATCCAGTTCTTCATTGATCACCTGTGTGTTTGGGATCGGAAGTTCTTCATTGATCGCCTCTGTGTTTGGGATGTGATGTTCTTCATTGATTGCCTGTGTGTTTGGGATGGAACTAAGGAAGGAGGCAGGGGTGGATGCAGGATCGAGCTCCCATGATCCTGATGGCACGCCCCGAGCTTCACATCCAAGCATACGATGTTCAAGAATGCGGTGGGAAAATTGTGCAGCCATGTTCTTGGCTGGGATCCAATATGCCAATCCATCGTGTCCTGTGTTAAATAATGTTCTGAAGCCAACAACTTTCAACAGGGGTACAACTTTCAAGCCTTGTTCAGCTGAGAAATTGTTCTGTACTTCCACAAGCTCATACTCAACTTTCTTTGTCTCTGCATCTTTGCAACCTATCTTCTTGTCCCATGCTTTGTATAAAGCCCAGACCTCACCTTCTCTTGGATAGATTTTGAAAATGCCCCTTGAAGTCCTCTCAATCTCTACTCTGTGAGAAAATGCAGGTAGATTCTGTACAGACACAAAACTCATCCTGAATTCACCATTTGAGACACAAAGATTGGAGGTTTTCACAAAGCAAGTTGCGGGAAGTACAGCTCCGAAAGGTTCAAGCCATTCAATTGAAGCCTGAAAAGGTTTCCGCACAATCTTACAGACACGGCCATAAAATCTGGGCATCCCATCCTGGTCATCATAGAGTGCCCAGTACTGGTTGATCTTGATTTCACTCTCAGTGCGATGCTCATCAAAGTCATGGAAATCACAACTCTGAACTTTGAACTCTCGTTGGCCCTCAGAGCTTTGAGCATCCACTGAGCCTCCAGATGTAGCCTGCAGATATTCAGAACCTGACTTCTTTCGTTTCTTGGTGCTGATGGGGTTTCGAGCTCTCACTTTCTTTGCGTTTGTCAAAGGTGATGAAGAAGGTAAAGTTGCCTTATCACATCTCCTGGAGTGAGATTGAGAGCTCAAAACATGATTGGTATCTCCTTGTGAGTTCTTCACAAGCCTATTCTGGCTTTTGTTTGATATGCTTCCGGTCACATTCTTCCCTGCCACACCAAACAAAACTTCAATATTCAAATAGCTCATTCTCCTTTCATCGATGGTTCAGTGAATATGTTCCTCCTCCTCACCTCCTGCATACAAGGCTCTTTCCTCACTCCTGGCAGATGTAGAAGACCTAATTATCACCCTCACTACATCAGACTCTTCATTTCTTGTTACAAGAGAAAGAATGATTACCTCACCTTCATCAATTATATCCTCGCCATCCAATTCGTAGATATTGGCCTCTTTACTTTCCAACTCCTGGCAAGGCAGGGCTTGATAAGGCCTGATTTGTGGTGAAGCTTGTTTTGATGATGATGGTTCGTTGATGGAAAAGCATCTCCTGTTCCCTATCAATGGAGATTGCTCCTCCATAGCCTTCACAACACACTCTTTTGGAGCTTTTCCATCATCTATAGCTTTCTGGAGATTGAGACACTCAGTCTTCACGCGATCAAGCTCATCCTCCACCTTCAACTTCTCATACTTGAGCTCTATTTCCAATCTCTCATATCTCCGCACTTCTTTTCCCAGTCTCTCATCCAAATTCCTCCAAGAGTCCATTGCAAAGTCTAACATCTCGATAATGACATCCCGCAATGCAGCTGCATCAAGGATGACATTGAACAAAAAAGCTCCTGAGGAACTTTGAAACAAAATCAGTTTCACCTGTTCATCCTCCAACCGACAGAATTGGAATTGGACACCATAGCTTGGCTTTCCAAGGAGAGAATGCGCCCTATCAATGTACTCAAGGTTTGAAATCTTGGATGTATTTGCAGTCTGTGTTATGGAAGCTTCGGAAGGACAAGCAGTCCATGCATGAACTCCATCAGAAATGCAGAGATTGAATCCAGATGGGAACCATGTGCCCTTGATATACAGGCATTGAGCTTGGTAGTTGAAGCCAAATCTTTCCACTTTGTCGACCTTAATGCACGTTGTGTCAACCATCGCTGCAAATCTCCTCGAAACTATCTACTCCAAATCTAAATTCACAAACTACAGAATAGTACTGATATCTTCTTCTTCTTCTTCTTCTTAAAAATGTCTTCGCGCCTTGAAGAGCCGTTTCAAGTATCCCCCAAATTTGTAGGATGAAGAAGTCAGAAACAGGAGCCGAGAGGGGCCTGAGAAAGAAGCTAAAACACCGAAACTCTTACTAGAACCACAAAGTGAAGCACCAAAACTCAAGGAACATCTTCCCCCCCTACATTCTCTAGTCTCTTAAATCTCCATACCTGGACAAGCTCGAGTAATCTCGTCTCTCGTGCATGGTCTCTAATACTGCTAAGTAGGCCAGACGGGAGCAGGTCGATGCAGTAGGGTCCAAACTCTCTCGGCGCGAAACGGCAAAGTACATTCTCGGATAATTGTTACTTGACAAAATGTTGAGGCCGATCAAATCGCAGCGTTGCTCCAATCTGTCGAAGAACTTCTCGAAACCATCGGTCTCCTTCTTCGTCTTCTGCTTCTGTTCTCCTTCAGTATACAACATTATTATGCCAAAAAAAAAACACACACACACACACACACACACACACAAAAACAAAACAAAACAAAAAATCTCCACAAGTTCTAGAAAACGTGAATATAGTTCATTCCTCCCCTAAGAAGAACTCCACCTGCGTTACCATTGCCATTTCCCTGCAAATCTCCCCGCACTCACGCCTCCGTCTCCCTCCCACGCTTCCTTGTCTGTCTCTCCACACGCTGTGCTGTCGCTATACCCCCTTCCCACCTCCTCTCCTTCCCCCCCCCCTCTCTCTCTCTCTCTCCATTACTCATTACGATTCTCTCGTGTGGACAGAAATTCACTAGTTAGGGTAAACAAACTTAGCAAGGGAGCACTAAACCATTAACCCTCCAAATGTGGCACCATTTTTCTCCCTCTGCATACAGGATTTAGCTAAGTAATCAGGCATTAGGCCCATTTTTCACTAGGAGTCAGGGCCAAAGAAACTTGAGGCCAACTTTGAGCATTTTTGGCTTGTTGTTTGGCCCCGGATTACTAATAAATGCTAGAACATAAGGCAAAAGAAGAATTATGAAAATTCAAATATTTCACCATGCAAAAATATAATCTTGCAAAAATTGCTCTAAAAGAAAACCAAAATCCTTCAAGATATCATAACCCTATAACTAATCTCAAGTTTCAACACAAGCCCAAAATATCATCTTTCAAAAATGCTCATATAAAAATAGACCTATTATTATTATTATTACCTAGTAGGGGCCTATAAAAATCCCTTAAGCTACTATACTCTATAATGAATCTTAAACACAATAGGTATCCTTGCCTTGGTAGGCAAGACCAATAAATGCTGGAACATTGGTCCCCAAGGGTTGCAAATTGGCCTCCCAAATTTGATGGTATCCTTTTTCAAGCTTTTGGGCCAATACAAAGCCCATAAAAGTTCAGCATTTATTAGTAATTTGGGGGCACATTGAAAAGGTTTTTTCTAGTTCAGCCTTGACTCCAAGTGTAAAACCCTTGGGGTTGATTTCCACTTTTCCACCAATAGGAATGCTTGATTTGGGTTGAACATTGGCCCTGACTCTTATGGTGCATTCACACTTGATGTTAAGTGAGTGTTAAATGAAAATCTAGGTGGCATCCTAGGTGGCATACAATGTTAAATAGGTGATAGCTTAATGTTGAAGTGAATGTTAGCTTAACATAAAATCTTCATGGTAAGTAGGTTTAAGTCCTAAATGATTTAACATGATGTTAGGGGACTCAACACTAGAGTCCCTAACACCAAGTGGGCCTTAGATTACAGCTAATTAAGACTCTTGACTAAACTAAATTGAGCATCAGATCAAGATAATAATAACAATTTTGACTAAACCAATGCAGCATCACAGCAAGCTCCCAAGAAATCATCATTTTTGAGCTTAGTTGAGCAGCAAATCTAGCTAATAACAATCTTGATTAAGCTAATGGAGTGCCAAATCAAGCTGAAAAGACTTGCTATTAAGCTAATAAGAAATCATGTTTGAGATACTTGAGCAGCAAGTCGAGTTAATAAGAATCTTGACTAAGCTAAATTGAGCACCATGTTATCGAAATTAAGACAATTAAGCAACAAATCAAGTCAATAAGAATCTTGACTACGCTAATTGAGCATCAATTGGAGCTGATAAGAATCATGATTATGCTAATAGAGCACCAATTGAAGCTGAAAAGACTCGTTATGAAGCTAACAAGAAATCATGTTTGAGATAGTTGAGCAGCAATTCAAGTTAATAAGAATATTAATTAAGCTAATTAAGAATCTGATCGAGCTAATAAAGAATCTTGACCTGATAAGAATCAAAGTTAAGACAATTGAGCAACAAATCAAGTCAATAAGAATCTTGACTAGATACACCAATTGAGCATCAATTTGAACTAAGAAGAATTATATGATAGTAAGCTAATAAGCTCCAAATCAAGCTGAAAAGACTTGTTATTAAGCTACTTGAGCTGGGAAGAACCATGATTAGACTAATTGAGCCTCAGATTGAGCTAAAAAGAGTCATGGTTAAGATAATTCAGCAACAAAATTTCAAGTTAATGAGAATCTTTACTGAACATTCTGAGCATTAATTCAAGCTAATAAGAGCCACCAGTAAGCTAATAGAGTGCCAAAGCAAGCTAATAAGACTTGTAATTAAACCTAAATGGGCATCAATTCAAGGTAATCAAAATTAAGCTAACATGCAGCACCAAATCAAGCTAGTTAGATTTCTGATTAAGCTAATTGAGCATCAGAGGAGCAGCTGCAAGGAGGATGATTCATTCAAAGTGCTGATTTCAGCAGCTGGTGTCACTTTGCGGTTTCTAAATGTGAACTGCAGAGATTGTTGGAAACTCAGTCTCGGGTAAAAGGTAGTTCAGGTGCTAAGAAGGATTTCCAGGAAAGATTGAGACCATTCCTCATGTGTCTGTATGACTCCTGGATGTCATTGATCATGTTGATTCTTCCACAAAAGTCCAGAGTATGCAGGAAGGAACTTTGATGATCAAGAAGCAGATATCTCATGTACTCAATGGCTTCCAATTTGTATTGCAGTTTTGATGCTGTTGTTCAGTTTCCAGGGTGAAAGGCAGTGGGAGAGAGTTGTAGCCAACTTGCCCATGGTCTACTATGTGAACTCCACTTGAAACCTTTGGAACTCATGAGCAGTTGTGGGAGTAAGAAGGTAAAATCTGGAGACTTTGTCTAGCTCTGTGATGGAATCTCTCCTATAGCTGGATCCTTTTATCAGTGAAGCAATTGTGAAATGTGTCCTTTGAAATGCAGAAGTTGGTTATTTCTATATATCACTTGTGAGGATCCCAACCAACTATTGAAGAACTGTGTTGCTCCAGCTTGTATTTAATCTTCTGCAAATGTTTATGGGCAAAAACCAAAGAGTGTGCCTTGCACCCAGGATTTCTTCCCTCTTCAAGCCATGAATCCAGATGGGTGAACAGAACTAGTTCATTTCATTCATGAGTTGGTTTATATAACATCTTTCTGAAGCTTCCTAAGAGTCAGTGATCTCCATGCAGATGATAACTCTGCATTTTAAATATGGTTTAGCTTTTGGGGCAATCAACTGACATTTTGTTATGCATCACCCTGCAGTTTTTTGTTGATGAGATTATTATGGAAAGGTCTTGCATTCTTAGTTGAGTAAAGTGATGTGTGTATGGCCTTAGAGGTGATGGCATAAGTAGTTCAAATGAAAGGGATTGCATTGCACAAGTTATACAAACTGGGCCATCACTTGCTGCTTGATATTTCATGAATGTCACCTGTATAGAAAAGTGCCTTCTTGGTATTTTCTAGCTGCTGCATCTGTGGCTTAACATTTTATTAATGGAGTATATGCAGGTTGTACCATTTACAACCTTGGAACAGACTTCTGTTGTAGACATGGTTGCAGCAATTGAAAATGTGACCCAAATAGTGCACATCTCTAGTTAGCTTTCCAGATTTTTTATGTGCTGTAGATGCAGGCAGAAGTTATTTGAAGTTTCTGCAATGGTGATTCACAGGAGAATTCTCTGTCCAGACAAGGTAAACCCCATGTGTTTTTTTTAATCAAAACCCCATGCCTTTTGAAGCCTTGGCATCTTTGTAGATCTTCTCTCCCATCTTGGAGAATTCTTAGAGAAATGGTTTGTACTTTCCTCTGACACTATCCCTGGTTCTATCATTGTGAGTATAGAGACACCTGTAGGAAGTGTGGTCAATATTTTGGAAAACACTATTGACACTAGCCATGAAGCAGCTCTGGGTTTTGCCATTTCGAACTATGGGTTTGTTGCATAACTTGCTTAGTGTGCGGCAAGTCAGCAGCTCCTGGAAACTAGCATTGGTAAACACTGTACTATTGCACCAGTCTTCACTTGGTCTTTTGGTTAGAGTTCTCACTTTTTAGAGCTTTCTCGTTGCCACTTTTCATTAGTGAATTGCATAGTCTATAGCAAAGTTTTTACTACATTTGTTTGTGTAGAACCCCACTTCTGTTTCCATATTTGGTCCAAAAAATAGGATGTCCCAACCCAGAGATCCACAGATAACATCAAACAATAGTTATAAACATGTCTATTTTGAATATCCTGCATATCAAAACTTTCTTTGAAATGTCTAGAGATGATCATCCAAGGCATAGTTCTAAACATGTCCATTTCAAATATCTTGCATATTTTAACTTCAAAATGTCTGGAGATCCTCAGTCAAACTCCCAATTATCTCAAGTTGGTTCAAAAGATCTGAAACAGGAAGTACTTATACAATTGCAAGCTTTATACTATAGAGGTAGTTCCAATGGGTCCAAAAAGTGGACAAGATGCTTTGAAGCATTCAGTCACAATCTGAGACAAGGACAAAAAAACAACAGGAAGAAGAAAGAGGTCACATGTGCCAGCCAATTCAGGCTCCACTATACCATGATGCACCAGATTATGACATCCCCTTGCAATGTTTTTGCTATGCAGAATGTGTGATGCACCATATAATGACATTCCTTGCAATGTGTTTGCTATGCAGATTGTATGATTCAGAAGAAGTTTTCATTTCAGGATTTCATTGGCTCAATAGAAAGGCTGTCAGGCTATCAGCAATTCCATTGATGAGTCAAAACTCCAGACTCTACAATCTCTCCCTGGAAAGTCTTGCCAGATTGTCTCTCCATGAACACATTCAAAAAGCATCTGAGAGATTTGAGGTCCAAATTTTATGCAAACATGATCATATGATAGAGACAATTTCTAACCCAAATCCATCAGCAAGTGGTAAAGCATTTGGTGGAAACTGAACAGCAATGTAAAGGTACTTCATAGATCAAGGTGAAATATGTCACATTTGAATTGGAATGAAGTTGAAATGTCACACATGAACCTGAAGAACTATGTACATCTTGCAGGTTGAGAGGATCTCAAATCCTGAGGCAAATTTCATCAGATCTCACAGTGATCGAGAAAATGAAGCAGGGATCAATGGTAGCTACTTTATTTACATCCGGGAACTAAATCTTCTCTTCAGCCTTGGGGCTATTGCAGCAGCTCCTTCTCAGAATACATTGAATGTCGTATGAGCAGACATGTGAGAGAGTATGAATCTGCTCGTGAGGTATCTGCTCCTGAGGTAACAGAAGCCGTGACGCTTTGAAGCTGTGCATTGAACTGCATCTGGCAGTCCCAGCTGCTTCCAAAGGAAGCTGAATTCCAATCATCCAACGTAGAGCTTCAGTGATCCCGTACAAGTTTGTGATGACGAGTCACCGTCTGGAGCATGTGGTTGATTCGGAGATGCAATCGTGCTTTCTAGAGCGTTTGACTCCTCGACCTCCGATTTCAATCCACATTAGACGGCGCAAAGTGGCCGAAGTTTCACCCTTCCGACGAACGGTCAGACCGGTCTCACTCTGGAGCTCTTCTTTTCTTGCACCTTCTCTGTCTGTCTCTCTCTCGATCCTCGATGAAGCATGCGTCGACTTGAGCTCCCCGTGAGTTTGATAAGTAAATGTTAGCCTGCTGTATTTAGTTGCAGATTTCTTTGTATAATTTTATGGTCTACATTCAGCTCTCGCTTGTAAGATCCAAAACTCTCAAGATGAGACAAACTCAAAGGAGTTTAGATCGTCATCTGCCTTCGTTATTATGAGAATTGAATGGGCCTTTCTAATCCTCTTCACACAACAGGCTGCGAAGGACTCAAGAAATCTGCTGCAGGGCAAACACTTCACAGTCTTTGAGCGGGATATAAGCCGAGCTTTGAGCCGCCTTCACTCGCATTTGATGTAGTATCTGCGGCATCATAAACAAAGCCCCGGTACTGCCAATCGCAGAACGGGTCCCTGCGCCGCTACTTACAGTCAAACTCTTGTAGCATTGTGCCAACAAGGGTTGCACCACAGTAGTCCACATGATTCAGATTTCCGAACACTACTTGGACAACTGGCTCCCAAAAAAACCAGAGAAAATGAAGCACACGCACACGCACACTCCAAATACAACACTGAAGACTAGATCACAGAAATCAGAGAAAAACTCACTCGTACTAAGAAAGAAACGTTGTCAA
>Ga0116230_10008091_pt1 | contig 10394 bp, 9 predicted proteins | sample S1TSphfallax_3_FD_88678 | JGI IMG/M metagenome (GOLD analysis project Ga0116230, IMG submission 88678) | Host-associated microbial communities from peat moss isolated from Minnesota, USA - S1T2_Fd - Sphagnum fallax MG | ecosystem: Host-associated > Plants > Peat moss > Unclassified | place: USA...
CCCAAACTGAGAACAACGAAAGAGTAAGGAATCGGGGCACACTCCTTGGCTCGCAACACTTTAGAGGGGTAGAGGGGCATGCTAGAGCTTTCGAATGAGATTAGGAAGAATAACAAGCATCAACTACTCACATGGACTTGCACACAACCAACACAAGGTGGTTAGTGCATAGTTGGAGCACTTTTGGTGCTAAGACGAATCATGGGCAACTCGAATTCACAAAACTCACCATGATTCGGACTTGGGGAAACCACCACCTTCCCCCTTATAGTATATTTTGTGATTGCCCATGAGGCTCACATCCAAATGACATTTTGTCCCGGGACTCCCAAATGGGAGTCCTGAAATTGCGAAAGTTGAGGCTCCCACAACTTTAGGGTCCCATAACTTTGCGTGTAGACCTCTGATTGAGATGAGATTTAAAGCAAAGTTGTAGCCCTCGTTGAAATCTTTCCAACGTTATGTCGCACGCCACCTAAACGATTGGGGGTACATTGGCCCCAAAAACTCAAAATTTTGGGGTATTATAAAGCAGAGGAATACCAACTATTTATAATGCAGTGTTTGCCTTACATTTTAGACCACCTCAATTTAGGAAGGTCAGCCATGTTGGGGGCTTTAGGGGTGTTGCTAATAGAGGTTAGTTGATTATTCCATTCACATTCACAACAATATGGGTGGAACAAGGAGGTAATGGGAGTTGTTCAAAAATCTATTGGTTGTTTACAGAGTGTGGGTGGAAGAAAACTTGGGCTTTAACTCCTCCCCTTGCAAGCATGTGGCAAGTGTGTATACTCTAATCTCATTGTCATTCATATTTTGTGGAAAGTGGGGAAAACGTGACAATTTTCAACTATTTTTTATAAACATTGTGTGTTTGGTCTCAAGTACATGGTATCAGCCTTTAGTGCTCTAGTACTAGTGGCTATGATGCAAACTATAGCAACAATAGTAGCTCCACATCTCAAACCAACAACAAAAACAAACCTAAATCACATGTTTCAGCATGCTTTTTTTGTTTTCTACCTGGGTTGTTGCTACAACAAAATGTCATAGACAAATAGAACAACGCTTTGTTACACAACCATGTAATTCTAGGTCATTGTACTTGAAGAGTGTATTATTCCAATTTCCAATTACATTTTGTAATGTCATCTATTCCTCCTACTTTTGTAGGTTCTACCTTCAGAGCTTATGGGACTAATGTCCCTTTCATGTCGTTCCACTTTTGGTGGATGTTAACTTGTAATTGGTTCAATTAATTAGGGCCGCACTTCTTTTTCTTCTTCCTGTTTTTTTTCTTTTTACTTGCATTTTGTGACGTGTTTTTTCATGAAGTTTTCCCCACAAAAAGAAAAAAGAATCCATAAAATTTATAAACCATATTATATTTTCCATATGAGAATTTCAAAATTAATTAATTATTCAACTTAGAAATGTGCATTGTGATTGAAGTTGAGCTTGTACTACGATCATAGGGTAGCCACTTATTGAAGTGTAAATACTTGTAAGTAAATCATTTTGCCCTTTGTACTTGAATGCACTTCACCAAGTGGAATGTGCTATTGATCCTTCAATTCACCTTCCATCATACCCAGAAAATGACTCGGCAGTAATACCACATGAAAAAATCTTGCATGTATTTACATGCGGAGCATACATTTCTTTGTGCATACTCCCATGCTTCAAACTTTAATCTTGGGGCTTAATCCTCACCTTACAATATGCCTTCAATAACATGCCTTCCCATATATATATAGAGTCTGTTGGATAATTAATTAATTTTGAAATATTCATTTCAACAAATGGAATATTCCTAAAATTTTAATATTTTCCTTCATAATATTTTGTGATTTGGAAGAAATCATTTTTCAAAATTTCAACATTTCTGAAAATAATATAATTTAATGTTGAACTTGCCAATGTACTAAGGGCATAAATATTTTTTGGCCTTGTTGACAAAGTTTTGGAACTTTTGCAAATTTGGAAATTTTTCTTAAGTGTAAATTCACCTTTTTTATTTTTGGGGAAAAAATTTACCAAATTTTCTCTAACACTGTAAAACAATTAAAGAAGAAGAAACAAAAATATTTTGAAAAATATTCTTGATCAACTTGTCTATTATGGAAATCCCCCAAAACTCAAGGGCCTAAGTTCTAAATCCTCCCATGAAACCCACAAACCCCTAAGCCCCCCTCCCCACCCCATACCTCTTTTCCCTTCCTCCCACCAAACCCCTTTTCCAGAAAAGGAAAAGAAAAGAAATGAGATTTACAATATTTATCTATAATTCCAATTACTTTTGGCCACGTTAGGTAGCAGTGTTTTGTTTTCCCCAATTTTTCAGTCTAGAAACTTTTGCTGAGTTTTTTGCCATTTTTCTTTGAATTTACACTTCAAAAACGAAAAATTCAATTTTTTTTAATAGCCACAGTGCCAAAATTCGCCCAAAAAATCATTGATATTATTAGGTAGGTGTTCAAGTTTATGATAGGTAGCTCTAATATGCTTTAGGTTTGATGTCTGAGAGCCATGCTAAAAAATCAGCTACGTTCATGTACAAGTAATTGTTCATGTGTGTGTTCATCATGGTTTGCTAACAGTGACACTGTTTGCTTAAGCGCTTGTTACTTTTCTTGTTGGTCACAGAACTTGTTTGTTACTGTAATTTTCTTTTCCTTGCATCAATACGCCTATCTCTCAACAAATCGTGTTGAAAGCTTCGCGACTACATTGGAAATTTTAGGACGGATCTAATAACTATGGGTTTGTGATACTTTGCACAATTTCTCAAAAAGTTTTATGCTAGTTTTGGAACCTTGTCTTGCAACTTTGCACTTGCTTGGCGACGAAGCTTTGTTTGGCCCAGCTTTCCTTCAAGTTTGTGAATTAGTGTGCGATGAGTGCTGTGTTCACCTGTTCACATTTCACAAGTGTTTTGTGTGATAGACGTGTGACAAGCAGATGGTGACCGGATATGAATGTCAAAACTGTTTGGAACCTTTTGGCCTCTCACAAGCAAAATTCTGTGAATTCTGTGGATATCCCTCAAAGTTTGAGACACTTGTAGAGCCAGAGCAATTGACTCCTGAATATGAATAGCAGAGAAACTTGAACGTACAGAGGAACAATGCATTCATGGAATTTCTCGACTTGACAAGTCTTACAAATACAAATAGTTAACAAGCAAAAGGGAATTTCCAGACAAAAGAAGGATGCAACAAACATCATTCAACCAGCAATGTCCTCGAAATGAGTCTCTAAGATTTCAGAGCTCTCAACAAGTTGAATCTATAAACTTTTTATGAATGCATTTGTGTCATGTTCTATTTAAATGTATTTCATGTTTTTCAGGTCAGTTTAATCTTTGATTTTCATATATGTGGTTTCCATGTGACAACGAAAACTCCAGCTGCAACTCCAAGGCAGGTCAACTTACATGTTTATTTTGGCATTGTAATGATATGTGGATAATCAGATGCTGTTTCCTTGGCAACAACCTCACAATAACTTGATTCTATGGTTATGATCATTTTTAAACGTTATGATTATGAAGATGAGTGAATACATATTCATGATCTAATTTGCATTCATGATTTTGAAAAAAATATAATTAGTGTCAAAATGGCCTTGAGGTGAGTTATGGTAATCTAATTTTATTGATCTGGTGTAGGTGAAGAGAATGACGAGGAGTCAGTTGTTGTTGAGGCATCTAATGGAACAACTCCAGCCACAAGTTGGTTCATCTTTGCTATTGTTAAATTTCTATGGTAGATTTCAAGAAATTGCTCAATATGTTCTTTTTTGTCCTTTGAAAATTATTGTACTAATTTACTTGTATATTTGGCATATAATCAGATTTGGAGAATCAAGTTCCAATGCCAACATATGAGCACATATTTGAGAAGCGTGCAAAAGGTGAATTGCAGGGAAGAGAATTCTTGAAAAAATACTATCCATAGCAATGGAGGATTTACAACATGAACTTGAAGTTTGTGAGGACCTGGTTCAACAACATTGAGGATCCCAGGATCCGTTCATTCTTCTCTACCAATATGTGGCACCAAGAGAATTCTGAAGCAGATGTCAAAAAATTCATCAAGGAACATAGTGGGACTCTAGCTGGATTCATTTTTCACTATCAGGGGTCGACTATTCAAATGCATTAGAGGGAGAAGGACGTCTATGAGTATTTCATAGAATACAAACACTCACAAAAGAAAATTGGTGTGTCAAAGAAGATTTCTGCCAAAGACTTTCCATTTGGTGCAGTTGATGAGGTGGTACAAGGACCAAAAGAATCGTTGAAGAGCTTGGTAATAACATGGTGGATTTTTAGGTACACAAAATGCCAATACTTTTTTATTTACTGGTGCAAGAAATTTGGGAGAGGTCATTTTCACTAATCACTACATTGTTTTGGTAGGTGTTGGGGCAGAAATCTGAAAAGGATTTGGAGTTGGCCAAAAAACATGTTTCTATTGGTGAGTTAAATTACTTGTAACATCGATGGTGGATCTTATTGTCTTTCAGTAAATTAGTGCACAATCGATTACTCATAGTTGATTACTTAGTATGTCCATAACAATTTTGCATGAAGTTTTTGCTTTGGATTTGTGATTGCTTTCCTCTTTGATGCCTTTTTTGTATATTAAGTCATATCTCACAAATTATTTCTATTGTGTGTCTAAAGTTATGGGTAGTAACAAGGCAGAAAGTGGGCAAGGTCAATGCTCATGTTAGATGCAAAAGAAAGGCTCTAATGTCTAACCACACACCTATTTTGCAAGAGCAAAACGTGCCAACTCTTGCACCGACTTCAGAAAGTTGGACCATGGGATTACAACGTGTTAAAAAGCAACAATTTGAGGAGGTTGAGATATGCACTTGGCTCTTGATATGCTCTTAGGTCATGCATGTTTTTAAAATGATATGCTCTTGGCTCTGATTTTAGAGGCGGTGGTTTTTGCAGCTCGTGGACCCAAAAGAAGATGTGTTTCTTCAAATGCAAAGAGAAATTGACAAGTGAGGGATATATGCTTTACAAACTTTCTTGATTTGTTGTTATTTATGTCCAGGTGTTGGATGTTGTGTATTTCATGCATATTTCTTGGCAGGTTGAAGGCACAACTCAAGGGTAAACAAACTCCTGATAAGAAGCGTGAGAAGGCAGATGGAGGGGCCAATGGTGGACAATGCATAGCAGTGGGTGTAGCTCATCACCTCCAGGTTTCATCTGAAATTTGTTGCTCAATTTTTTTTGGGGGTTGGTTTTGGGATATATATACTTCTGAAAATATGTTGGTTTTGACAATTCAATTTGTTGCCTCTTTTATTTGTGCAGCTCTTTGATACTTTATCTTTGACTGCAAAGAAAGTCATTGTGATGCATGTAATGGGGGTCAAAAAGGTGCATGATGTTCTACCTGAGATATCCGTACTGGCGAAACAAATCCAACCTCAGGGAGTCAAGAAGACTAAAGGGTTGAAGCCCCATGCAAAGCGGTTGGAGGATTTAGATACAGTGGTTCAATGGGCATTGGGAGGTAGAGTGACCTCACTGGACGTCATTGATAAGGGGGGTATGATTAGTTTGCATTCCAGCAATGTCAGAGATCGTTGAAGATGACTTCAGTGTGTGAATTGTGCCTTGTCAACGAAATGCCATGGAGAAACAATGATTGTACAAAATTTTCTACAATGACATTCCCATGTTCATGTGTGAAGCCCAAAAATGCATAAATGAAAAAGTGTTTTGCTCAATTACATGGCAAGTTGGGGGTGTGAAGAGGGAATAAGGGTGACAATTGAAGACATGGCCCAAATGGAATTGGTTTAGAGTTGTAGGTGGAGACTTTTGTCAAGCATGGTTGCTATACTAACCAAACCCAAAAACTTTATTTGATTTTGTCAATGTGTCACTGGATATTTCAGAGATTTCCAATGAACCAAGATGAAGTGAACATTGGGCAAGACTGTGCTTTTGTTTTGGAGAGCAATGAAATTGGAGAAGCACATGGAGAACTCTAGTCTAGCTGCCACAAGTGTGCAGGTGGGTTTTGTCTCTTTCACACTTTCCTTTTTAATTTGGGTAAATCTAATTTCAACCCATAAAGAAAGCTGAGCTGACATGGTTAGCTGTGTCGAAGGGCTGTTATGAACGTGCCCATTGTAACAACATTCAACCCATAGATTCCTGCCACAGCAGAATACCCATTAGACAAGGGAGAGACACTGTGCTTTGGACTACTACACCTTGAAATCACAACACAGACTTAGGATATGAAGGCATCATTGAGAACCTTTTGTGTTTCTGTCTCTCTGGTTCTCAGCATTTCAGGCCACTATAAGCTGGTGGTGGGTGGGTATTGGAGTAATTAGTAAATGTTGACCTTTTATAGTGGAGGTTTCAAATGTTCGTGTAGTCCCATCTTCAGTATAAATAGAAAAACTGGAAAGAGATATTGATACGCTCAAAGAAGGTGGGGTGAGCTTACTATCTAAACTTTCAATGTTGTCCATGATGTTGTTGTCACTGTTGGTATTGTGACAGAAACTCAACATGCTTGTTAGTGTATGACATTGGCCTCCACTGACTGGTGGTCATTGATGAAGTCAATTGATATGTTACAGTAGCTGCTCACTACCATACATATTGCTTTTGGAGGTCAGTGAACATGTGGGCGATTGTTAATGTTGTTTAAATTGCTCCTTAGTCCTTTCTCTCTTTTTTGGGGTTGGATTTGATTTTCTTTTTACTATTCACTGATATGTTGTTGAATCTGAAATATCTATAACCTTATTAGTGGGTAATATCTCAATTCTATTGAGGTTTACTCGAATTTTGTTATTGAAAAAGTCCTTAATTCATATGTAGATATTTCATTTGAGCTGCTGATGTTCTCTATGATAGGAATCTCATGATCTCAACATCTCCAAAATACAACTTCTACCTTTCATGTGCATCATAGATTAATGTGCAAATCCATCCTCTAGATATGGTCAGCTGTCATCTTGCTTCTCATCTAAAGCAAGGGAAAGTGAGAGTTTGCAAGATCCGAGTGGTTGAATCATTGTTTAAACTGCTTCAGCATTGGACTTGAAGAAGAGCAAGGAGTCACATTGATCTTTGTTGTGTGTGGGTGAGTGTAAAGCAGGTGAAAGTTAAGGAGCTTGGGCACATGGGTATTGAAGCATGTGCAATTATGCGGGAAGGAGAAAGTGAGAAGCAGGTTCTCTCTCCCTGTGCTTGTCCTCTTATGACTTCTTGACCTTTTATGCAACTACATATCAAGACAACAATATTACAGCCTTTGAAATTGTGGATAATAGATTGGTTTTCATTCAGGTGTTTTGCCAGAAGATTTAATGTTCCAAGGCAGTAACATAGGCATGGTACTAATACACCAATATTATGTCAAGTGACTAAGTTCTAATTGGTTTCGATTCCGTACGAGGCATTCATTGCTTTTTCTTGGTTATTTATTGATTGTAGAAAGAGTATGCAGCTGTTGTTTAGTTATCACACCATGTGTCAGAAGCTGATTTTGAATGTTTATCAAATTTCAAAGAACTAGTGAGGAATATGAGTATCCTTCAGGAACATATAGATATGTAGTAGTAAAGCCTTTAGCATCCAGTTTTGATGACAATTTGCTTCTTATATCTGCACAGCTCCTTTTATACTTCTTAACGTTTCCAGAAGATTTGAGACTTAACTTGGTACAGGGCTTGGTGCAAACAGGAACTCCAACAAAAGACACCAGTGAGGGTGTTACACCGACAAAGCCCTCTTACAGGACCACACACCATTCACTGGTATCCATACCATTTCCTTTGATGTGGAGGCTTCACCAAGTCTTATTAGTTTTTGGGATTGTCTTCACACATAACTTTTTTGTGTCTGCTCTGTTAGCTTTGTGATCTAAAGGCTTCAATTGAATGGGAGGTTCTAAGGTGGTTTTGACTATGGCAGCTCGAGAGCAAGTTTGTGAGTAACCTTTCTTTTGATTCTGCACGTGTAGTTATTCTGTTGTGCAAGATGAGGTGCAAGCAAATCAAAGACAGCCAAAAATATGTTTTTGTCATTCTTGTGGACTCAGGTACAAATTACCTCAGCATGAAATTTGGGACTTTTTGAATTATTCCTTTTTCATACCCTTGAACAGCTTTCATTGGAAAGAGATGCAAGTGACATCATGTGTGTGAATGCCACTTGAATGATTATTGAGACTTTCCATGCACCAACATAAATTCCCATTCAGAGATTTGGGTTATGGGGAGGGTTTGAATGTTAAAGTGAAAAGCCTCCCTAAGCCTGAAGGCAATTGAATCAGAATTATAAACAAAAAAAATTGTTCATGAGATCAGTTGGCTAGTGCAGGCAAGGACATACATCAAGTAGTTTATCAGAACAGTTTGAAGGTTGATAATGGTGGAACAGGGGTAGCAGCATTTGAAGGGGCCAAAACAGGAGCCAAAATAGGGCCTGGATCTATATTTTCATAGGTTTCCGAGAAACCCAACAGAGATGGGGAAGTGTCCGAAGCTATCATGGGCTTCTTCTCTTGTAAGCTCAGTTTATTTGTCACCTAACCAAATCCTGGTCAAGTTATTCTATAGGCAAGTTTGGTATCTGTTCTCAGAATATTTTTCAAGTGTGTTGACAGGGGTTTTAAATTCCCTAGTCTTTGTGCACATGAATTTTTCCTTTAAAGCTTTATAAAGTAACAATTACATGCTTCTCTGATTATTATTCCCTTTGTAATGTGTGCATGTTCATGCGCATTTTCCCTCTGAAAGATCCATAAAGAAATGACTCTCATGTTCCCTCTATAAGATTTGGGCATGTGAACTCAAGAATTTTCCCTCTGAGGATCCTTGGGAAAAAGATCCTCATTCCCTCTATAACTTTTAGGCATGTCCATGAAACAACTCCCATAATTTCCTGTGACATGCGGGCATGTTCATAGATTTACCCTCTGAAGATCCATGTGGGCATGTTCATAGATTTACCCTTTGAAGATCCATGTGAGCATGTTCATAGATTTACCCTTTGAAGATCCATGGAGGTTTGAACGGAATGTTGCAACACTCCCTGTGTTGCACAATTCCCAGTTCTTTGTCTTTTGAGACAATTCTTGCAGGAAATATTTCCTCAATATTTCCTCAAGGGGAACTTCTTGTACCTCCTTGTGTTTCTTTGGGAAAAGAAACGGAGAAGTTGGGGCCTACCACCAACACCATCAGCTGCAGCTGCTTCTTGAACATTAGTACTATTCTGAAATTTTGGCATATTCAGGCCTGGTGTGATCAGCAAAGGGTGTACCAGCTACTAATACAGTACAAATTGTAGATTAAGCCTCAAGAATGTCTAGATTAAGGGATTTATATCTAACGGATGATCAGGATTAAGGATTGAGGATGCAGTATAATCAATGCAACTGGTGGTGATCAGGAAGATCGTGAAAGCTGCATGCTAGTGAATTACCCAATGGGGGGAAATTAGCCTAAGTGGTGCATGTCCATGCACAGATCTGCCCAGGAATCAAAGATCGTGGATTCGTGAAAACTGGGTAAAGCTTGAGCGTTGGGTAGCTGATCATGAATATGACCATGGTGATGCAAATGATGTAGCTGCAGCTGGTGTATATCAAATCCTTCTAAACCATCTGCAAGATATCCGGCAGCGTTCATCATTTCCTGCATGTGCAGATCAGCTTCATTTGTAGCTGCTGCAGCAGTCTGCTGGGATCGATCACCTAGCAGCTCGGCCTCCTCGTGCTGATGATCTAATGCAAATGTTTTAGAGTCTTGTTGCTGGTGATCATCATGAGTTGTTGCAACAGCCTGATCTGACCTGCTGTAACTATTACTCGACGGTGCTTCTTCCGCAAAGCTGTCTAGATCGGAGGTAGTTGTGAGCTGATCTGCAGTTGCATGTGCTGACGATCCTGCAGCACCAAGTTCTGTCGACCAAATCGAGAAATCTGCGGCGTGTAGATGCAGATCGAGTGCTTTTTCTTCCGCGTCTTCATCAGTCGAACCCGCAGCAGCTGGCAAATCAAGTGTTGAGACGACGTTGTTCTTCTGATGATCAGGGTGCAGTATTCTTGCGTCACTTTTTTCTTCGCCCTCCCCTGACGTAGCCGCTGCGCCTGCTAGTGAATTCTTTTTCTCCTTCTGCTGGCGTACTACAGAAGCGGCTTGATCCCTTTGAGCATTTCTTATACGCTTGGGTGACTGACGACGGTCAACTAACATGCAAGATTCTTGCGTTGGTGCTGCATCCGCAGCTCCTGGTGGTACATGATCTGCTGCAACTCTGTGTTGTTTCTTGTGGCGATAGTTCCTGGAGCTGCACGTGTGAATACCCATATAGGTGACTTCGAAGA
>Ga0116230_10008097_pt1 | contig 10392 bp, 5 predicted proteins | sample S1TSphfallax_3_FD_88678 | JGI IMG/M metagenome (GOLD analysis project Ga0116230, IMG submission 88678) | Host-associated microbial communities from peat moss isolated from Minnesota, USA - S1T2_Fd - Sphagnum fallax MG | ecosystem: Host-associated > Plants > Peat moss > Unclassified | place: USA...
GCCTGACTTTACGGATAACTTTATGACACATTGTACTACAGATTTGAGCCTTTGTAACAAACCTCTGGCTCCAAGCTAGTGCATAAGGTAATTTCCTCGTGGCTCGAACATTTTGTGTAAGGTAATGTAATGCCCAAGGACTGGGCCGTTAAATGCCGTGAAAACAAGGTGGGTAAGGGTTTTCAAAACAATTGAAGGATTTTGAAAAATTCAAATTGTCCCTCCACAAAGTGGGTGAACATTTCGTTTTTTTCAAAAAAGTTCCCCGATTTTGTGACGGAACAATTCTATTCCATATAGAGTGTTGTTTGAGATCAATTTGAGCCGTAGAGTTGAGGAGCTCCTCATTTGTTAGGAGGTCAGAGACGGGGGGCCTTGTTGTGACACAATAAGCGTTGGATCTCTATCTCTGCCATTTAGTTTCATAGGTCATTCTGACCTTGCAAGTGGGCATTCCATTTTGTAAAACACCCCCGAGGGTGGTGGGTCCATCCTTGCAGCAAGAAATTAGCATTCTGTAATTTCCAACAATATGAAATGCGGAATGAGCTCCATCTTTCCGTCACGTAATGCAGGGATTGACACCCCAGACCTTGGGCTGTAATCTGCCTTCGATTATCAATTAAGAGGGCCACAGTGAACCAGCACCCACCAGCACATCATCCACTGGATGTCTGTTATTACTCTGTTGTGGATGAACCTCAACTGAGTTAGTATATGGTTTCACCTTGGTAATCAATTATGTAAGAAATAAGTCTCATATACAGGTAGGAAAATAGAGAATTACCCAGTAAGTAGATGGTTTGTAATTAGGTAAGGGCTGTTTTTACTACCTACCTACTCACAACCTGCCAGCAGGTTGTTAGTAGGTAGGTAGTAAAAACAAGCAACTGAGCTTAACCACCATGGTTAGCTAGGGAACTGGAACCCAACAGAAAACTGTATGCTGACTACTTACCATTCATCCTTCATGGTTTGCTGGTGGGTGCCAGTTCACTATGGCTGCCACTTACCCGTGCACCATAAGGATGAATGGTAAGTGGTCAGGAAAAAGTTTTCTGTTGGGTTCCAGTTCCCGAGCTAACCATGGTGGTTATCTCAGTTGCTTTTTCTTACTCTACCTCCGTACCTACCTATTAACAACCTGCTTATGGGTTGTTAGTAGGTAGGTAGTAAAAACAGCCCTTACCTATGTATAAACCATCCAATTATCTAGTAGTTACCATTTTTCCTACCTATATATGAGAGCTACTTCCTACGGTTACCAAGGTGAAACCAGATATTAACTCAGTTGAGGTTCATCCACAACTGAATAATAAAAAGCATCCAATGGATGGTGCACCGGTGGGTGCTGGTCCACTGTGGGCCAAATATACCTATGAATTTCCTTCAATTGAAAGGTGCATTCACACGTGGTATTAGCAATTCTAGGGTTGAGTCCGGTATCATCATGCTAGCCATTTAGGACTTAAACCTAGTTGCCATGAAAGTTTTATGTTAAGCTAGCATTCACTTAACATTGAGCTATGACCCATTTAACATTGGGTGCCACCTAGGATGCCACTTGGATTTTCATTTAACACTGATTTAACATCAAGTGTGAATGCACCAATATAATTGTCTGAATTTGCCATTACCTACTAGATCTAGGAAGCAATTTCTGAAGGTGGAACATTTTTTACTCTTACAGTCTAAAGGGTGTTACCTGGGTGTCTGTTGTGCACACACTCTCTCTCTCTCTCTCTTCCCCACTTTCCTCTTTCCTCTCAAGATTCACAACGGAAAAGCTTTAACAATTCTAGTATTTCAAATCTTGTAACTCATAACCCTTAAATGTCTATGGAGTCATTGCACCTCCTTTTGCAAGAGTCTCACCCCCTCAAGCTTTCTCCTCGTATGTCCTGGTTTGTTTTGTAATTTGAGGGAGTTTTTGTTCACATTTGTTTTTTGACAAATTTGTCCAAAAGAGTTCAAGAAATTGTCAAGTAGATGGGGTTTAAAGTTGACATGATGTAGCAATAACTTAGTTGTATGAACCTAAACCTTACAACCTAAGGTGATTTATAAATTGTAACCTAGATTTTAAATCACTTTTTAAGCAACACATTTCAAATTCTTTTTTTTTTCCAATAGTTTTTTTTTTCCATTATATGACTTCTCTTGGATGACTCTTCATCAACTATTTATTTATGAAAATCGTACAAATGTATGGGAAGAAGGTGATATGGGATGTTTTCTTTGTGTAACTTGGCCTCATTTCCTTTATGAAATTATCCAAGGGAAAAAGCTCTTGGGTCATGACAAATTCTCAAGGAAAAGAAAAATTAAAATCATGATATCCCACACAAGACCTTGGCTACACACATCCATGGTTTCAACATTTAGGAAAGTTGACACATTTTAGTCAAATGGTATCAATGATAAAACCATTTCCCCAATTTTTGGTTTGATAATGAAATGCAAACCCAAGGTGTAATCTTTAAACAAACCACTACAAAAAAAAGTTTGTGAACTCTTGGATAGCATTAAAATAAGTTTTTTTTGGTTAATATCAAACCCATGTCAAATTCCACAAACCAAAACAAGAGGGAAAGTTTTTTTTTTTTTAAACCAAAATGGTGCATAATTAAGTATAATTCCTATGGCCTAGACTAAGGAAAAAGCACCAACCTCATCCCTATTGTATAATATGTAATTCCCAATGTGAGCTACATTGAAACGACATCTTCTTTTAATTTCAAAATTAAACCAAAACTACCAAGTTATAAATCTTACAATTTCATGGGTTCATAACATTTCATCTTGTAACCAAATCAAAAAATTTAGAAACAACCTTATACCCCTTGACAATAATTTTTCAATGACATATCAAGTTTTATAACCAAAGGTGATTCTTTCAAATCATCATATTAAGTGGCTAAGTCGATAATCATTTTGGTAGTTTAAATCACAACTTTTCAAATGGCCATATTTATTGTTACAAATCTTTGTTTTCATAATGCAACCCCACTTTTTTATACTATTTTTCAAAATAGTTCTAGTGATTTGAAAAGGACCCAATTTGGACAAGATTTGATATTCCAAATCTCAATCCAAATATTCAAAACACCTCATGACTTTAAATTCCCAAACTAAAAGTGCATGGGAGTTTCAAGGGTTCCTCTCCTACATTCCCACACACTTCATTTTCACCAAGGGAAATTGTTTTGTTTCTTGCCATGTTTTTAACACTTCCCAACCTATTTCACATCACGTGCCAACTTTCATTACAACAAAATCATTAATGTTTTCTTTAATGTCATCATGATTAAATTGATTATAAAGTCAAAACTACAAGTCTAAACAAACTAATTATGTCCCTTATGACTAACATTAATACTAAGTATTCACTTTATGACTACAAAATTTGTTTATTTAATCAAATCAGACATAATATATGTGACGAATGCAATGCCTAAAAACATAGTTTTCATACTTTTAGCTATTATTTATAATGATTCAAATAATAAATAAATAAAAGACATGTTAGAAATTTAAAAAATTCATGTACTTGTTGAATTATTTGCTACTAGTTTTTTGCCCATTTATTTATTCTAAACAACATGTCCCAAAATAACCAAAAAAACAATTTAACTTTTGGGAAGACTTCATTAACTCTCACAACTGTATTACAATTATTCATATAAGCTAATCAAATTTAGTTCATAATTTGATGGTTTAACTTTTTCTAAATCTATTCATACATTAATTTGAATTTGAATTATTTCAATTGCATTGCATTAATCCATAAAACCTATAATGTAATGTTAATTTACATACAAATACATACATTTATACATGAAAACACGCACATACACACAAAAGAAATCTAACAAATCATCATTGTTCTATAAAATCACGGTAACAAGTGCGAATAGTATAAAATTGATGTCGCCAATCATATTTCAAAATTGCCTTTTATACCCCTTTCTCACTACAATTTGTTATAATTTCCTCTAGCTATCATTTACTACTTCTATTGGTAATTGTATTCAATGGAACAATGTTAGTAAAAAGACATTTAGTATGTTCATTGGTTAATTAGTTATAACATATAGTTAACTACTATAATTAGCTAATATTATGTTAGTAAATGATTCAACTAATGTTACATAGATAATTTGGTCAATATTACATAGATGAATTAACTAACTTACTACTTAAATAATTTAGCTAGTACTACAAATATTCATTTTTCCTAACATTATCCCCCTCTTATAATTGTGGTGTCATGACATAATTTAATCTCCCTTTTTAACTATACATTGGTTTATTAAACTCAAAATGTTTGCTAATGTGAAATAATCATTTATCCATTTTTTGTCCATGTAAAAGATTGAAAGTATTCCTTGGGGATTATTTTGTCTTTCATGATTTTCAATGTATCATGTCTAATCATATGTCGAATGCATGAAGAACATACTATTGGTTATGTCATAATGTCAATGTATTTAGTGTTTTACTTAATTGATCCACCAATTATGTTACATGAAATAAGGTGGCTTATAGTGTATGAAGATATCTTCCCAAATACATTAAAACTTCCATGTCACAACCATTTAATGTTGCATCGTTAAAATATTGTGGCCATTGCTTATTGGAAAATATTATATTTCATGATGATCAACTCTAGTAAGTAGTTTAACATTTGATCCCCTTGACATTTCACCCTATTTTTTCACAATATCTAAAATCGAATCCATCCTTGCCATGGTGAAGTTTGACTTTATAATTGGTGTAGCTAAGTACTTTTGATAATACTTTTGGTATGCAACTTATAATCAACAATTATATCACATAACATATACTTCAAGGGAAGTAGTTAAGTATTCCAATTCCCCATATTCATGATTATCGTTGAAAATAGTGTAACCACATATGATACTATAGGCTAAGTACTTTTTATACTTTAAATTCTTCGTTTTCACATATGTTCAAAATCTCTTAGAGCTTGATGATTGTACTTAACATAGGTGGAACAAATCCTATTGCAAGGTAACTTTGTAACCTAATATTAGGTAGTAAGCTTTGAGGTTTGGCATCATTAACACCATGTGTTCCAATTCCTTTAAGATATGTAGCATGTCATTTAGACACGTGCAAGGTTTAAATCTCATTACCCTTGCATTTGGAGGAATTAGTACCCAAGGAATTTTTTCCTTGCAAATGTTGTGGCAAACACATGTTTGGCACAACTCATCATGTGGCAAGTGAATCTTTTGGTACTTTGCATCCATCCTTGTCAAACATCCTCTACTTGAATTTGTTTTGGTGTATTTCTTTTTCATTGATTAGTTGTTAATTCCACCAACTTTTTTGCCACATAGTTTTGTGATTACTCTTTGTCAATTGGATTGTTTCTTACATTATCTAATTGCAACCTTGCATTACAACACCTACAACTCCTCTTCATCTTCTCCTTCTTCATTTCTTTCATATTGTTCCTCCTTGGTGTTCTAATCCTTATGTGAACATCATTCAATCACTTTATTATGTTGGTTTCCTATTAGTAACATGACAAAATCATGGAGGATTAAGTTTATGTGAACACATCTACTAGTTCAAATCTTGAACATGTAACAATTGGTTGTACAAAATGGCTTTTTGTGTTCTTTATTACTTGTTGTTATTGTATCATCTCAACCAATATACTTCCCACATCAATTTTTGCATGTAACGTTAAATCACATTTATTAATGAAAATATTGTTAGCATTATTATAAAAAATAAAATCTCCCATCAATGCACATCTTCGATTTCTTATAACCTATTTTGATGAACTTTAGTGAAAATTTCATATTTTAAATTTTCCTTTTCAAAATGGCCTTATGATCTTTTAACATGTGGTTTTCTTTTTTCACTATTGTTTGATTCACTTGTGGTTCTTTTTTTAAAACTAATTCTTAACTTATTCATCTTGAATATTCACAATTTATTATTATTTTGGCCATGAGTTAGAAGTTCTTTGCTTTGGATCTCTAATGTTTTCAATATGTAGTTAATTAAACAATAAATGACTTCCTTGGGTCTTTTATTTGTTTTCCTATGCAAGTTTAAGCTTACTTCCTTCAATTTAGTTTAGTTTTTCCTCCATCTTTTAAATGGTTTTCTTTTCCTCCATTTTTTTGTTTAAATATCATGAGATATGTTGAAACAACAACCCAAATTTGACCCCAGGACCATTCCTATTACTAAGCCTCCAAATCAATTGGATTGATTAAGGATGCAAGATGTTATCGTTTAGTCAAAATTTGATTATAAATTCCTTCTACCTATAAAGAAAGTTGTTGAATTTTCAAAAATTAAGCCCTCATCCAACCTCGAACCCTCTTAAATATAGAAATATCCGTTAGTTTTATAATTTGTATTTCCAATTGTTTTTCTTGATTAGAGAGTTGATCATACATTTACTCTTTTTGTTGAATTGTTAACATGTAAGGTCTTGGGTTATTTTTAATGATTTATTCAATGCTAATGTTTTTGGCAATCCCAATGTCATTAGTAGAAAACAAGGTTTATTTGATTGAAAATTTTAATCACAAAATGCCCCATTTAAACAAACATAAACAAAACCCCCCTATCATTTTGGATAAATCAATTTTAACATGTGATTTGGTGATCATCTTTCATTAGCCATTTTGACTATTAGGGCACTAGCTCTTTGACTAGTCAAATTTAAATAGTTTATTTTTTAAATTATTTTCAAAAACAAGATTAGAATGTTAGGCAAATACATTAAAAGAAATATTTTCATATGTAACCACTTCATTTATGATTACATGTGACTAATTTTGGTCACTTTTGTGATTATGTTGTAACTAATATTTATTTTTTCTTTATCCTTCCATATGGACAATTTATAATATGGATTTCATTCAAAATAGGGCATATATGTCCCATTAATAGTTATAATAATGATCAAAATGAATCATATAACTATGGGGTGGACCTAGCTTCAAGGGATATACTAAAATTTATTAAGTGGACGATTAGGGGTATGTTTGTATAAGTGTATTATAATCATATTTAGCTTTTATTTATGGCATATTATGTATATATGATTATGCATTAAAAGTATAAATGTATAGTTTATATATATTTATGTTATCTACTTATTTAGCTTACACCATAAGAAATCACAATTTTGTTAAAAACTAACTTAATCAAAATGTTCACATTGACCAAAGGGTATGTCCATTTTGACTAAATTGTCAAGCCAAAGATCTCATCAAAATGGACAAACGTCCATTAAAATGTCTATGGTTTATATTGAATGAATAAGGTTTAGTCAAATTGACCATCCTGATTAGACATTTAATCAAATGAACCATACTCATTTGATGACTTAGCCTATTTGTTGCGCTTAGGCTACCTATTTAACTTAACATAATTAATAAGTTAGGTTAGGCTTGGACTACTTATTTAACCTAACATAACTAATATGTTAATAGGCTACTTGTTAAGGAATATTAACTTAGTTTAGACCTACCTAGTAGGCTATTTAAAATGTAACATGGACTATTAAGCAACATACTAGGCAATGTAAACCTTTTAGGTGGGTATCTTATATGACCTAGGCTTACTAGGTAGACCTATTAGCCATGTAGGTAACCTACTAGCCTAGGCCCACTATAGGTACATAGCCTTGGCCTACTTGGTAAATAACATAGGCCACCTAAACCTAGTAAATAATTTAGGCCACCTAAGCCTACAAGGTAGGTAGGTAGCCTAACATAGGCTATGTAGGCCTATGTTAAGTATGTAGCTAATTTAAGCTAGGCCACCTAGGCCTACTAAGTAGGTAGCCTAGTAGCCTATTACATAAATGACCTAAGCTTAAACTTATTTAATAAACTAGGCTACCTACTTAATATGCCTAGGTTGGGTTTATTAATAAGTTAATAAGTACTTAAGTAGACTATTAAATAACATATAGGCATAGGTAACTTACTAAATAGGTATAAATATAAATATATTAAGTACTTATAAGGCCTAGTATAACCTACATGTTACTTAGGTACATGCATTTATTAATACGTACTTCCTACCTACCTAGGTTAACTTACTTATAACCTACTTATTTATGTAAATAGTGTAAAAAAATTAAAGTTCATTTAATACAATATGTTAAAAAAAAATTAATGGAAGTCGATTACAAAATGTTGATGCAAAATCATGTTAATTACAATATGTTGTTCAAGAAAATCACCTTATGGGGTGGTGGTGCAATAGTTAAGGACTTGACTCCTCATGTGAAAATGAGGAACTCAAATCCCTACACTTGCAACTTAGGCTAGCTTGGCTATTTAGATGAGCTAATTAGGAAATCTAGGTTGCAAAGCCTACTAGACCACCTAGCTTAAACTACTTTGCCTAGCCTAAGGGGCTTGGCTTAGCCTAAGTGGTTTGGTCTAGCCTAGGTGGCTAAATTAGGTTGCCTAGTTCATGCAAAGGACATAAAGTTGGTAGGTAAATAAATAAATATTTTTTGGCATTAATTATTAGGTTTATTATTAGATAGGTAGGTAGGGTAGGTAGTTAATTAATTAATATAAACGTATTTATTTTATTTTAAAAATATATATATTCTTGGTTGTTGCCCAAATTAAATTATTGTTATGATGATTCAGTCAAAAAACTTAATAAGAAAAACCCAATCAAAAAACCAACTAAAAAAACCCAATCAAAATGGTCAGGACTTAAATGATTTGTCCAAAATGGTATGTTAGTCAAGTTGGACAAGGGGCAAAAAAACCATATGGGGGTTTCTTTTATCAAAATTCCCACATAAAAAAAACCATGATTTATTGTAATGTTAAATGGCACATGCCTTGGCTTAGGTTAACAACTAGCACAACTAAATGCCATGTGGTGTGGTTTAGGTGCCACATGGCTTAGATTTAGGCATTATCTCAATTAATCTATATTTAACCAAGTTCTAACTAAAATCAATTTTGGTGGCCCATGGTTTAACAAAGTTTTAGTTTTAATCAAGTTTTAATTTACCCAAGGTTTAGTCACTCTTAATTTAATCAAAACCATTTTTTAATTTAGTCAAGATTTAATCAAGGTTTAGCCAAATTTTAATTTATACAAAGTTAAACCATTTTTTTTACTTTAGCCAAAGTTGCCCACTTTTTAGTTTAGCCACTTTTAAATTTAGCCAATATTTACTAATTTTTTAATTTGTAAACCAAAGTTGAGTCATTTTTTAGTTTAACCAAGGTTAATCCAATTTTTTTTTCTTTAACCAAAATGAATCCACTTTTTTGTTTAACCAAGGTTAGTCAAAAAAATTTAATTTAATTAGAATTTAACCACTTTTTAATTTAGTAATGAAAATTTTAAACAAGTTTCAAATAAATTTTGGATTATAGGTTCATAAAATGCAAGCATAAAATTATTTCTTTAAAAGAAAATTTGAAAATCCAATCCAATTCAATTACAATCATCATTAATTCAATTTAATAATCATCATCTTCATTTTAGTTCTACATTGGGTCTTCAAACATCACAATACCACAAAATGGATGCAATTCACAACCAGTTTCTATAATAATAGTGAATACCTTACCCTAGGGTCAGCTTTGTCATTAAAATTTGAATCCTTTAAATATAGACATGAATTTTGTTAAAGTACAAAGCTGAGCTGTTGAAAATTTTCATAATTAACACAAGCTACAATATGAATAATTTCACTCCTACTCATATGACAATATAGTAACACACTATTTTAGATCGTGAAATTTTGATAATATGAAGATGTTGAAAATGAATGGAATTTTGAAGAAGAAAATAATTTGTTTTGTCAATGTGGAAGCTGACCCTAGGCAATAATATCATGATCAAACACATTTCAATATATGATGTGCTAATTCATTTATGTTGTACTAATAGCCTTGGATAATTGGCCATTTTAGCTTATTCAACATCCATTTGATAGTGGGACACTTTTGCTATGTAAGTTTGGCTACCAACTTTTCTAGCATGATGTATTTACTACAATTTGTTCAAATTAAAATGAATACACAATTTCAATTTTAAGTGATTATTTGATGTCTGAGATAAGTAGTTGTCACACACATCATGTGCCTAAGATGGATGAACCACAACAAATAGTTATTCCTTTTAATTTTGTGCAAGCTATAAGAATATCCTAAACAAAAGTCACTTGTAATTGCATGGCTTGTCTTAAGCGACTTCAATATCCAAAACCATAAATCAAATAAATCCATTGATTTGCACTAATTCATGAAAATAGACAAGATAGCATTCTATAAAGACAATTGTATATTGATCTCAAATTGGTCATACATGTCCGAATGTCAAATGTAGGACACTACAACTCTAGTA
>Ga0116230_10008099_pt1 | contig 10390 bp, 7 predicted proteins | sample S1TSphfallax_3_FD_88678 | JGI IMG/M metagenome (GOLD analysis project Ga0116230, IMG submission 88678) | Host-associated microbial communities from peat moss isolated from Minnesota, USA - S1T2_Fd - Sphagnum fallax MG | ecosystem: Host-associated > Plants > Peat moss > Unclassified | place: USA...
CATCGAGCGCAGAATGATGCCGGAATAAAAATCGACATTGGGATAGAGTTTCTTCTGCACGAAATAATCGTCCTGCAGCGCGATGCGTTCCAGTTCCATGGCGGTATCAAGCAGCGGATCATTCTTGATGCCGAGTTCGGCCAGCACTTCATGGCAGGTCTGGCGCATGACCTTGGCGCGCGGATCGTAATTCTTGTAAACGCGATGGCCGAAGCCCATCAGGCGGAACGTATCGTTCTTGTCTTTCGAACGCCGGATGATCTCGGGGATTTTATCCTTGCTGCCGATTTCCATCAGCATTTTCAGCACCGCCTCATTGGCGCCGCCATGCGCCGGGCCCCATAATGACGTGATACCGGCGGCGACGCAGGCAAAGGGATTGGCGCCCGATGAACTCGCCAGCCGCACGGTCGAGGTCGAGGCGTTCTGTTCATGATCGGCATGCAGGATGAAAATCTTGTCCATCGCCTTCGACAGGATCGGATTGATCTTGTAAGGCTCGGCCGGCACCGAAAACATCATGTACAAAAAGTTTTCGGCGTAAGACAGGCTGTTCTGGGGATAGACGAACGGTTGCCCCGCTTCATATTTATAGGCCGCGGCCGCCAGCGTCGGCATTTTCGCGATCAACCGGTGGCAGGCGATTTCGCGTTGCTGCTCGTCATGAATATCGGTCGAATCGTGATAGAAGGCCGACAAGGCACCGACAACGCCGCACATGATCGCCATCGGATGCGCGTCACGGCGGAAGCCGCTGTAAAACCGGATCAGCTGCTCATGCACCATCGTATGATAAGTGATGTGCTTGACCCAATCCTGTTTCTCGGCGGCATTGGGCAGCTCGCCATATTGCAAGAGATAGGCGACTTCGAGGAAATCGCTCTTTTCCGCGAGCTCCTCGATCGGATAGCCGCGATGCAGCAAGATGCCCTTGTCACCGTCGATATAGGTGATCTTGGATTCGCAGGCGCCGGTTGAGGTATAGCCCGGATCGAAGGTGAACATCCCGGTTTCGCCATAAAGCTTGCGGATATCGATGACGCTCGGCCCGACCGAGCCATCCAGCACCGGGAAGGTATAGCTTTTGCCGGTTTGATTATCGGTGAGCGTGACGGTTTTTTGCGGTGCGTCGGTCATGGCGATGTCCCTGAAGGGTAAGCGAACAGAAAGGCTACCGGCTAAGTCATAGCGGCTAAATTCTCAAGCTTTTGTTAAGAGAGGTCGTTTCGGAACCGAAAATGCTTCACGTGAAGCATTGCAATAGATTGCCAAATAATGGTAATTTATTACCATTATTAAACTATTGTACCGGAAGCGTCCGCAGCCGCGCCAGCACCTGCGCTTTGCCGAGCACCTGAGCCACGGCAAAAATCGGCGGCGAGACGGAGGAACCGCTGAGCGCCGCGCGCAAGGGTTGCGCCACGGCGCCTAGTTTCAAACCTTTTGCTTCGGCATAGGCGCGGAACAGATTTTCGATATTCCCGGCGGTGAAATCATCCAGACTTTCCAGCTGCGCCGCCAGCGCCGCCAAATGTTGCCGCGCCTCAGGCGTCAACAGTTCTTGCGCTTTGTCATCGAAGGCGAGCGGCAGCGAGCGAAAATAAAACACCGCCTGCGCCGCGATCTCAACCAAAGTTTGCGCGCGCACTTTCAGATCTGCCATCGCCTGCGTCAACACTGCGATTTCTGCCGCGCTTAAATCACGGCCCAATTCCTTGTGCAGAAACGGCGCGGTGAGTTCGGCGAGCCGCGCATCGTCCGTCTGTTTGATGTAATGCGCATTGACGCTGCCGAGCTTGACGAAATCAAACCGCGCCGGCGATTTGCCGATGCCGCCGAAATCAAACCACTCAATGGCTTGTTCGGTCGAGATAAACTCGTCATCGCCATGCGCCCAGCACAGGCGCAGCAGATAATTGCGGATCGCCTCCGGCAAATAGCCGCGGTCGCGGTAATCGCTCACGGCCGGCGCGCCGTGACGTTTGGACAGTTTCGCGCCATCGGGCCCAAGGATCATCGGCAGATGCGCGAAGACCGGAATGTCCCAGCCCATCGCCTTGTAAATCTGCACCTGGCGGAAGGTGTTGGTCATGTGATCGTCGCCGCGAATGACATGGGTGATGCCCATATCGTGATCGTCCACCACAACGGCGTGCATGTAAGTCGGCGTGCCGTCGGCGCGCAGCAGCACCATATCGTCCAGCTGCGCATTCTGCACGGTGATGCTGCCCATCACCTGATCGACGACGGTGGTTTCGCCCGTCTGCGGCGCTTTCAGCCGAATAACCGGCTTGCCATCCTTCGGCGCGTCGCTCGCAGGACGATCACGCCAGCGGCCGTCATAACGTTGCGGCAAACCTTTGGCCTTTTGCTCGGCGCGCATTTCTTCCAATTCTTGCGGCGTCGCGTAACAATAATAGGCGGTGCCATTGGCGACCATCTGCCGCGCGACCTCGGCATGGCGCTCGAAGCGCGCGAATTGCGAAATCGCCTCTCCCTCCCACTGCAGCCCGAGCCAGGTCAGGCCTTCGAAAATCGTCTTGACCGATTCCGGCGTCGAGCGCGCGCGGTCGGTATCCTCGATCCGCAGCAGGAATTTGCCGCCGGTGTGCTTGGCATACAGCCAGTTGAACAAAGCGGTGCGACCGGAACCGATATGCAGAAAACCGGTGGGCGACGGGGCGAAGCGGACGATGGGGAGCATGGCCAGGATTTGTGAATGTTTATAGTTGCTTAGCTTCCTCACGTTATAAGATAAGAATCTATTGTTTACAATATGGGATATAAGTGTTATAAGATTTAGTCTTAAGTGTTACAAGTACGGCAGGACATGTTACAAAATGGGGCGAAAAAGCAGGCAAGCGCCGGAGATACGGGATTTTATCCTGCGTCATCTGGAGGATTACCCGACCTCCATCGTCACCAGGGCGATGGAGAAGTTCGGTTATTCCCGCATGGGCATCAATCGCTATATGCAGGCGCTGGCGAGCGAAGGATTACTGGTTTACGACGGGAACACATCCGCGCGGCGCTATGATCTGAAACCGGTGGTGGAAACATCCTTCAGGCTCGCAGTCGATTATTTATGGGAAGAAGGCACGGTCTGGCGCGAGCGAATTCTGCCGCTCATGAAAGATGTCAAACCCAACATCATCGGAATCTGCCAGTACGGTTTTACCGAAATGTTGAACAACGTCATAGATCATGCGCAAAGTCCAAATGTGCAGATAGTTTACCGGCAAACTTACGGTCATATTGGCATCATGATTGTGGACAATGGGATCGGCGTTTTCCAAAAAATCCAGCATGACTTTAAACTGGAAGATCCGCGCACCGCCCTTTTGGAATTATCCAAAGGAAAAATTACCTCTGATACCAAAAGACATTCCGGCGAAGGGATTTACTTCACCTCCCGGGCCTTTGACAGATTTTCTATCAGGTCGGGGAATTTATTTTACGCGCGCGAACGGCGCGATGGCGACGACTGGCTCATTGAAGTCAATGACCGCACCGTCAATCGCAAGGGCACATTAATCAGAATGAAGATCAGAACGGATGCCGATTGGTCGATGCAGGACATCTTCAATGAATATCAGGGCGACAGCTGGCGCTTCAGAAAAACCCATGTTCCTCTCAAACTGGCGCAATATCCGGGGGAACAACTGATCTCGCGCTCGCAGGCAAAACGCATTTTAGCGAGGTTCGATAAATTTTCGGAAGTCTATTTAGACTTCCAGGGCGTCGATGAAATAGGGCAAGCCTTTGCCGACGAGATTTTCAGGGTCTTTCGCATCGACCATCCCGATGTTAAAATGGCCGTGTCGCATGCCAATGAAGCTATTGAAAAAATGATCGAATTTGTCAGCGACGGGAAGCTGGCCGATCTTCGCGTCTAGAAACCGACTTTTTGGCAGTCATAAATTCACGCTTCAACATAACGATCTAAAAGGGTAAAGTATCCACCCGCCTCTGCCTTAGTTCCTCCCTTGTCGTCTCTTGCCATTCTCAGCCATCTCATCGCCCGCGAGCGCGAGCGCTGGCCGTTCTGGCTGCCGGTGTTTATGGCGGCGGGCGTCGTCGCCTATTTCAATCTGCCGTTCGAGCCGCCGGTTTGGGCGCTGCTGGCAACACCTGTGCTCGGCGCCGCCGTGTTCGGCCTGCGCTATGTGTGGTGGCCGGGCGCCGTCGCCGGCCTCACTTTGCTGTTCTGCGCCATCGGGTTTAACGCGGCGCAGTTGGAAACCCGGATCGATCTGCGCCCGATGCTCGACCGCGAGATGGGCCCGGTACCGATCACCGGCCGCTTGATGCTGACCGAATTTTTGCCCGAAGGCGTGCGCGTCACGCTCAAGGATCCCGTCATCGGCCATTTGCGCCCGGAGCAAACGCCGGAGAAAATCCGCCTGCGCTTGCAGGATGCCGCCAGCACTGATCTGCCGCCGGCTGGATCGATGATCAGCCTGTTCGGCCGCGTCGGCCCGTTCAGCGAACCCGTCATGCCGGGCGCGTTCGATTTCCGCCGTCAGGCCTTTTTCCGCCAGCTGGGCGGGCTTGGCTGGAGCTATGGCGCGATCAAAACAGTCGAGGCGGCGCCGGCGAGCTCATGGCGCGATGGGTTCAATCTGATGTTCGAGCAGGCGCGCGCGACCTTGGCGCAGCATGTGCGCGAGCATCTTGACGGCGACGTCGCGGCGATGACGATTGCGCGGCTGAACGGCCAGCAGACAGGGATTTCCCAGCCCGTGATCGACGCCATGCGCATTGCAGGATTGGCGCATCTGCTCTCGACCTCCGGCTTCCATGTCACGATCATGGGCTTGCTGATTTATTTTCCGCTGCGGGCAATGCTCGCCCTGATCCCGTGGGTCGCGCTCACTTTCAATATCAAGAAAATTGCGGCGGCGGGCGCGATTGTGTCGGCGATGGCCTATACGTTTCTGGTCGGCGCACAGCCTGCGACTTTACGTTCCTTGCTGATGACCGCGCTCGCCATGCTAGCGATCTTGGTTGACCGGCGCGCCGATCCGATGCGTCTTGTGATGCTGTCCGCCCTGCTGGCGATGGCGCTGGCGCCTGATGCCGTAATGGGGCCCAGCTTTCAGATGTCGTTCGCAGCAGTGTTCTGCCTGATCGCCGCGCATAAAAATCCGTTCGCGCCGGTGACGACGGGCGCAGATTTGCCGCTGCTGCCGGTCTGGATCGGCCGGCCGCTCAGCTATATCGGCGGTATCATGCGCACCTCGCTGATCGCGACCGCGGCAACGACGCCCTTTGCCGTCTATCATTTCCAGACCTTCAGTTTTTACGGCTTTATCGCGAATATGCTGGCGATTCCGCTCACCAGTTTCTGGGTGATGCCCTGCATTCTGGCGGCCTATGTCCTCGCGCCCTTGCATCTCGACGGCTGGTTTATCGATGGCGCGGGGGCGGGAATCGCGCTCACGATCAAGATTGCCGAAACCGTCGCAAGCTGGCCGTTGTCGATCTTTTATCTGCCGGCGATGCCGGGCGCTGCGCTGATCCTGATCACGCTCGGTGGGTTGTGGCTGTGCCTGATGCGGCAGCGCTGGCGCTATACCGGCCTTGTGCCCATTCTGATCGGCGCGGTTTATATGGTCTATACGCCGCTGCCCGATGTCATGGTGACGGCGGATGGCAAAGAATGGGCGGCGCGATTGGCGGACGGGCGGCTAGCCGTTTCCAATCTCGATCATGACGCCTTCACCGTGACGCAGTGGCAGCAGCGCCTTGGCAATCTTCCGACGGTCGATGTCAGCGCGCTGGCCGCCGACGACAAGCAAATCGCCTGCGACGCGCTGGGCTGCACCTTGCGCGCGGGCGGCCATCTGCTGGCGATGCCGGAAGTGGAGGCCGCGGCGCTGCAAGATTGCCGGCAGGCGGATATCGTGATCGCGCCTTATATCGTCAAGGCTTGCGCCGCGCCGACGATCATCGACGATCCATTACTGTGGCGGCGCGGCGGCGCGACTTTGACTTTCAAGGGCAAGGACGTTGTCGTCAACACCGTGCGCGCGCGCCGCGGCGAGCGCCCTTGGTCGCCGGGGTGGGCGCGAACGCAGTATCAGGAGAAATGATTCTGGATCGGGTCGCAGCCATCCGCGTTGAAGCATGACCGGCGGGCGGGCGGAACCGGATCACCTTAAGTTTTTTTGCCCGGCGTTTGGCATGCCAGAGATCATATTGTAATTGCAGCCGCAGCCAATGATCGGCCGTCATCCAGCCGGCTTTTTCCAGTCGGATCGACATCAAAGGCGAGATGCAGCTGTGCCCATTCAGTACATCAGAAAGAGCTTTGCGCGTGACGCCAAGACCTTTGGCCGCATCCGTTACCGACAGCTCAAGCGGCACGAGGCAATCTTCCCGAATGATTTCGCCGGGATGGGGCGGATTGAACATTTCCATCATCTGTTCCTTTTGCCATTTAATGATAATCAACCAAATCGACATGCGCGGCATGCGCGCCATCAAACGTAAATGTTAATCGCCAATTGCCCGAAACCCATACTGCCCACTGGCCTTTGCGGTCGCCCTTAAGCGGGTGCAGCCGATAGCTAGGCGCGTTCATGCTTTCGGGGCTTTGCGCCGTGTGTAAAGCCGCCAGCAAACGCCCCAATTTGTCAGCATGCCGCGCGTTAATGCCCTTGGTCGATCCCGTCGTAAAAAACGTTTCAAGCCCTTTATGGCGAAAGTTTTTTATCATTGTTTGATAAGTGTAAGGTTACGGGTGTCAAAAGTCAAGTTTTATTTTCGCCGTTCTCGATTATCTCAACACCATAACCGCCAACGCGCCCGCGATCCAGCAATAATAGGCGAAGGGTTTCAGCGCTTCGAAATCGTGGCGCTTGAAATAGCGCATGAGCAGCGCGGTGCTGAGCCAGGCCGTTACTGCCGCCACCAATCCTGCCAGCAACACAGTAGTGTGGTCAAAACTGGCCGGGCCGTGATGCAGCAGTTTCGGTACCTCGAGGACACCGGCACCAGCAATCACGGGCGTTGCCAGCAGGAATGAAAAACGCGCCGCGTCCTGGTGTGAAAGACCAGCCAACAAGCCGCCGACCATCGTGGCGCCCGAGCGCGAGATGCCGGGAATGAGAGCCAGTGCCTGACAGGCGCCGATGACACAGGCCTTGCCCCAGCCGAGCTGCACCAGCGGCAGGCTGAGCCTTGCTTGCATTTTGCTGCGCAAGCGTTCGCCGAGATAGAGCACGCCGCCATTGAGAATGAGGAAAATGGCGGCCAGCAGCGGTGCGCCGAAAAAGCCGCGCAGGATATGTTCCAGCGCAAAGCCGAGGATGACGGCGGGCAGGGTCGCAACGCAAATCAGGCCGAGCAGGCGGCGCTCTGCCGCAACATCGGCGCCGCGTCCTGCCAGCGCCAGTGCGAAACCCAGCCAGTCGCGCCAGAAATAGAGCAGCAAAGCGGCGGCGGTGCCGAGATGCAGGACAACCAGAAAAGGCAGGAAATCCGGATCTTTTTGATCGATCGGCCAGCCGAGCAGGCGTGGCAGAATGACGGCATGGCCAAGGCTGGATACGGGGAACAGTTCCGTCGCGCCTTGCAGGATGGCGATGAGAATGGCGTGCAGCAGGGTCATACCAGTGGGATAGCAGAGGTGGCGGGCGGAGGCTAGAGGCTGGAAGCCGGGGGCTGGCATTCAGCATTTGGGGATTAGCAAGCTGAAGATTTGGCGCGTGCAGTCTGTCCCCTCCCCTTGCGCGAGGGGTTAGGGGCGGGGTACATAACGGAGGACAAATGTCAGAAAATAGGGATCAGGATTTGGAAATTTCCTCTTAACGTCATTCCGGACGATTTTCTTTTCGCAAGCTTTAGCGCAGCGAAAGAAAATTGATCCGGAATCCAGTTTAGCTCACCTAAGAATTTGATCTATTCCTAAGATGCCTGTCTAAAAAGTCATAAGCCGCATATCTCATTTCTTTAGTGAGAACATGCTTGCCTTTGTACAGGCCCAGCTCGAGTTGGTTGGCAGGAAACGAGGATAGCGCATATTCATATATAGCTTCTGATCCTCGCGACCATTTATCATCGTCAGTTGCTTGTATGCGTAATGCGCGTGGAGAAATAAGGCGGACTATATCTTCAACATCACCATATTGCATGATCGATGGAATGCAAAATTCAGGTTGAATGCCCGTCTCCCGCATAATTGAATCTTTGTAATTAATGCATCCACAGTTCGAGACAGAAGCTTTTATGCGTTCATCAAAAGCTGGCGCCCAAATCGCCATTCGCCCACCGTAAGAATGACCAACAAAGCCAAGGCGATTGACATCAACTTCTGACATGTTTTCTAAATAGTCCAAGCCGACACTGACATCATGCAAGGCTTTTGCCAGCAATGTTTGCCCCTGAACAAGACGGGTTGTCAGTTCATAATACTCCGCGTCTCCTGTCGGGCTGCTCCAATTACGTTCTTCAAAAGCAATGGCATCCGGCGCGATGACGATATAACCGCGCTCTGCTAACTCTGCACCGAAGGCCTGATCAGGATCGCCCTTGAGACCAACGACTTCGCTTTTTCCCAGATCGAACTGACTCGCATGTTGGTGATGGCAAAAAACTGCCGGCGATCTCTCTTTTGAGTCCTTGGGAACTAGCAGAAATGATTTAACGCGTTCGTTGGTCCCTACGGCATATTCAATCGTTTTGCGGATATAAGAACCACAATCAGCGGTTTCAAGCACAGTTGGGCCTAATTCACATTTCTTTGGCAGCGGCCCAAGTAATTTTAAAAGGTCATTTTTATTCATCGCGTAATGATACAATTCAAAATTTGATAATTAAAGCAAAGAAACAGGGGATGTGGGTTAATAGAAAACTGGATTTCGGGTTCGCGCCAAGGCGCACCCCGGAATGACGCTGGAGAGTGATGTGCAAATCCTGAATTTAATCCTCCGACTCCCAGCCTCTAGCCTCCGCCCCCCGCCTCTGCTATGCCCCTCAACATGAAACTCTCCCCCGCCGCGGCGCGATTCTTCGCGTCATTTAAACCGATGTTCCAGCCACCGTTCGACAAACTGTGGGTGTGCGCGCTGATTTACTACGCCTGGTGCTTTTTGTTCTATCCGCACAGCCAGACCGTGCGCGGCAATCTGCCCGATCCCGACGATTATATGTATCTGACGCAGGTGATGGACTGGATCAAGGGACAAGGCTGGTACGACAATATCCAGCACCGGATGAATCCGCCGGACGGCGTGCCGATTCATTTTTCGCGCTTGGCGATGATTCCGATGGCCGTGCTGACGATGATTTTCAACCAGCTCGGCCTGCCCTTGCGCGGCGCGGCGACCGCCATGGCCTTTTTCGAGCCGTTGATCCTGTTCGGCATTCTGTTCATCACGCTGCAATGGGTCGCCGCTTGCGTCATGAGCAAGGCCTGGTCGGGCGTTACTGCCTTTGTCGCTCTTTTTGCGACCGGCATGACCTTCATGTTCATGCCCGGCCATGTCGATCATCACGGCCTGATCATCGTGATCGTCGCCGCGGTGCTGGGCTGCCTGCTGCGCATGATCCAGAATCCCGAGCAAAACCGCTGGGGCATTTATGCCGGTGTCGGGCTTGCCATCGGTCTGACCGTGGCGCTGGAAATCCTGCCCTGGCTTTTGCTGTTGGCCGGTTTGATCGGACTTTGGGCAATGCTGAAAGGTGGAGCTGCCGCGCGTAACGCGCTGGGTTTTGGCGTGATACTCTATCTCGCCAGCATGGCCTGTCTTGCTCTGACGCGCGCGCCGCAGAACTGGGGCGAGCAGGATGTCCTGACATACTCCGTCGTCTATGTTTTTCTCACCGGCGGCATCGCGCTCAGCTTTATCGGCATCGGCGTCACGGCCAAAGCTCCCGCCTGGCTGCGCTGGATTATCGGCGCCAGCCTCGGTTTGGCGACCGGCATTCTGTTCCTGAAACATTTTCCCGCCCTGATCGCGGGACCTTATGGCGGCCTCGATCCCGAACTGGCGGCGCAGATTCTGGACGAAATCGATGAAGCGCAGCCTTTGACCGCCATCGATCACAGCGTCTTCGCCTTGCTCTATCATCTCGGCGGCGCCCTGATCGGCCTTGTCGCCGCCTTCGGTTTTATGCGCCGCGCCCGCACGGAAACTGCGCGCTGGCAATGGCTGGGCATGGGCATTCTGCTGGCGGCCGCCATTTTGTTGACGACTTTTTATCAGCGGCGTTTTACCGGCATGATGGGGATGCTGAGCGTCGTGCCGCTGGCGGCGCTGCTGGAATATGGCTGGGGCTGGATTAACCGGCACTATGCCGGACGCCAGAAAGTCTGGGCGGAAATCCTGCTGGTGCTGCTGGTCGGGCCGCTGCCCTCCGTCATCTTTCCGGCATTGGTCGATGG
>Ga0116230_10008100_pt1 | contig 10387 bp, 10 predicted proteins | sample S1TSphfallax_3_FD_88678 | JGI IMG/M metagenome (GOLD analysis project Ga0116230, IMG submission 88678) | Host-associated microbial communities from peat moss isolated from Minnesota, USA - S1T2_Fd - Sphagnum fallax MG | ecosystem: Host-associated > Plants > Peat moss > Unclassified | place...
CTCATCATAAGGTAGGGTGTTCTTAGGAAACACTATTGGTCTAGGCCAGAAATAGCGGCCACCAATTTTAGGAATAGAATTTCCATGGAACCAATGAGAGGTCACATCATAGAGTGTAGGGGCCTTCCCTTGCACAAGTAAAAAGCGTTACACATAGACTCTTAGAGCATCTCCACCGGTGCTCAGTATCTCACTCCAGACAGTAATATTTATTGCGAAAAAGTCAAAATGTGCCGGTTTAGCTCAGGAAATTGGTTTTTCTGCACCAAGTTCGTGGAGCTTGCCGTGCCTGGTAAAAGGCGCAATACAGTTGTGCACCTCCAAAAAAAAGAGTGTAATAAATTGGACCTGACTGCGGCTCAGTATTTCTGATTGGTCAGTCATAATAATTGGTCCTAGTTTGCTATTAGTAATCCCCGTATATATGCAGTTCCGGTTACAGTTTTATTGGTGGGGTTGCCAAAAAAAAAGCTAAACTTAGACATTTAATTTTATTATCTAGAGTGACATACTAAGCACCAATGGAGGTGCTCTTAGTTCACTCAAGATAACTAAAACTGATTTATATCATCAAATCCAGGAACCCCATGGGCCTGGAAAAAATATATTCAGGCCTACATACGCAATCTTCTTCTATTGAACACTGAAAAAGGGTTCCTTTCCTAGCATTCCATTGCTCCTCTAAAGATTCTCACGAACCTACCAAACCCTATTACACATTTAACTATTGGTTCACTTGCGATAGCTTAGAAAAAAAAATTCTGACCATCAAATCCAGCAATTTCATTGGCCACAATGTTTTTTTTGCACACCTACACACAAGCCTATTCAACACCCTCTGTATATAGACAAGGATTAAAAAGAAAACTAGTTTAGGAAACTACGGTTGGTGACTTGTAGGATGCAGCTAGTGGGATTCGAACACCAGATTTTCGAGATACAATACAATAGCCACCTTCACGGACGCTGGCCGCTTCTTCCCTGCGGGTGCGGTAGGGTTGCCAGTACGCACTCAATCGGTGCCCTAATTCCCATGTAGTACTGTATTGTAACGAGGAAAGTTAAGGCCGGGTGATGATCGGGAGGGACAACGGCAGCTCCAAGAAGCTGAAAGACGAAGTCGCTGCAGTAGTCGTAGTGGTGGTGGGAGAGCAGGAGCAGGTGGGAGGAGAAGGAAGGACCGTTCGAGATATGGAGCAGGAGCAATTTGACCGTCTTTTGCAGCTGTTTCCGGTTGTGCGGCCTCGTACTTATTGTGTAATATTTTTTTTGCTTTCCCTTTTCCTCTCAGTCTCCAGTTTCATAGTCTCGTTTCCTGTCCGAAATGGGTGCATATGCACTCGTTGTAGATCGATCGGTTCATCCCTCCGCACCGCCCCCCCGCCCTCTCCCCCCCTCCTTTTTTTGTTGCGTTCCCAATCGGCTTTCGTATCATGACCTCAGGTCTCTCATCGCATGGTTTTTTAAATTCCATGTGTGTGTGTGTCTTTTGTTTTGCCATTCTCTTTTTAGGTTTTAAGGCTATGTTTGTTTTTGTTCTTTTTTTCCCGTAGATCCTTGCGTCTCTTTTGATCTCTTTTTCAAGTACGCCGAAGTAGTTGCCTGCAATTTTTGAGACGTGGTTGACGGCAGCTGTTTGTAGTGTACGCAGGTTATAAGCTTCGCTCTTAAGATAATCCGAATTTCTTAAAGAAATTTCGTTGTAGTGATCGCTGACCAAATTCTGAGTATCCAGCCGTTTTTCATTCTTCTGTTTGGAAGATCGTGTTTGTGTGGCGGCGTGCTGCTTGTGATGCACCGAGAGACGAAATCTGCTCGGTTTTTCTTGCTCTAGAGAGTTTCTGTTACCCTAATTTCTATCGTACCATGCATCACGTTTTTGAGAATAAAAGTGTAGAATGTGCATATGCCATTGAAGTTGTAACTCTTGCTACTCAGAATTTTCTGCTGGAATAGTCAGATGCACACTTTCTGTGGATTTGAGACTATATCACTTTGTATCAAAAGCACAAATCACCAGTCTCCACTGGTGCCATTTCCTTACATCATTTGTGGAACATGCCAAGGATTCTAAGATCTATCCTAAATGCAAAGGAAGCCAATTATGGTCGGAAGAAAAGGGATGGAAAATTCTCAAGCAGCATTACAATTTGCAAAGGTGACAGAGTGTGTGGTGTACAGGCAGTGAATTTTTTTCGCTGCTGCAGTCCTGAGCATAACTGTGTCACCATGATGCCAGTCACATCTGACACATCATTGGATGAAAGACTACTATATACAGACCGGCAGCTGGAGGAAGGGATGTTGATGTTATGTTTGTTGATGCAGGCTGATGATTTCAATGGTTTAACAGTCCAATCCCAGAGCTTGGCACAGAGAGAAGATGAACCACTGCTAAGCCCACCACCTCCAGCAGTGCCAGAGGTAATTGTCGAACTTTTTCTTTTTTGTGTCAGATGTTTGTATGGTGGGTTGTCTACTGTCCTCTTCCATGGTAGTGGATCTGTAAATGGACCAGCAACGATGATTTACCATAGTATTGATTTGACAAATGAGAAAACTTAGGGTGTGCTGTGGACATGGATGGAGAATGAGATATTTGCTAGGTGATACATACTCTTATCCACTATAAAGGTCTCACACTCAAAGTTTGTCTCTTTGAACAGGATTTGAATCAGTAAACCATTATGAAATACAACAGGTCATCAGAGATGGATTTGAAGACAATCAGTTGTTTCCTTCTTTGATTCTTTAGATCCTTAAGACCAGGCCTTAGTTACACATCTTGATAGGTTTGCCATAGCTTTGTGGCCATAGACCATGTGCCAAGTTTTCATTCAGTGGGTTCAAAGAACTGCAATTGGGGGACAGGAGGGCAACATAACGATGGCACTATGCAGAGGTCTCACACCAGTAATGAGCCTTTTACATTAATACATTTGTTCAAAGACCTTAATTTTTTTTTTGGTCCTGCTTTCTCTTTTCTTTAGGGTGGGGTTCCATCTTTTTCATGTCTGCTGATTGGTTGCTGTTCTGTTGTCGCATCTGAAATATTCATAACAGTATTATCCATTATTCCATCATTCCCCTCAGATTGACATAAATCATATGTATGGAAAGTTCTCAGTATTTTCTAAGATATTTTTCAGGGCTTTCAGATTCCCTCTACAAAGCTTCATAGAAGCTTCTATTCAATGTGTGGTTTACTCTTCAGTTGCAACCAACAAAGTTAGGGTTGCAATATTTAGATACAAAAGGTCCAGGAACTAGGTTCTTGATTCTTGCAGAAAGGGCCTCCATCTGGCTAGAACACTGTGGATGAAATCATTGACAATGTTTACAAATTGGAAGCATTAATACTCTTCCTTCCATCTATCAAGGTCAATCTAAAGTTGACCTTGTACTCTAAGTGCATATTTGTATAACCCAGTGTGGTACTTGGGTAGGTAGGCCTTTGAGGTTAGCAATTCAAGTCCATACCCATGTGACAGACAGGAAGCAAGTGCAAGGACTGAGAAATAATATAATTCAAATACCTGCTTAGCCATGGAATGCCTGGGGATATACTGCCCCGGACAGGGAATGACTGGGGAAATTGAAGCAGGTGACAGGTGCATGAGAGTTCTCTTGGAAATTTAACTTCTGTGCACTCTCTGCACGCACCTCTGAGATTAGCTACGCTTTGTGTGGACACAGGTAGGTGTGAATGGAAGCTCCAGTCAAGACACTGAAGAAGAAAAGACCACTGAGGCTCCATCTACACTAGTTGCATCTTTAAGTGATCATGGTACCATCTCTGACAAAGCCAGATCTGTGAATTTGTTTCATATGCTTTCTAGTTTTTCTACTTGGCCTTGGTTCATTTTGTATCTGAATGGATTTCGTTCATGTAATTGTTGTGTGGTCCTGTCAAAGTTTTAGACATTTCTAGCAAGCTGCTGTTACAAAACCTAAACTTGATTGTTATTATTTCTCATGCCTTAATTTTCTTACATGTGGGATCTGCAGGGTCAGCCACTTCATTTTGGGACCTGTTGAGAGCAGTAGCACAACAGCAGGTACGTTTCTGTCTTTCGTGTCAGTGGGAGGACTAATGTGCTGATTCAGGATTTTGAAATGTTCTCAGAGGGCCATCTTTGGCAGTGTACTAGTTCACCATAAGGATGAGTTGTTTAGAATTGACCTGTGGTTCTTCACTTAGACAAAGTTATTCCTTGCACAGGTTCAAGGACCCAAAGACACTGATATTCCACCTAAGGCTCTTCATGTACTATAATGCATTAGGAATTGCCATGTCAAGCTTCTACCCTCCCATTTGATTGCCTCTGTGCATGCAGACAGGCTGTCCTCCTGCCTGCATGACTTTTCACCTGCTTTTCTCAACCCTGTTTTTTATCAACCTGGTTATCTTTCAGCTACCCTCAACCATTATGGCATGGCTTTGGGGATGGGGCAGTTAGAGGAGAAAGATGCAGAGGCCTTCTGTGACACATTCAAATTGTTACATGAAGAACTTGTAAGCCTCATTCTGCCTGTGGTTGTGAATCTGTTTCTATGCAGAAGTCTTATGTACAGAGCATGTGGTGTGGAACCTAATGAAATTTATATTTCCATTATCCCTGCCAATGTGTGGAACAAATCTGAGGAAAACTAGGTCTTTGCAACTTTGTGAGCAAAAGGAACAGAGAGCAACCATGATTTATAAGGCTGTAAGAGGGATGGATATGGTTTGTGACTCACTCTCATATGATCTTCAAAGAAGAAAAGGATCTCAGAAACATCTCTTGGGAGCCTTCAAACTAAACTTGAATGCCAAGTTTTCCTCTACATTTTAAGGGTTTTTTCAATGGTGACATCATAGATCATTTTGTGATGGAAACTGCCACAAAAGATTGTCTTCAGGAGCCTTGATAGTTAAAAGCTTCCTCTAGCCCTGGTCGGCTACAATTTGGTCTCCTTGTTATTGAACAATCAAGGATTCTCAGGAAAACTGGTCTGGTGGGGGTTGCAGGTGAACAAGGCACTGTCCTTGGATGCAATTGAGCGGATTGCCAAGCGCTGGCCTTTGGCAACCAAATGATCAAGCTTGCCCACTGACTCTTCTTCTGTTCAGCATGAGATGAAGGATTAGCATAGTTCTTTAACATAGGACGACGCAATGTGTTGCAGGAGCTTTAGTTGTCATTTGTCTGTACCCCTCTGTGTAATCTGATTCTTTGGGTTTTTGATGAAACTGAAGTGGGAACTCCAGGACTAAGTTCTACCATTTTCCTTCAATACTCTACCAAGCTCCTGGAACCTATTATAATCCAACTGCTTGAGATCAGAGTTTGAATGGCTGTAGTGTTTAGATCACATAGTCTAGTTGTCTAGATTTCTTACTTGTTCTTTGTAAGCTCACCTTTTCTCCTATAGTTCATAGTGAACTGGTTCTCTTCTTCTTCCCGTGTAGTTTCCTTCAGGTCTCCTGTTGTATGGTCGAGAAACATGATTGACCTCAGAACAAAGATTGTTTCATTGTTTGTATCCAGGATATTGCAACACTTACCATGTGTACATAGAGCAAGTCAATGATCTCATAAAATAATTTTATTATAGCCAATAGACTGGGGTTCAAAAGTTTGTCTTGATGTTTTTCTTTTGGTACTCATTGCAAATAGTTATGTCAAACAAAGTTCAAAACCTTTCAGATTAATTAAGGGCTTGTAGGAAAGAAGGCAGTAAATGGTTGTAGCTGGTTGTAGCTGGTTACTTTGTAAGTTCATGTCCCAATTTTTCTTGAAAAGTTGTATAACAGGATATTGCCAAACAAATTGGATTTGTGTGGATGCTGATGCCAGATAAAGCTTCTGTTTTCTTTGGGAAAGAAAGAGTGTTGTTCCAAGATGTACTACTTTATGACACTAGCTTAGGGTACAAAGTTTCAACAAATGTTCATGGAATTGTATGTTGTGATCTCAGGAGTGACCAACCAACTCTAAGCAAGAAATAGGCTTTGGGGTATATTATCAGTTTGTCAGTGTTTGTTGATAAGGACCCAGTAGCTTAAAGAAGTCTAGAGTCCACTTGTGTTTGAGTTTATTGTAAAGTCTTTGTTGATGAGCACATCTTCCTTTGTGCAAGATTCACAGAATTAACCAACTTGCAGTTGCAGGCTTCTTGGATGGTGGTCAATAGATGAGACTAGGTAGTAGTGCAAGAGCGTGCATGGCTCCATTAGACAGACTCTACAAGGTTCAAAACCAATACAGCTTGCCACTCTTTGTTTGGTTTATTGATATGCAGCAGGTATTAATTAGACTTTTTTGTCTCACTCTGTGTGTTGCAAACCATGGACAAACCCATGAAAGAACTTTGCCTACTTAAGATGAGCCATTAGCCTAATACAGCACCAAGGAAGACCCCCAGACAACCATATAAACCCTCTTGATTTAAACTACCCATTGTAGTGTGTACCATGGTTGCCAAATCAGAGAATGTAGGTGTTTTGTGCCACAGATTACACAGTTGTTGAATGTATGACTTTTCTGCTGATACTCCCAAAGTTCTTGCTAATTTTCTTCTCTCTTTAGTTTTTGTCAGATGATAGAAATAGCATTGGCTAAGAAGCACAACCTCAAAAAATATATGTCCATGTACTTGATTGTTGTCTGAGGGTGCATCTGGTGCATCAGAGGAATCCTCAATCTGGTGCATTGAGGATCAATATCATATGGGATGTGTTGCCCAGCTTTTTGTAAGTTGAGATAGTAGAGCAAGATGAGGGTGTGTATTATTTGCAGCATTGAGAAATTGGTAAAAATTGATGTATCTGGTCCCACATTTTCAGTGAAGAGTTAGCTCTGGTGCTTAGTCAATCTATTAAGGAGCAGAGTTGAGAGCATACCTCTCCACCACTGGTTGGAATTGCTGGTGCTTCATTTATTTTTCCTGTGTGTCTGCAGCTTCTGTTCAGAGAGGTGTAATCACTGTCCAGATTGTTGGAGTGTCATCATGGAATGGATGGCAGTGTCTGATGTGTAGAACATTCGCAGCCTTGGAGGCTTTTCTCCAGCATGCAAGAGGAGTAAACCTTTCCAAGGTAAAAGAAGGGTTCCAAATCAGCTTCAGATCAAATGCATTTGATTCAGAACCCAGCTTGTTGGCTGTTTGAATACGACCAGGAAGGATCCACTGTCCACTATACTGTGGTTGTAGTAGGATTCTAGAAACAAGTAGCAACAAAGAGTACCTCTCAAACTTGTATACTGAGATTGGGGTTGTAAGTTTTTCCAGAGTTCAAACCAATTTTCTGACATTAGCTACAGGTTGACCTATGAATTTTGTTAGCTAGGGAATGTCACATTGCCAATACTCTTCATGTTCTTCACCACATGCAATATTGTGGTGCTGTTTCCAGTGGTGTTTTCCCTAATTTTTTCATTATCAAAATCCTCCCATCTAGACCTGTAGTTCATGCATGTATTTTTGGTTTATTATTGAAAATTAGTTTATTGACTTAAGTTTTTTTTTTTAAAATTATGTTCAATGAATTACATTGTATTGAATTCAGTTCTGTATGGTAAAGTTGCAATTAGCAAATCCTATATGTGACATGTAATGTTGATTTCAAATTAGGGTAGGGTTTCACCCCCACTTGCTTTGGTTGCTCTAATTGCAAATGTATTTGCTTTTGTTTTGCTTGGTGTTTTGATGCTTTGGATGGGTTCAGAAATCATTCTTTTGTCTTTCACATGTTCTTTTGGCGGGGTATGTTTGTTGAGAAACCCCAAAACACATTGGGTGTTTCGTTGCCATTAATTGACTCATGGATGTTGTGACCTAATAAGTGTGTCTTCTTAAACAGCAATAGTGAAGTTTTCTGACAATTTAGTCATGACTTAGTATTAACCTACAGCCCCATGGCAGACTATGATAATCAACTATGAACCTAATGTGTAATAATGCTCCAAATAATAATAATTAATAACCTAACATCTAATAGTTATTATATATCAAATAATTGGAAATTTAACTAATTTATTAATCTATTTCTTGTTTTTGAATTTTTTTGGTCACAACAAGACTGCAGTTTTATTGGAAATGTTTCAATCCCAATTGCAAATCGGTGGCTTGGGTGGACAATTGATGGAACCCATTTGATGCATAAACATGGGTGATGATCGTACATTGCACGGTTCTGTATAGGATAAAACCCCAAGGTGAAGTTATTCTCAAAATAAGGGAGCTAGGACAAGGTGAAAGCTGCAACCTTTTGTACATAGACAAGGGTTATAATATTAGTTTATTAATGCTCCAATGACACTTGTTATGGATGCTAGTGTTAAGTCCTTAACACCAAGCTACTTATTTAGAACTTACATTAATCAACCATAAAATACAATGTTAAGTTAGCTTTATTAAACTCTCATTCACACTTATAATGTTACAGTGCTTACCAATGGTTAGGTTAATGTTAAACTTTAACATTTTCTGATCATCTTCACCTAGAATTATGGCAAGTCTCTTTTGTTATTTTCACTATGTTGGGACGGTGATAGGTAGTTGAATGGATGAATAGGTGAGTGGGTAAGTATGTAGGTAAATATGAAGGTGAATAGGTGATAGGTAGGTAGTAGGTATGTAATGAGTGGGTGTACGGTGTTAGAGCTTAGAGAACATTGGGTCACAATGCTAGCATATAATTAGAAAGCTCTTTTATAGAGGCTAGTTAACATTACCATTTTAATTGGAAATTTAATTGTTTTTGTAAATTTTTGTTAAATTGTCATGCTCCTAACATTTTTTTAACATTCTTTTAACACCAATTGTCACATAAACAATCACATCTGTATCTATGAAGGAAGGTAATTTGTTTTGTTTCATTTTGTTTTGACATGCTGAGATCTCCCAAACCATGATACTTCATGCTGCACTCTTGGTATCTTTGGAAAGTTCTCAATGAGTAGGGGGTGCACCAACTTGGTTTAAGACTGCTTGGAGCTATGGTGTGGAAGCTATTGATTATTGAACCATTTTTCAAATGAAAACTAAATAAAACTGAAACTGAAAACTGCATTGGAATTTGGGGGCATTCTTGGTGTTGTTGGAAAGCCCTTGGTGAGTCAGATATAACAGAGTTTATTTGACAATTTTCAGAGCTAAGTGTGAAAGATATTGATTTTTGAGTGAATTTTGTTGCTGAAAATTCAAAAAAAAATTCAAAAATTGGGTTTGGAAGGAAAATTCAGTTAAGCCCTCAATTTGCTTACACTTGGGGCAACGGCACAGGCTACACTAGTATAAATTTGTTTTTGAAGGAGATTCTTGTGTTTACACTTTACACCTTCCTCCACACTGAGGTCAATGGAATCTCTATTTTCCTTCACAAAAAAAATTTCTCTTTGAATTTTTATTTTTTATTTTTGAAAATTTCAACATACAATCAAAATACAACTTATATAATTAATGTCAAAGCTGGCAAGGTATTACCTGGTATAGCCTAAGGTACTAGGATACATTGGGACACCTTCCTCTACACAGCCATCAAAAGAGAGGATGAAAGAATCCATTCTGGTCAGCAAAGAGCTTACTCCTATCCATGATGATTTCACACATATCATGTTAGTCCTTTGGATGGACCGGGTAAGCTATGGGTGGTGGGAAGCCACAACTGACCAATGGCCATTTTCTAAAGTAATTTGCACTCTGGAAGAGAATCAAGATTGTACAACATCATCAGGAACTTTGTAGACCATTTGCTACATCTCCCTTTGGTCTACTTAATTGGTGGGCGGTAGGGCCTTTTCCACTGAGGAACACACAAGCCCTGTAGGCCATGATCTCATTCCATTAGAGTAGGTGGTAATGGGTTTACCAGGGCCTGTTCATATGTAATTGGTTTTTGTGATCAATGATTGACATTGGGCCAATTAGAGGTGAAACTGACTTCACCAGACCTAGAACTATTATAGAAGAACAGTCTAAAGACCCTTCTCCTCTTAAAGAAGCCAAAATCATTTCTGCATCCACAACCAAACAATAGGAAAAAAAAAGAGGGAAATTCATAAAGATATGAATTTTTTAAAGCAACTTAGTGAACTCTGAAACATACTTTGATAGCCAGGCTTGTCTGGAAGGAAGGGATGAGTGAGTTGATATTGTGTTTATGGCATCATTTGGGCTGTGGACTCACAAAGACCAAGTAAGCCAATCATTGGTTTGTGAGATCATTGGTTTTTGTAATGTTGCATGTCACATTATTGGATTTTTCTACAACACGCCACATGGTTGGATTCTTCTATAAACAAAAACTTGTAACCCATTTTCTCCCTCTAAATCTAGTCTCTAAATTTCATTGCACTTATTTTCCTATGTAGCAAAAAAATCCATGCACTCCCTCCCTCAA
>Ga0116230_10008101_pt1 | contig 10387 bp, 5 predicted proteins | sample S1TSphfallax_3_FD_88678 | JGI IMG/M metagenome (GOLD analysis project Ga0116230, IMG submission 88678) | Host-associated microbial communities from peat moss isolated from Minnesota, USA - S1T2_Fd - Sphagnum fallax MG | ecosystem: Host-associated > Plants > Peat moss > Unclassified | place: USA...
GCTCCTAAAGGACCAACTTGCTTCCATATGAAATTGAATTCACAACCTTTTGGTGAAAGAATTAACTACAAAGTTTCATTATCACAAATGACACACCCCTAAATTCCTTAAGAAACCCAAATGTGGGTCCTTGTGTGAAAAAAGAAGAAGAAGAGAATTGGGGCACGCTCCTTAATTCACAACACTTCGGGGGTAGGATAACATGCTAGAGTTATGGGATGGGATTAGGAAAAACTAACAATTGAGAGTTCAAGATGAGGGCAACTTGCACAACCAAGAAAAAAAATGGTTAATGCAAATTGAATGGAAGTGGTGTAACAAATTTGATAAGGACAACCTCAAACACAAGATTTACATGGCCCACAACCGTTGGGAGGAGGCATCATTCCCCTCCCTATAGTATACTATGTGCCTCTCTGCATGGACTACATTCAAATGTCACTTTTCAAAATTGGGACTCTTGTTGTCCTAAATTTTTGTACGTTCATATTTTTCTCAAATCAAGTCTTTTTTGAGAATGTGAAGGAATTATCTTATAATCCTCAAAAAGATCTTTCTAATGGTGTGTAGCACGCCTCAATTGGAGCTCATTTGTCCCTTGATTTTAAGGGGTTCATAGTTGGGAATCAAACCAATTTGATTATCACCCTTCTTTTAATCACAACTCATTCAAATCAAATATAAATGAACAATGTGAAGCATTCTAACAAATAACTGAGTTGTGTTGCTCATTTGTACCTTGGTCATTTCCATTTTGTCTTTCCACTCATAGATTTGAACATTCGAAACTTGAATATTTTTATCTACTTCAATGTTGGCAAGCTCAAGTTATTTCCTTAGTTATTGACAAGTATAGTCCAAACCTATTATGGTTTTTCCTTGTCATATATTAAATTGTTCCATCTTGGTGTAGTCACGAACCATCATCTCATGCTCAGTTTTGAGTTTCTCCAAGTCATTGCAAGTATTCGGGTTGAGTTAGTTGAATTCATCATATTCAATTTGTAAACTTTCCACCTTCTTGGCAACTTGTTCAGCTTCAATTACCCATTTGGATAGGTTTTCATTATCATATTGAACCTTGATTAGTTGTCCTTTAATTATAACCAACTCCCTACCATGTTTCTCTAGGGTCTATTGTACAATTGTTAATCTAAGAGTACAAGTTTATAACCAATGATTAAGCTCCAACATGTTTTGTTTGGTAGCCTCACTCCATAGACTTAAATTAGTGAATATCTTCAAAGTTCCTAACCAAGTGTTAGCTTGTTGAGCAACTTATTCAAAATATGTGCTAATTTCTTCTAAAATTTCTACAAAATTAAAAAAAACTCGGGCTTCTTGATTAGTTGAAGTTTGTGGATTGGTAATAGGTTCAACTACATAATCAACAAGTTGAACTCTCTCTATAGTGAAAACTTCAACCCCTATTCCCCCTACAACTTGTTCAGTAGGTTGAATAGGTACATAAGTGGTAATAGTATTTATTACCTAATCAATATTCAATCTAGGTCCTCCAAAACTAACCTATCCTATGGTTTTTTCTTCTTCTCCAACTCCTCTTATCTCCTCCAAATGTGTTATTTCATCAGCATATTCTACTTTAGCAATCAAAGTTTCTGAATGAGTTATAACTTTCTTCTTTAATGGTGATGTAACAGGTTGAAGATTTAACCTGTTATTGGGCGTAAATAATATAGTATATAATTTTAGTGTATGATATTGATGTTGTGACAAAGGAAAACCAAAAATTGTTTGTAAATGGCCATCATTATTTCAAGAACTACTCCTTTGTAGCTTGTTTAGGCAAATTCTCCTCTTCTTGAGTAACATGTTGCTCTAATATGTTGGCAATACAAGTTCTTCTAGAATTGTGGTTGTTAGTGAAGATACTTCAACCAATGGAAACCACCTCCTTAACAAGACGTCTAGGATGGGTCCTAAGTAACATACATCCACCTTGGTCTTATTAAGTGTTAAATTGGTTGTAGCTTTCTTTTGATGCTTAGTCTAGCAGGTAAGTTCAACCAATAACTAGATCAAAAAAATGGAACACTAATTAATAGATTGTCCCCTATTTGCCAAGTTGAATGTAATAGCAATATGGTTGCTAAAATACATTAATCGCTCACGTTGATAAATGATTTGCAATATAATTGCAAATCTTGGGTGAAATTTTTCCTTCATATGAATGACATTCCATTACTCATTTTCCACAAAAGTGTGGGGTCTTGCAATTTTTTTCAAGGCAAGATTTCCTTCTTGGAGATTTGCATTTGAGGAATCAACAATTCTTTCACAAGAAACACCTAGTCAATCAAAATATGTTTGCCACAAATTTGTGCTTCCACATGTTTGTTTTTTGTTTCCTCCTAGGTTTATAAATCTCTTTCAACATGTCTTCTCGTGGTGTAAACCATTTAATGTCAAAAAATCCTCCTAAATCGGCTCATTTCACCTAGTGGTACTCCTCTAGGTTCATCTTTTCCACTACAACATCTTCTATACCTCCTTACTTTTCAGACATCAACTTCTTTTTAATAGGTTTCACAAGTTTAACTCGTTCTTCCACATGTTCCTTCCCTTTCTGCTTCATTATTGTCAAGTGAGATCGTGGCTATTGTGGAAACATGTTAGGAAATTGTTCTACTCCAAAAACCTCCTTGAAAATAGTTTAAAACCAACAAATGATTCTTCCTCTTCAATTTCAACATTCACCTATTCAAATACTTTGTGGGATGGCTTTTCAACAATAGGTTGAGCAAGTTTTTCAGATTCCTCCTCATAATCATATAGAATGATAACCTATCTTGGTGCAGGTTTTGGAATAGTTCATTGAAAAATTCACAATTTATTGCTTATCATTCTTCCTTTAGTTTTATACTCTACTCTTGCTACTTAAATGCTCTAAAATCTTCTATAGTTGGTTCATGTGATGCTAAAGGTTCTATGTATAATGCTCCAATAATTCTAGCTTGTTTTGTTCATTTCTTTTTATTTGCTCTTTTTTCGAACTTTTTTTTAAATTTACAAGCTTTGTTTCTTTAGCCTCTCTTCTCAACCTATCCAAAGCGCTTTCATTCGTGGCATTTAGTAGAGAAATGAAATAAAATAGAACAAAAAGACAAAACAAATGGCAAGGCGGTCCTTGTTTATACTTAGTTAGGTAATAGGTTTATGATTATGGATTAACACTACTTTTAGGGTTGTAGCTTTCTAAGAAGTATACATCACAAGTAACATTCACATGTGTGTTGTTTTCATTCTTCTTGACAAGTACGTTAGCTTGAACATCATTAACAAGCACAATAATCATATCATTGCTAATAAACATGTTAATTTCATGATCAATGATCAATTTAATAAATACATGTTCTAAAATTTATTTTTGAACAAGTAATGGTTCAAAAAACTTTGTTTGAACATGTTCATTAATAACCAAGTCAATAAGCTTAGGTAATACAAGTTGTAAGGTTTTATCCTCAATAAACATGTATGGCTTCAACTTGTTAATGTTGATTAGGTAAACAATATTGTATTATATATGGCCCAAACCATTTAATCTGAAATTTAAAAACATGTTTAGAGATAGCCTTTATAAACCATAAAACAATATCCAAATTAAAAATTGGTTTCAATGCATAGGTTTCGTGACCATAATGACTAGTTCCATTAGTTAGCAGCAATTAGATCTTGTGCAATTAACTTGCTTTCTTGTAACTTCTTTAATTCAAATAATTAGTTGGTTAGGACTCTGACAAGTTTTGGATCTACATTTTCACCAAGTCTAGATGGTAATAGGTACTTTATAGGCAATAATGGATGTAATCCATAAACAAGTTGAAATGGGGTATGACTTGTTCCAACTTTGTGGACGGTTTTGTTTGAAAATAAAATTGCGGACATGTGTCCATCCTAGTCATTTCTATTTTCATTAACTAGTTTTGTTAATAAAGTTCCAAAAACCTTGTTTGTGTTTTCATCCTATCCATTTCCTTGCGGATAATACACCGTAGAATTGGTATGTCTAAAGATAAAATGGTTAATAAAATATTTGATTACATCATTGATAAAATGGGTACCTTGATATGTCACAATTGTTCATGGACATTTAAATATTATAAAGATATGCTCATATAAAAACTTGGCAATTATTGTAGCAATGTTGTTGTGGAGTGATTAAACTTCCACCTGCTTGGTTACATAATCAATGGCCACCATAGTGTACTAGTTGCCTGACAATTTGCTTGCAAATTTAATAGGTCCACTAAAATCCAATCCCCATTTTTGAAATGGTTATTCAGGTAAAGTGGTAACCAATTTCGCCAGATTTAATGTTGAACATGTTACCTATTCTTTGACATTGATCACAAGTTTGACAATATTTGTGAACAATTTGATTCATCATCAGCCACTAATAACCAGCATCAAAGATCTTGTTCATAGTGATGTTAGAAAAGAAATGCCTTCCTACAACTCCTCCATGGAGTTCTTACAAAATTGTGGGTACTTGTTCTAGTTGTAAGACTTAACGAAATTTGTTTTCTTGTCCAAATTTGTAAAAATATTCCTTCTTGAAGCACAAATGGTGTAGCTCTCTAGGCTAAATATTATTTTTGTGATGTAGTAAACCTCTCTGGCACAACTCCCTTTAACATGTATTCATAAACATTATGTAACCACCTAGGTTGTAATGTGAACAAGTGAACATTATAGGTTTGATCGAGTACTCCAACAGGTTCATATTGGTTAAGTGAAATCTACTAGGTTTATAAACAATTTTGAAATCATACTCAAGGAATAATAAGAGTCATCTAGCTAACTTGCTAAAACTTGTGGTTTGTTAACTAAATATACTAAAGCCATATGGTATACGTAGAATGTGAACTTTGCCTAACAAGTAATGCCTATACTTGTGTAAGGCATAAACCATAGCTAAAACCTCTCACTTTATAATAGTATAATTTCTCTCAACAAAATTGAACAATTTTGATGAATACATAATAGGTTGATCTATTTTACATGTTGGGTTTTGGGCCAATATTGCCCCTATTGTTAGTTGAGATGCATCAATAGGAACATGAAATTCTAGTCTTTAATTAAGATTTAAAGTATAGGAGCTTGAATGTACAGGTTTTTGATGTTTTCCCAAGCGGTTTGACATTCAATAGTCCACTTAAATATTTTAGTTTTCTTGAGTAACTTGGCAATTAGTACATTATAGAGGTAATTTCTTTGATGAAACATCTATAGAATTATTCCATTTCATTAAACACTTGGATTTCCTGAGGTGTTTTGGGTATTAGCATTTTGACTAGAGCTTCTATTTTCTTAAGATCAAGTGTCTTTCATTCTTTGGAAACTATAAATCCTATAATAGTTCTGAAATAGACCATGAATGCACATTCTCTAGATTCAAACTAATGCCACATTTTCTACATTTTAGAAAACATTGTCTAAGTTTTTCTAAATGGGTGCGTCATTGAAAACAATAAAATCATTAAAAAATATCTTCATGAATACATCAATGTATTTACAAAAAGCTTTGGTGGCTGGCCTTTGATAGGTTGGTAGTCAATTTTTGACCCCGAAAGGCATTACAACCCATAAGAAACCCACCCAATCAATAACAAAGGTGGTCTTGTATTGGTCCTTTGCTGTTATGGAAATATGATGGTATCCAGAAAAACCATTAAAAAATGTGTAAACCTCATGTTTGGCTACAATGTTAATAACCTCATTAATAAAAGGTAATGGGTATGGATCTTTTTTAGTAGCAACATTAAGCTTTTAAAAATCTACACAATTTTTTAATTTCCCATTTTTCTTTGGCACTATAACTATAGGTGATAGCCAAGTAGCTTCTTTAACATGTTTAATAAAACCTATAGTAAGCAATTTGTTAATATCCTATTTAACAATGGTTGCATAGGTAGGATTCAACAAGCACCTTGTTTCATGAATAAATGGTATCAATGTGTCTAGCTCAATTCGATGTTGAGCTATTTTTAATGGTATGCCCTTCAAGTCCTTATAAGTCCATGGAAAAATGTCTTTGAACTCCTTTAGCAATTCAACTAGTTGGAAACTAACAAGTTCCAAATCAATGTTGATTTTAACATGTTGTAGGTTTTTTTCAAAACCCAAGTTGATCTTGGTCAATTATTCTTCCTCTGTGATAATCTAGCCAATAATGCAAAGCTTTTGAACTCATTTTTAAACAAGCGTTTCATCAATTTCCATCTCTCTAATTTCAATTTGAAAGAAAGTCTTTGGCATAGCTCTTTGAAAGTATCATGAGGTATGGTTATCTAAACAAATAGTACAAATACTAGTTTGATAGGTATATAAGTCATAAATAAGTGGTGCAAATACAAGTTCAACAAATATAGATACATGTTCAATTAAGTTCAAAGTTATTCATGAAATCCAACCAACAAGTTGTTTTAACTTAACTAATGTACGGACAACTATAGTTCCTATCACTATCGCAAATCATGATTTTTTAAAAGGTTCAAATTGATTAACTTGTCATTTTGACTAGTGAACATGTACATTTTAACTAAAAGCTAGGGGCTTGAATGACACATATATGTGTTGACTAATCAAATTGACTATAATGATTTATTTGGTTATATACACATAGTTAAATTATACAACCTTAGTCAAAATGGTCACTGGTCTTTATTCAATTTGAACAATTAATCAATATGGCCAAAGATCTTTAGTAAAAATGACGAATGGTCTTTAATCAAGTTGAACACTTAGTCAATATGGCCAATGATCTTTAATAAAAATAACGAATGGTTTTTAATCAAGTTGAACACTTAGTCAAGATGGATTCGTAGTCAAATATGACCTTATATTTACCTCCTACCTATTTATCCACCTATTTATTTAATTAATTACTTGCCTACATATTACCCACCTACCCTCCTATTTATTATTTACCTACCGACCTATTTACCTATACATTTTCACATACCTACCTACCTACTCACCTACCTACATATTATTTACATACCCATCCACCCACTTATTTACTTAATTTTAACCACAAGGTTTAGCCATTATGTTTATGCATTGGATTTAACCATTAGGTTTAACCAAATTTTATCCATAAAATTTAATTTAATTTTAACCATTAAGTTTAGCCATTATGTTTAACCACTAAATTCTGGCACCATGTTTAACCTAAATTGAACCATTAAGTTTGGCCAATAGGTGTAACCTAAATTTAGCCACTAAGTATAATATAGGTTTAACCATTAAGTTTATCAACTAGGTTTAACCACTATGTCTAGCCAATAAATTTTATCATTAGGTTTAATCAAGGTTTAACCATTATTTTAAATCACTAAGTTTAACCACTATGTTTAGCTGTTATTTTAAATTATTAAATTTAACCATTATGTTTAGCCATTATTTTAAATCATTAAGTTTAGCCACTAAATTTAACTAATATTTTAAATCATTGAATTTAGCCATTAGGTTTAACCATTATTTAAAACCATTAAATTTAACCATTAGGTTTAATTATTATTTTAAGTCATTAAGTTTAACCATTAGGTTTAATTATTAGTTTAAATTACTAAATTTAACCATTAAATTTAACCAATATTTTAAGTCACTAAGTTTAACCACTAGGTTTATCCAATATTTTAAGACATTGAATTTAGTCACTAAGTGTAACCATTATTTTAAACCATTGAATTTAACCATTACTTTAAATCATCGAGTTTAGCAATTAGGTTTAGCCATTACTTTAAAACACTAAATTTAACCATTAAGTTTAATAACTAATTTCAATCATTGAGTTTAACCATTAGGTTTAGCCATTACTTAAAAACACTGAATTTAGCCATTAGGTTTAATAATTACTTTAAATCATTGAGTTTAACCATTAAGTTTAGCCATTATTTTAAGTCATTGAGTTTAATCAATAGTATAAGTCATTTAGTTTAGCCATTAAATTTAACAAATAATTTAAATAATTAAGTTTAGCCACTAGGTTTAGCCATTACTTTAAATCACTAATTAGCCATTAAATTTAACAAATAATTTAAATAATTAAGTTTAGCCACTAGGTTTAGCCATTACTTTAAATCACTAATTAGCCATTAAATTTAACAAATAATTTAAAGCATTAAGTTTAACCACTAGGTTTAGCTATTACTTCAAATCACTAAATTTAACCATTAGGTTTAATTATTATTTTAAGTCATTGAGTTTAACCATTAGGTTTAACCATTATTTTATATCATTAAGTTTAGCCATTAGTTGTCACTTAAGTTTAACCATTATTTTATATCATTAAGTTTAGCCACTAGTTACCACCTAGGTTTAACCATTATGTTTAATGATGTGAAATAAACATGTGAAATAAAAAAACTTGATAAATGTTGAACACCTTGATGGTGTAATCCATTGGTGTGGACATGGTTTATCATTGGGGGAAGGTTTGGGGTTCAATTCTTTATACTTACAACCTATGTGCGTGTTGAAAAGGCTAGGCAAGGAGGTAATATTAAGGTAGATAGGTTAGGCTAAGCTAGGCTAACACCTACCTACCTATTAATTAAAATAATAATAATCCAAAAAATGATTAAAATTTAGGTATAAAATTGACATAGTCAAATGATCGACTATCCACTAATCAAATAGTTAGTCATTCTTTTGAGATTTAAAAATAAATAAATGGATAACTTTTTTGTTAATATAAAAATATTACCTATGTTAAACTGCTTTCAAGTATTATATGACTATTTTTCATTAATTTAAATTATTTCACCCTACATTATTTACGGCTATTTATGGTAATTCTTTAAAAAAATGGTTGTTTTTGGCTATTTCACCCTAGGCTACTTTTGGTTATTCTAAGTTATTTTTGGCTATTTTAACTTATTTTAACTTAGGCTATTTTCAACAATTGTAAGTTTTTTTGGCTATTTTATGTTACTTTTGGTTGTTGGAGGTTATTTCACTTTATGTTGTTATTGGCAATTCTAAATTAGTATAAGCTATCCATAACTATTCTATTGGTGGCTATTAATGCCTATTAATGATTATTCTATTAATAGTTATTGGTGGCTATTTTATTAATGGCCATTAATAGTTATTGTATCGGTGGCTATTGTATTGGTGGCCATTAGTAGTTATTGTATTAGTGAATATTGGTGGTTATTATATTGGTGGCTATTCTATTGATGAATATTGGCGGTTATTATATTGGCGGCAATTCTATTGGTGAATATTGGTGGCTATTTTATTAATGGCTATTATGGCTATTATATTAATGGCTATTATGATTATTCTATTAATGGCTATTGTGATTATTCTATTAATGGCTAGTGTGACTATTTTATTAATGGTTATTATGACTATTCTATTAATGGCTATTATGGCTATTTTATTTATGGTTATTTTTGTTATTAATGGCTATTGGTGTTTATTATTGGTTATTATATTAATGGCTATTAGTGGCTCGTATATTAATGGTTATTGGTGGCTATTATATTAATGGTTATTTTTGTTATTTTATTAATGGGTATTAGTGGTTATTTTATTAATGGCTATTAGTAGTTATTTTATTGGAAGATATTGGTTGTTATTCTATTAATGGCTATTGGTGGTTATTTTATTAATGACTATTGGTGATTATTTTATTAATGACTATTGGTGCTTAATTTATTAATGGTTATTAGTGGTTATCTTATCAATGGCTATTGGTGGTTATCTTATTAATGGATATTGGTGGTTATTCTTTGTAAACTATTGGTGGTTATTTTATTGGTGGTCACCGATGGTTATTTTATTAATGATTATTAATGATTATTGTATTATAAATTATTGTTGGTTATTATATGTTATATTACAACTATTGGTGATTATTGTATCATAAATTATTGTTGGATATTTTATGTTATAATATCATAAGTTATTGATAGTTATTATATTGCAGGGTATTTAAAATATTTTTCATAGGTTATTATTTTCTAATTTAAATTATTTTTACCTTAGGTCATTATATTATATTTTATATTATTTTAAGTTATTATACTTAGGATAAAATAATGTATAATAACATAAAGTCAAATGACCTTGAATAAGCTAAAGTGTAACTTGAAATAACATATATTAATTTAAAATAAAATAACCAACAAAAGTATAACCTAAAGTTAGTTGAATAATATAATTTAAAATAACTTAAAAGCTTATAATAAAATAGTTAAGATACCTTAAGGTAAAATAACATATAATAGTTTTAGGTACAATCATTTATAATAGCCTATAATAACATAAATTATAAGTTAGAATAACTAAAATAACTTTAAATAATATAAGGTATATCATAAAATAGCATAGATAGAATATTTTTTAAAACATA
>Ga0116230_10008103_pt1 | contig 10387 bp, 10 predicted proteins | sample S1TSphfallax_3_FD_88678 | JGI IMG/M metagenome (GOLD analysis project Ga0116230, IMG submission 88678) | Host-associated microbial communities from peat moss isolated from Minnesota, USA - S1T2_Fd - Sphagnum fallax MG | ecosystem: Host-associated > Plants > Peat moss > Unclassified | place...
AGCGAACAAGGTCGAACTGCCGCGGTGCATGGGGTTCAAGCTCCGCTTCGCTGTTTCAGGGAGCGAAGGTGCCAAAGCGTAGCACGGTTTTCCTCCTGTGGAAAACTCAGGTATTTCTAATCCGGGGTATCCCCAGGAGGGATGCACGCCGCGGGCCGAATCGCTCTCTCATGGAGCCGAAGCCGCTTGCGCCGGCTTTTTTCTACAACTTTTGCGGCGCCCGCACGCCTCCGCTTTGCTGAAATGAGAGGTTCCCCCTGACGATAGAAGGACCACTCCTTCGCAGGACACGACGAAGAGAAGAGTGGGGACTGTCAAAAATGATGTCCATTGTTGGTGTGCTTGTTGTCTTTGGCGCCGTTATTGGCGGCTTTCTCATGGAAAAGGGCCAGTTGGCCGTGCTGATTCAGCCGGCGGAGCTGGTCACGATTGGCGGCGCTGCTATCGGCACGTTGCTCGCCGCTAACCCGATGCACATCCTGAAGGGTGTGTTTGCCAGCCTGATCGGCATCCTTAGCGGATCGCCGTACAACAAGCAGCGGTACCTCGAAACGCTGAAGATGATGTACGACCTCTTCACCAAGGCGCGCAAAGAAGGCGTGGTCGCGATCGAAGGCGACATCGAAGAGGCGGACAAGAGCCAGATCTTCGCGCAGTATCCCAAGTTCATGAAGGACCATCACGCGGTGGACTTCGTCTGCGACACCATGCGCATGGCGATCACCGGCGGCGTGCAGGCCTTCGACGTCGACCAGATGATGGAACTGGACATGGATGTCCACCATCACAGCGCCGGCCTGCCCACCAGCGCGTTGAACACGGTCGCCGACGCGCTACCTGGTCTCGGAATCGTCGCTGCGGTGCTCGGCATCGTGATCACGATGGGCGCACTGGGTGGACCTCCGGAGGAGATCGGCCACAAGGTGGCCGCCGCTCTGGTCGGAACCTTCCTCGGCATTCTGCTGTGCTACGGCGTACTCGGACCGCTGGCCTCCATGATGGGCAAGATCAACGAGGAGGAGCACTCCTACTACCACATCCTGCGCGTGGTGATGCTGGCCTTCATCAAGGGCACAAGCCCGATCCTGGCCGTGGAACTGGCTCGCCGGGCGATCCCGGCGCACATCCGCCCCAGCTTCGCCGAGGTGGAGAAGGCCTGCCGAGCCAAGGCGGGTGAAGCTCCAGCCTCCTAGGCGATCGCAGCAGCGAGTGGCTGCCATCTCGCCCCAGGCGCCGTCTCCGCCGCATGAGACGGCGTCGCTGAATCAGCGCCACACCGTAAAGAACCGCCTGAGCCTCGTCCGCAAGCGCAACCGAACCGGAGAATCTTCATGGATGCCGAACAGCCGATCATTATCAAGAAGAAGAAGGGCGGTCATGGCGGCCACCACGGAGGTGCGTGGAAGGTCGCTTACGCAGACTTCGTAACAGCCATGATGTCTCTCTTCATCGTGCTTTGGCTGTTGAGCTCCACCTCCAAACAGACCCAGCAGGAGATTGCCGGCTACTTCCGCGATCCGAAAGGGGTCGCCTCCAAGAAGGGTGCCAACCCCAAGCCGCTGGACGAGAAGGAGAAGGAAAAGAAGGACCAGATGGCGGCCTTGAAGAAGGACCTCCTGAAAGCCATCGAACAGATCAACGAGCTCAACAAGGTGAAGAAGCAGATCGAGATCACGGTGACCGACGAGGGTCTTCGCATCGAGATGCTGGAAGACGCCAAGGGCACGTTCTTCGAACTGGGCAGCGCGGAACCAACTCCCGTGATGGTGGAGTTGCTGAAGGTTCTCTCCGGCCAGCTGAAGGACCTGCCGAACAAGATCTCCATCGAGGGTCACACCGACGCGACCCCCTATTCCAAGAACGCAACCTACGGAAACTGGGAGCTTTCCAGCGATCGCGCCAACGTGTCGCGGCGCATGATGCAGAACGACGGCGTGCGGCTGGACCAGGTCTCCCAGGTCCGCGGGTTTGCCGACCAGAGGCTGCGCACGCCGGACAAGCCGTTCGATGCCGCAAATCGCCGCATCTCGCTGGTGGTTCTGAACCTGCCGGAAGAGGACAACGACAAACTCGCCCCGGGCCAATCCCTGGCCAAGGATGGCGCGAAGCCGGCGGCTCCCGACGCGGCCAAGGTCAGTTCGGCAGCCATGGCAACGCAGCCTCTGGTCGGCACGGGCGCGGCGAAGCCGTCCGCGCAGGGCGCTCACTAAGACCATTCTCCCGGTCGATGGGAGCTCTCCAAGCAAGCCTCCAGTGGCGTTTTCATTGGGAAACGCCACTGGAGGCTGCCCAGGCTTGTCATCCTTCGCGGAGCGGAGAATCTGCTCCGCGCAAATCATGGCAAGGGACTGCGGGACTGGACTCCAGCCCTTCAACGCAGGAGACGCTCAGAGTCGCTTTGGAAGACTAGCTTTGAAAGTTGGCGACGTCGGGGAACAGGGCGCGCATGAACCTGCGCAAGGCATCGCGCTCTTCGTTCGTCTCGAAGCGGAAGCTCACCCGGGCTTCGTCTTCGTAGATCGAATCCACAGCGGCCTTGATCTGGAAGCGCTCCTGCTCGTGGTAAAGCGTCAGGAAACCTTCTGCTCCGGGCGGCACAGGATGCGAAAATGTTCCGCGCAGGCCGGATTCGCTCAGGCTGTGGCAGACTCCGAGCAGCACATTCTCCCCGACGATGAAGTCCATCCGCACATTCGTCGCGAAACGCGGGTGCCGGTAAAGGAAGCTGCGCATCTTTGCGTTGGAGTTGGAAAAGACAGCCAAGCCGGTTCCCCTGTGAATCGAAATCAGGATAACAGACGCTACCCCCGACCTTTTGGCGAGTCACGTTACCACAAAAGTGCCAACGTCTCCCGCTGAATCTCCTGCGATGATGAGTCTCAGCCAAGCCAAGGTTGCCTCGAGCGATCGCACCATGGACGGCGAGACTGATGGCCCCGGACCTGGGCCCTGGAGATGATTGCATGTACGCAGCCGCGGTTGAGCACTCGATGTTGGCGCAGTTCCTCCCGATGGAGAACAAGAACTCCGGTTTCCTTTCCGACCCGCTCGCCGAGCGGGCGCCGATCGAATACCGCGTTCTGATCCTGGAGAAGAACGTCGCCCTGGCGAAGCTGCTGGCCACCGGGCTCTCCTCGGAATCCTTCTCCGTCGATGTCGCCGACAGCCTGGAAGCAGCACAGCGGCGCATCGAGAACCGCCTCTACCAACTGGTCATTCTCGATATGGATCTCTCCGAGGGTGAAGGCGTCAACTTCCTGCGCAGCCTGCGCGCCCGCAAGCCTGAGGTCCGCGTGCTGGCGCTGGGCGGCCAGACCGGGATCGCCGGCCTGGTGAGCGCGCTCGATCACGGCGCCGACGACTATCTCTTCAAACCCTTCTCGCTCATCGAGTTCATGGCCCGGGCGCGGGCGCTGCGCCGGCGGGCCAATGAAACCGTTCAGCCGGTGCAGCGCGCGACTCAGCTGGTGCTGCGCCGCGAGCAATGCCAGGTGGAGCGCGACGGCCGCAACATCGACCTGACCCCGCGCGAGTTCGCCCTGCTCGAAGTGCTGATGGAGAATGCCGGCAAGACCCTCTCGCGCGCCATGCTGACGCAGCGGGTCTGGAACATGGCGGCCGATGCCAACACCAACATCGTTGACGTTTACATCAAGTACCTGCGCGACAAGATCGATGGCGATCACGAGGAGAAGCTGATTCGCACCGTGCGCGGCATGGGCTACTCCCTGCAGCTGCCGTCCGCCAGTCCGCTGCAGGCGGTCGCATAACGAGGCCCACCGTGCCCGTGGACCCTCCCGCATCCTTACTGTTTGACTTCGTGCCCAAGCATCATCCGCTCCGGAACTATCGGCTCCAAAGAACTTCTTGTACAGTGTGGGTAAGGAGTTTCGTATCAGCCTTCCGGTCCATCTTGGCCGCCGTCGCGACGACCCCCATGCGATCCAGGTGCTGCTGGTCAGTGCGAACAGCGCATTCCGCGAGCAGCTGAAAAGCCGACTCGCTCCACTGCGCTGGGAGCTAACCGAGTCGCGTAGCGGCGCCGAAGCTCTCGAGTTACTGCACCAACTGGAAAATACCGAGGTGTTACTCCTCGACCCCGTCCTTCCCGACCTGCTTCCCGCGGAGTTCTGCGGCATGGTGCGGCAGCGTTTTCCGAATATCGAAATACTCACCATGAATACGCAGACGGGCCACGTGTTAGTGGGCAGCTCTGCTCCGACTCCCTTTGCAGCGCAGCTTGCCGACTTACTTTATCAAGGCACTGCAACTCCCGCAGCCCCGCGGCCGGTCAGCCCCTCGACCTATGTTCGCGAGTCCGGCTCCACGCCGGGCCTGCGCGGCATGGTTGGCGACTCGCCTGTGATGCGCCAGGTCTATGCGCTCACCCACAAAGTCGCTGCGCGTGAAACTACCGTTCTCATCACCGGAGAAAGCGGCACCGGCAAAGACCTGATCGCGCAGGCGATTCACATGATCAGCCCGCGGCAGAAGGCGCCGTTTGTGGTGGTCAATTGCGCCGCCATTCCTGAAGCTCTGCTCGAAGCGGAGCTCTTCGGCTATGCCAAGGGCGCATTTACCGGAGCCATGCAGGCGCGCATCGGCCGCATTCACGCGGCGCAGGGTGGAACGCTCTTTCTCGACGAAATCGGCGACATGCCCCTCTCGTTGCAGAGCAAGATTCTGCGCTTTCTGGAACAGGGCGAAGTGCAACGGCTTGGCAGTAACGATAATCTGCGCGTGGATGTCCGCGTGGTCGCCGCGACCAACGCCGGGCTGCCTTCCCTGGTGCAGCAGAAACTCTTTCGCGAAGATCTTTACTATCGCCTGGCCGTCTTTCCTATTCGCCTAGCACCTTTGCGTGAGCGGGAGAACGATGTCGCCAGTCTCGCGCAATATTTTGTCTCGAAGTTCTGCCCCGGTTCCATTCTTACCCAGGATGCACTTGACGCGCTCTACCGTCATCACTGGCCGGGCAATGTCCGCGAGTTACGCAATGTGATCGAGCGCGCCAGTATTCTGGCTGGCTCGGAGCGCGAGATAACGGCAAAAGATATCCTGATCTAACTCCTCTCATTGGCCCTTGGCTTGCACTTACAAGGGCAGATGCATACTGTCTCTCATCTTGATCCAATAAATGTGTCGGGGCACTTCGACGAGTCCGAAGTGCTGCACCTGGCCGACGCATTTTCGGAGTTCATCGCCGCCTCCTCGCGGCTTGAAGCTTCGTATGGAACGCTGCAACTCGAGGTCGCTCACCTGAGCCATGAGCTCGCCGAGCGCAACGCCGCGCTGCAGGCCAGCCTGGCCGAGAACGAGAGAGTCCATCGCGCCCTGCAAAGGATCGTCGAATCGATGCCTTGCGGCATCCTCGTGGTCGAAGCCGATGGCAATGTTTCGATGATCAATCCCGAAGCGCGCCGCCTGCTGGGTCTTGATCAGGCACCCACCATGCATCTCGAAGCGATTTCAGCACAGGCCGGCATCGATCTCGCCGGCTTCCTGAAGCGACCAGCGACTTCCGAAGGCGAGCAGGAGTTCTGCCGCACGGGAGCCAATGGCAAACGCTGGCTTTCGGTGCATGACCGCTGCCTGTTCCGAGAAGAAGAGATGCCTGCCACAGCGCGCCGCCAGACCATCCTCATTCTGCGCGATGTCACGGTGCACAAGCAGGCAGAGCATGAACGCGAGCGCGCACGCAAGGCAACCGCGCTGTCGGAAGTAGCAACCACGCTCGCTCATGAAATTAGAAATCCGCTCGCCAGTCTCGAACTCTTTGCGGGCCTGATTGCCGCGGGCGGTGAAGGATCCGGGGAGTTCGTATCGCATCTCCACGCTGGCATCCGCTCGCTCGCTGCAACGGTAAACAACGTTCTCAGCTTTCATGGCCTGGGCTTCCCTGCTCTCACGGCTCTCGATCTGACTGAGTCGATCCGTAGCAGCGTGGAGTTTGCCCGTCCCATTGCAGAGGAAGCCGGGGTGCAACTTTCGTTCTCCGCGCCATCGCAACCCGTGCAGGTGTTTGGCAACAGCAGTGCGCTGCAACAGGTGGTGCTCAACATGCTCTGCAATGCGATTCGCCACACTGGCCCAGAGGGTAGCGTCACGGTCTCGGTCGGTCTGAGCCGCAAAGGCCGCAAGCAGAAGGCCGACCGGGCTGTGATCGCCTTCGCGGATACCGGCAGCGGCATCGCGCCCGAGCATCTCGACTCCATCTTCCGCCCAGGCTTCAGCGGAAGCGGCAATACCTCCGGCTTAGGTCTTGCGGTCTGCAGCCAGATCATCAAGCAGCACGAAGGCACCATTCGCGTCGTCAGCAAACCCGGCGCGGGAACAACTTTTTCCGTGGAGATTCCGACCGTATGAGCTCTGCCAACCCATTATCGGTGTTGATCGTGGACGACGAAGCCGGCATCCGCACCGCGCTGCGCGCCAACTTCCATCGCAACGGCTGGAGCGTGGAGACCGCGGCTGGCGTGGACGATGCAAAGCGCCTGCTCGAGCGCCGCGAGTTCCATCTGGTCGTCAGCGACATGCGCATGCCGGATGGCGACGGTCTTGAGGTGATGCGAGCGGTGCGCAAGGCTTCGTCGACCACGGCGGTCATCCTGCTGACTGCATTCGGCAACGTACCGGACGCGGTACACGCGATGCGCAATGGTGCCTTCGATTATCTGACCAAGCCGATCTCGTTCGACCAGTTGGAAGATGCGGTGGCTCGCGTGATGCAGCCCACGCGGCAGACCGCCGCGACGCATGCATCCGAGAGCCGCAGCATCGTGGGTCGTGCGCCCGCCCTGCTGCGTGCGCTGGAGCGCGCACGCGCCGCCGCGAGCACGGACGCGGACGTCCTCATTGAAGCCGAGAGCGGCACTGGCAAGGAACTGCTGGCACGCTTCATCCACGACGCCAGCAAGCGTAGTCAGAAGCCGTTCGTTGCCGTCAACTGCGCTGCGGTCCCGGAACATCTGCTGGAGAGCGAGCTCTTCGGCCATGCGCGCGGCGCCTTCACCGGAGCCACCTCCGCGAAGACCGGCAAGTTCGAGATGGCCAACGGCGGCACGTTGTTGCTCGATGAGATCGGCGAGATGCCGCTCAACCTGCAGCCCAAGCTGCTGCGCGCCTTGCAGGAGCGTGAGTTTGAACGCCTGGGCGAAACCCGCACGATCAAGGTAGACATTCGTGTGGTGGCTACAACCAATGTGCAGCTTGCAGCGATGGTGGAAGATGGTAAGTTTCGAAGTGACCTGTACTACCGGTTGAACGTGATTCCACTTACGCTTCCCACGCTCCGCGAGCGTCCCGGCGATATTGAAGCACTGGCTCATCATTTTGTAGAGAAGTTCGCCTCTCGTGCAGGCGAACTCCCGGTTCAGCTTAGCCCCGACTTCCTCGAACGCTTGAAGTCGCACGACTGGCCCGGCAATGTGCGCGAACTTGGCAACTTCATGCGGCGCGTCTGCTCACTGCATCCCGGTGTGGTGCTCGATGCCTCGTGCTTCGATCAGGAGTTTCAGGTGCGCACAAAGGCTGCTTCGCCTGCGTTGCAGATGCCTCTCGTCACTCCCGGATCTTCGATTCGTCTGCTCGAGAGAACGCACCTGGAAAATACGCTTGCGATGACCCAGGGCAATCGCACGCAGGCCGCCGAGATGCTGGGCATCAGCATTCGCACGATGCGCAACAGGATTCGTGAATACGGGCTTCCGCCCAGGAGGTATGCATAAATGGCTAGTTCCCCACTTCTTCCATCTTCGCTGGAGAACTTTCTCCAACTGACCAGCGCGCGCGAGCAGGTTGTCTCCGGCAACATGGCGAACGTCGATACCCCCGGCTACCAGACGCGCGACATCAACTTCCGCCAATCGCTGATGACTGCGAGCGGCACCGACGGCGAAATGCAGTTGCTGCCCGTGGTCAGCAAGGTGGGCGGCCTGCTCGAGCGTCCCGATGGCAACAACGTGGACCTCGATCGCGAGAGCATGCTTCTGGCGCAGTCGCAGCTTCAGTACCAGATGGGCATTCAACTGGTGAAGTCGAACTTTCATGAATTGCTGAGCGCCATCAATGGCGGAGGGAACTCCTAATGGGACCGTTTGACATGCTTGCTGTCAGTGCGTCGGCTTTGACCGCCGAACGCCAGCGCTCCGAGGTGATCGCGGCCAACATGGCCAACGCAGAAACCACGCACACCGACTCGGGTGGCCCGTACAAGCGCAAGGAAGTTGTCTTCGCGGGGTCGAGCAATGCTTCGTTCCATCTTGCGTTCGCGAACTCTGGCGGAAACACGCTGGGACGAACCGCCGGCTCGGTGCACATCTCCGAGGTGGTCGACGATCCGGCTCCTCCCCTGATGCGCTACGAACCCAGCAATCCCGATGCGAACAAGGATGGCTTCGTGGCCTATCCCAACATCAACCCGGTGCAGGAGATGGTGGACCTGATGGGCTCGACGCGAGCCTACCAGCTCAACGCCTCCGCCGTCAGTGCGGCCAAGCAGATGATTCAGCAGTCGATCGACATTTTGAAGAGCTAGACCAAACAAATTCCCAGACATTCAAGAGGCTAAGCCAATGAGCGTGAATTTATTAGGCGGGATGGTTGCGCCAGTCCCCACCGGGACCGACCCGTTATCGCTGGGGACCATGACATCCCCTGACCAGAGTAGCGGCGGCTTCAGCGATGTGATGAAGGGCGCTATCAATCAGGTGTCCACGCTGCAGGACAGCGCGCAGCAACAGGTCACCAACCTGATCCAGGGCGGCAACGCGGATATGAGCAAGGTCATGATCTCGGTCGAAAAGGCGGATGTCGCCTTTCAGCTGATGATGCAGGTGCGCAACAAGATTGTCAGCGCGTACCAAGACATTGAAAAGATGCAGTTCTGAACCGGCGATCGTAGGGGCATATGGCGGGATCAAACCAACTCGTAACACAGGCGAAGCAGTTCTGGTCGACACGCACGACCAACCAGCGCCTGCTTCTTGGCGGCGGAGCGGCTGCAACGCTCGCCCTGATCGTCTTCTTCACCAACCTTATGCTGACGCCGGACTACAAGCCGCTGATCAATGGGCTTGAACCGGCCGACGCGCAGACCATCTCTGCCGAACTGACTGCGAAGAAGATCCCGTATCAGTTGAGCCCGGATGGGAAGAGCATCAGTGTTCCGGCGGACCAGGTCGATGCCGCCCGCCTCAGCATTGCCGCCAATGAACCGACGCACAGCGGCCGCATGGGCTTCGAGATCTTCGACAAGGTTTCGTGGGGCCAGACCGAGTTCGATGAAAAGGTCAACTACCAGCGTGCCCTCGAAGGCGAACTGGAACGCACCATCATGACCATTGCGGGCGTGAAGAGCGCGCGTGTTCATCTCGTGATGGCGAGTGACTCGGTCTTCATCGATCGAGAGCGCGGAGCCAAAGCATCGGTCACGCTGAAACTCGGTCGCGACGGTCTCTCGCATGAGCAGACCACCTCCATTCAGCGTCTGGTGGCGGGCGCGGTGGACAATCTTAAGCCCAGTGATGTCTCCATCATCGATGCCGATTCGAACCAGTCGCTCGGTTCCACTGGCGATGGCATGGGCGGCGAGGAAGGTGTCGAGCGTGAGCTCAGTCAGCGGCTGATTGCGACGCTCGGCCCGGTCGTGGGCGCCGATCATCTGCGCGCCAGCGTCAACGTGGAATACGATCCCGGCACCACCGAAGTGAGCAAGGACAGTTACGATCCGAATGTTGCCGTGCCCCTGTCGGTTCAGAAGTCAAACGAGCAGAATGGTGGCGCTGGCCCAAGCGGAGTTGCCGGCACCACGAGCAACGTTCCGACCGCGACGCCCAATGTTCCTCCACCCGCGGGGGTCGATGCAAACGAGACGTCCACCACCGAAAACACGACCTACGGTGTCAACAAGACCATCAGCCACACCATCGAGCCGGCCGGTCGCATTCGCCGCGTCACCGCAGCTGTCGTGGTGGATGACCTGGTGAAGCGCAAGCTCCAGCCCAATGGCAAGTGGACCGAGACGCGGCAGAAGCGCAGCCCGATGGAGTTGAAGCAGATCGAAGAACTCGCCACCTCGGCCATCGGTCTCGACTCGTCGCGCGGCGATGTGATCACGGTACAGAACCTCGCGTTCGATCGCCCGGACGAAGCGGATGTGCCACCGGTGACGCTGCTGGATCGCGCACGCAAGGGAGTCTCCGACTTCTCTTCGGTGGTGCGTTACGGCATGTTGCTCGTGCTCTTCGTGCTGGCTTATCTGCTCATGATCCGACCGGTGCAGAAGCGTGCTCTCGCGTTGGCCGAGGCCGCCGCCGTGCCGCAGCCTGTCCTGCCTGAGCCCACCCCAGCTGCAGCCGCCATCGGGGCACCGCCATCCACGGAAGCG
>Ga0116230_10008104_pt1 | contig 10386 bp, 8 predicted proteins | sample S1TSphfallax_3_FD_88678 | JGI IMG/M metagenome (GOLD analysis project Ga0116230, IMG submission 88678) | Host-associated microbial communities from peat moss isolated from Minnesota, USA - S1T2_Fd - Sphagnum fallax MG | ecosystem: Host-associated > Plants > Peat moss > Unclassified | place: USA...
CACAAAATTGACCCCAAAAAAACACTACTCTAATTTTAGAAGGTTGATTGCATCTGTCCCAAATTGATTTGATTTTATAAAAAAAAAGGGGCAATGGGCCTCTCTGATTGGCCCATCACCAAATGAAGAAAAATAAAAAGCAAACTTTGGGTATTGTCCCATCGTTGTTGACACACGCACTTCACTCTTATGAAACCTGCCTCTTGACTTAGCTGGATTCTTCTTGATGATTCCAGAAAATCAAGATTGCAAATGTTTTGTATCATTAGAGTTATCCTCCGCAAAGCCCCAGTTTCAACAGAATAGGGCATCAAATGCATAACTGAGAATGAAAATTTTATAGAAAGCCCAAATAACTGGGACCCGAACTAGTTTTTCCACCAATTTTGGTGGTACACTGAGTTTCATCCTGTCTTTCCTTTTTTCCTGAGCGCCTCCACTGCTGCTACATATATGTTACAATTTGATCATATATCATATATATATATTATGTATCCATGTTCTTTATTACTTGAAAATGAAGAACTTTTGTTTAAAACACATTTTCAAAATTCAATATTTTTAAGGCCAAAAGCACGTTTGAACTATCAATGTCAAAATGTGTTGTAAACATGAATTTCACCAATTTCAACTCTTGGTGATGTTTTAGTTATCAACATTGTGGTCCTTACAAAATTTCAAAACCAACAATGCACATTTGATGCTTAAAAAGAACATTTGAAAAAAGAAAAGACTATCTACACTAAGGTATTAAGTGTTTTGAACATGCAAAAAAGGACTTCTGAAAATTCATCAATTTGCATCAATTTTTAATCATTGAAACTTGGATAGTAATGAAATCCTACTTTTTTTTAAATGACAATTCAAATTATTGTGTTTGTGTTGTGATTTTTCAAAAATATACGGGTACCATTTCAAGCACTATTTAGACCTTCTTGTGGTACATATTACTTGATTGCAACCATGCCGGTTTGGTGCCCAAATAGTAAGAATTCAAACCTTGCAAGCCAAGATGGTAGAAGGTAAAGATGATGTTGGATCCTAACGTTCAAAATCACAACCAATGCATCGTTACAAGATGATTAACAAGTATCAAACTACCACCACTCAAGGTGAGAAGGTGATGATGATGAAGAACTTGAAGATGATGTTGAAATTCCAAATGGAAGTTCAACAAATAAAATGTGATTTAAAGACCTTGCCCAATTGGGGACCCAAACCTTAGTGCAAAGGTAAGAAAACAATGATTCATGCAATCAAATTTTTTATTATTATACCTAATATTATTTCCTTGAAATATTACAAAAAAATTTGAAATTATTATTAAGTGACCACCCAATGTTCAACAACTCCTTATGGGTGGATAATATTAAGTCATCACCTGATGGTTTATGTTCTTCTTATGGGTGAATAATATAGGGCAGCACTTAATACTATATATTTCCCCCAAATACCAAATAAAAGGGGAAAACAAACTATAAAAAAACTAATTTACCCCAGTTTTTTTTGCCTAGGTATACCCTAAGTTAATATACCTAAGCTACCTAGGCCTATGGAGCTAGTATACCTCACCTAGGTTCCCTAACAAGCTACATAGGGTAAGGTAGGTAAGAAAATAAATAAATAATATTTTGGGCATTATTTTAAGAAAATCATAGGGTATTTTTCATTACCTTATTTGATTTGATTAATTAAAAAGACCTAGTTAAAAACACTAGACAAAAGACCCAACTAACAAGACCGAATCAAATTTGACATGTCAAAATTGACTTATCCAAGTCAACGAATTGGTCAAATTAGCAAAAGTCAGTTTTGGGTTTTTTTAGTAGTTTTTCATTCAAATGCCATGAATTTTGTATGGCCTATGGTTCCAAGTTTAATGAATGTTTTCAACTTATCAATTCTAGAAATAAGTCCAATTTTTAAAATTATTATTCTTTTCAAATTGATGGTTTTAGTTTTTCTATGACCTATTTGCTCCAAATTCAAAGTGAAATTCCAAGTTTTAGTTTTTTTCAAAAACCATTGAACATGCATTAAAATTCTTCCTCTTCCTTAACAATGTGCATACATAGTGACCATATTAAAAAGGGGTGTTATTGGGTTTGGTTTACCCTTGAGATCCAACTCAAACATGATTTTGATTTTGATATGCAATTTATTGCCTTCATTTGTAATTACCTTCATTTATTTCAGCTTCGGGAATGTCATCTCCATGTTATTCCAAATAGTGTGCAAAAAAAAAAAAGGTGCAACTTATTGAAAATATATGTAATATCTAATTTATTTAAATGTAAATAATGTGTTTATAATTGATTATGAAAATATATTTAAAATATACCTATATTATTCCATTATTTCATAGCATACCATAAAATACCTTTTTATCTTAAATGTTTCATAAAATATATAAAGTGCCCCCTAGCCCCCCATGCCCCCCTTGGTGGATTTTGGCTATAATGTTTAAAGTTCAAATTAAGTTTGACACTATTTTTTAGCCCTAAGGTTAGTTTTGTCATTAAACATATATAATTTCAATGACAAATTTTCTTGGAAATGGTTTTAAGAGGATTTTGCATAATCTTTTGTATGGTTCTCCATTGACAACTCCAACCAATTAGAATGTGAAGGATCATATGAAAACCTAACTACCTCAGTTTTTTCCTCTACCCACCAAGATGGATATACAAAAACAAATTAACATGTGCCTTTTCATGTGCATAATAATTATATTCATATTATTTATTAATAACTCTTTTTGTTTAACTATAATAATAGTAATGAACTATTGGAAACCATATGGGAACATAAAAAGGAAAAAATAAAAATTGATTGTTATCGGTAATGCTTTCCAAAACGAAACCCAAGTGAAAAAATGTAATGTTGTCTATCTATTTGTGTTGTTCATATTTTCAACCTAGCTAAGTAATACCTACCCACCAATATGGACATGAAAAGGCACATGTTATGTGCTTTTCATGTTCATGGTATCTATGTTATGAAATTTGTGTTTATGTTTTTTATGTGATAATTGAAACACCTATTCAATGATAAATTGAAACAACAATTCAATTTGGTTACAAGGAATTGAAACTTGAGCAATTGAATAAAAATTTAAGACAACAATTCAATATGATCATGAAAAATTGAAACAAGTCAATATGGTGATGAGAAAAAGTGAAAAAACAAAGACAAAAACGGGTATAAATTTGATCCAACATTTGGAATCATTATGCATACACATGATGATGATTTTTTCCTTTTAAAAATTGTAACATATGTAGGAACCACAAGCATCCTAGCTAGTAATCTCTTAATTAATGAAATGAATTTTCATGAAAATATGAAGTTGAGGTGTTGAAAACCATCAAAATTACCATAGATTACAATTTGAATAATTTCATTTATCATATGACAATATCATTGTAGATCATGAAATAATAATAATTTGAAATTCATGAAAATAATTAACTTTTGAAAACCAATTATTATTCCTTTTGTCCATGTGAAAATTGACCCTACCTACTATGGTATTGAAAGGTTGTACAACATTCAAAATATTGTGTAAAGGCCTATTGATTAAACTAACATAATGCATATTATATTATATGAATCTATTGGGCTTTGTGTTATTATGCATTATTAATGACGATTGAAATGATGGGGAAAATGAACTGATTTTATGCAAATTAAGTCTGATTCAAATGAAAATATTGAATGACATTACACAAAATTTCGATTGAATTGAATTCATATTTGATTAAATTTTAATTCAATTGATGAGATTGGAATGCAAATTGGTGCATAAGATATTGAAAACTTGTTCATGATTATGGTGTGGGTGTAGTCACAATCCAATGAGCCAAAAATGGTGTCGGACTATAATGAAAAAAATTAAAATTGGATAAATATTTATGTTTTGCCATTTAAAGCCATGGCAATCATGGCAAGTTATTACTTTTTCATTCATATGAATGTCAAGGAATTCAAACCAAAAATCCATTTGATGAAATTATAAGTTTAAATTTTGATTTAGAACTTCTAAAAGTGAGCAACAATGTGTTAAATATGAGTCATTTTGCAAAGGATTATCAAAAGGACTCATATAATTATTTTTTAAATTGATGAAAAAAAATTAAAAGGATAAAAATTTATTGACCACATTAAAAAAAACACTCATACCCTAGAATACATGACATTCTAAAAATTTAAAAATTTAAAGAGCTTTTCAAAACTGATCTAGAATTTTAGAACTTCAAAAAATGGGGTAAAATGTACGTGATGTGTTAAGAAAAGTTGTAGTTTATTATATAAGAAAACATAAAAATGAAAAAAAAAATGGTTGTAATTTGAAATTATTATCATTTTAAAAGATGAAACATTAAATTTACAAAAAATTAGAACACTTTCAAATTTTCATATTTATTCAAAAATGATGAAAAAAAACATGTCATGTACCAGGACAATTATAAACATTTTTTATAATAAATTGTGAATTTTTTTTTCCAAAATTCATTCATATGAAAAAAAAACATTTGGGGGGAAAAACATACATTTCTTTTCTAAAGTAATCATGTTGGCTAAACAAATGACTTATGGAGCCTAAAATTGTTGTACTTAAGCTCTAATGATCGTTATCATTGGAATTTATAATTATTTGATGAACTTGCATATGGAAACATCCATAAGAAAATTCACTATTCAATTAGGATTTTTTTTCTACAATTTTAATATATATGTATGGATGTAAAGTGGAATACATAGTCAATGTTTTTTTCCCCCAAATTTGTGCTTTCAAAAATTTGGCAATTTTTTCCAAAATTTTAACAAAGCTTTTCAAATTTACATTAAGAAAAAAAATCATTTTTTGGTCACCATGTCAAAAAGAAAGTTGTTGAATTTGATGGATATATATGAATGACAATCCAAGTTACATTATCATTCATGTAATTCATTGCCATGATTGATATTTATGTATGAAGGTTGTTTATTTGTTTTGTATATTTAATTTGTCATGTTGAAATCTCCCAAACCACAGCCTTTCTTGCCATGCTCTTTGGTACTATTGGAAAGCCTTCAATGAATAGGGTGCACCAAGTTGGTTTCATAATGTTTTGATATATGATGGAAAAGTTGTTGAATAATTGAACAAAATTTTCATTAAAAATTCATTTAAAATGAAACTAACAGTATAGGGGAATTTGGATGCACTCTTGGTATTTTTGGAAAGCCCTTAATAGAATGTAATGAAGGTGATTTGGAAATTTTTAGACATAAGGTGTGGGAGATATTGAATTTGAAATAACTTTGTCATGGGAAATTCAATTAAATTAGAAAGAATGATTTTGGAAGGCAATTTTAGTTGGATAACTAGTTCAAAATTGAGTCAAATACATTCATTATTTTAACAAAAAAAATTATTGTATTTTTAGTCAAAAAATACCCAAAATGACAAGTGTAGAAAATATCACCATGTCGATCAAAACAAATTGATTTCAACTTGTCATTGTGACTAAGGTGGTTTTTTTTATTAGCAAAGTAGGTGATTATTTGACTAATTTTTTTGACTAATAGACAAAAGAACCTTTGATTAGTTGAATTTCTAACTAAATTTAAATCATGTTTTTAGTTTTTTATTTTAAAAATATTTTTTAGGTAGGTAAATAATAAATAAGTTTAGGTAGGTGGTAAGCCTAGCCTACTTAGTCTACCTAGTTACCTTAGTTTAACCTACTTACCTAACCTATGTAACAATTAGGTAAATAGGTGCGTAGATAAGTAGGTAGATGTAGGCTATTAGGTAATACCTAATTAGCTTAAGCTATTCACTAACATGGGATGTCCAATTTGAAGGACTAAAAACCATTGGTCATTTTGACCAAGCATGTCATTTTGCTTTGTCCCATTTGATTATATGTTCCACTTGATTACAACCCATTGACCATTTTGACCAAGATGGTCAATTTTTTTGTTTAACTTGAATAAATGTTCAATTTGATAAATAGTCAAATAGGTCATTCTAATCAAGTTCATTAGTTTAAAAACACACTTGTCATTCAAACTAATCAAAATGGACATGTTCAATATCAAGATGAATAAAACAATCAACTTGGACAACTTAAAGAATCATGAATTGTAATAATGATTTTTTTCATTTAATTTTATTATTCATGTTTGGGTCCATGGCATAATCACACCTTCATCACCCAAATAAACACACTTCCTCACACACTCTTGGCACCATTGGAAAATTCTTAATGAATAAAAACATTGGGTAACAAATTCACATTTTTATTAACTAGGATTTTGTTATTTTATGTGTTATTATGGTATATTCACATTTAGGGCTTGGATTGTCATGATGATAGGGCCTAACAAAAAAATAGCCCATAACATGACAATGTTCACACTATTTGCCTTGTGACCATTATCCCTAATTTCTCAATGTTCATACATGCTACTAAATTAGGTCATTCAATTAAAGTTAATGATCGCCAAATAAACACCATTCATGATGTCTTTTGTTGTTAGCAATTGAAAGTGGTGAAAGTGGCGAGAAGCAAGAACCTCCATAGCCATGTGCTTCTAGAAGCTTGCAACATCTAAGTCTTCATTTCTTCATTGCTCAACACTTGTAACATTGTTTTCATTCTTTGCAATTGGCCTTGTTTTTGTAATTTTTTCCTCCTTTGGTCAACATAATATTTTTTTTACAACTTTTAACTTCATCTTTCATGATTTGCTCTACAAAAGCTTTGTTAGGGTCCTTTGTTGTTTTATTTGATTTGTGTTCAATCTTTGTGCACTATTTTTAGAGTTTTAATTTCTTTTCTTGCATTTGAAACTATTATTGATTGCCATTTGAATTTCACATTTTCTTTGGTTTTTTGTAAGACCTTGTAGAATTGCTCAATTTCATCATGATGAAGCCATAAAAAGTTGTATTACTTGCACTATTATTTCAGCTTGTCATAGAAGCACAAGATGTGTTGGTCGTTGGTTTTCAAATTGATTCTACATTCATGTCTATTCATTTTGTAAGTGATCAACCACTATTTTTTTTTTGTGAGGACACATGAAGCAAAAACCACATGCTTGAGAAATTGAATGTTTTGATTATGCAAAACTACAAGATTTCTTATGTGTATGACCTTATTTTGAATTAAGATATTGGAAATTGGGTGAAGGCAAGTTCAACCACTTGGTACTCCAATTTCTTATGATTCAATACAATGATAAGAGATGAATAGAACATTTTTTAAAGAGTATTTCATTTGTGAGACAATTGACAAAGAGTCTAAAACATAAAATGGAAAAAAGAAACACCAAATTCAAGTTTGCAATGCATGTTGGCATAAAGGTTACATGTTCCTTATACAAGTTAACACACACCTTTGAATATTTCTAATGTAGTGACCTTTTTACAATCGAGAAATCAACTATCCATCTAGTCCTATGGGATTTTGTACATGTAATGAATGATGTTTTCAAGAACCGAATTCGATGGGTAGAAGGAGATCATGGAAGGCTTTAAATAACTTTTAGCCTTGCTAGGGATTCAAGGGGCCATTGATGTGGTTCATATCGATATTCAAACATCAAAAGTGTTGGCCTTTACAATAGATTATTATTCCTTCAAATTGAAAGCCTACAACATGCAACTCCGAGTTATTATTGATCATAATAAACGTTTTTTGGATGTTTTTGTTGGGATGCTAGAATCAACGAACAATGAACAAGTCTTGCGTTTGTCCTCAATCTACTGAAAGGTGACATGGCAAAATCTTTTCAATAAGTGTGATGCACATGAAGGCATTAAGCCTTACATCGTTAGAGACAAGAGCTACCTGTTGATGCCATGGTTGATGGTGCCTTATAAGAAATTGGGATTCGACATACCATTTTGGAAATATTGTTCAACAAGTTGTTTTCTTGTGTTAAAGTTGTTGTTGAAAAAAAAATTGGTATATTAAAAAACACATTTTGTGAACTTATGATGATCAAGTCAAATTTACATGTGTTTTTCCTTCTAAATGTGGTCATTTGTTGTTGCATCCTACACAACATGATTATGAATGAAAAAACACACAAACATTGATGGTTTGATGTAATAGTTGGAGGTTGAAAATGTTATAGAAGATAGGCAAGCTATGTTTGCAACTACACATGGTGATGATCAAGACTAAGTAAATGAAATGGACACTGAACCTAACTTGCAAGGGGGAGGAATTTCAAGGGTCAATCAGTGAAATGTAATACAAGAATACCTAGGTAATCATAAACCACAAATGCATGGACTTTAAATTCATATGGACCTACATTTTCATTTCCAATTCTTGAATTATTGACATCATTTTCAATTTTCAAGTTGTTGACATGGTGTGTATTGAAATCAAGAGTGAAATGTGAAACTAAAATGTAGTCTAGAGGAAATAATTTATAACACAATGTGGAATTGAAATGAAGTTGAAAAACGATTTACAATTTGGATTTTGAATTCAAATCACTGAAAATTGAATGCTTGGAATTTGTATCAAATGTCCATGTTTACATTTTGGATGTCTTCTTGTTCATTTACACATTGAACATGAACTGGTAGCTCATCATGTGATCTCGATTCATCTTCTAGAAATAAGTCCACAATTGGAGGCATGAATGTCAAATCTTTGATAAATGCATGACATAAAATAATGTTCAAATTGGATAACACATTCACCATGTTCTTATTCATCTTGTAAAGTTTCTTGCCATGTGCTTTGAGGTAACGAATATGTGTTTTGAAGGTAAGTTCATGAACACCTAAGCATTGTTGCTCAATCTCTAGTTGAGTACAATTTATTTTGTCCATTGCATCCATTAACACTTTGTTATTTTTGTCTACATATTCAATGATGAGAGAAACGACATTGTTGCATGTTCCTTTTAATCATGTGCTCCCAGATGTCAATGATGTAAATGATGCAAGGGAATCAAGATTAATGCCAAGAGTTTGGAAGTTGCTAGGGAGCAATTTAGTTTCTTGATCAAATAAATTCAAAAATTTGCAATTCTTATGTTTAGATTATCATCAATTTTTGCACCTATAATTTTTATGCTTGAACTAGCAATAATAGTTGTAGTGTTTGTAATTTTTATCCTTGGACTATTTGCAATTTTGGCCCCTTAATTATCCGCTATTACATCTTGAAAATCAAATACGTGATTGTTATTTTGTAATTGAATCTCGTTAATCTCATCTTCTATTTCTTGCTTTGGTGGTTTATAGATGTTTCCTTCCACATTTACATCCTTAATATATAGAGGAACGTTGATGTTATTTTCCCCTCGAAAGACCTCAATCAACTCATAGTGTTCTCATGTGTATTGACAAGGCAAATGGAAGTGTTCCTTCTCTTCAAATGTCAAGTCCCAGAAACAAGTATGATTCCTTGTGCCCTTGTGATAGTTTATAAGTTTTTTGAAATCAGAGTTCAAAGAATTCCACTTATCTTTGCACATGACATCATTTCTTAGATTTTTCATCGTGGTTGTTTTTTGGAGCTCTTTCGCAATCTTCTCTTAACGTTGCATAATGGGGATCATATGCAACTTTGGATCAATTATTTGCTTTTGTACTTTGGGTTCTGTGTGTTTACAAGCAATGAACACTAACACCTCATGATGTTCCTAGTTGCCATGTTGTTGTTGAAGAACTAAACCTTTTCCTCCATTGTGCCTTTTCAATCTGCCCCCACCACCACCATGTCCTTGACTACTTCTTGTTGACATGCCTACAACTCCAAACCACCTTACAAATTTGTGTTTGAATTTGATGCCATGATTTTCTCCTCCACTTGAGAACTTTTCTTTCATTGCTTTAGAGCTTCTCTTCTACGTCTTCAAAGCTTTTTGCTTCAAAAGTAATGGAGTTCACCACTTTTACATTCCTATGACACGCAACAATTTCTTGCAAACTTTTTGGCATGATGGTAGTTTTACCATACTACTTTTGAACTTGGTAGCTTATCATCATCATTCGGTGTTGTATATAACTCATTGAAATCTACATTTTCCAAAAAAATATAACATTTGCGTTCTCTCCTATCTCTGCACTATCTCATGGTGATAAGCAAGTTGTTAGCATGCCACGTCAACTATACATGTCATCTATCTCCCAACTACACATCGTAAGTGTGAATAGTGTGATATGCTATCAATGAATTAATGATGCCGGTAATTCCAAGTGTGACTATACCTTTAGTGACAATGTCATAATTATTATAGAATTAACATTGATTTCACATCCCATGTAGTTAATATTGTTTTACAAAAAGATAAATCATGTTGATTGTTTTTATTATCAACTAGAAAAATAATATATACCAATTTGTATCAGTTTGTGCATTA
>Ga0116230_10008106_pt1 | contig 10386 bp, 7 predicted proteins | sample S1TSphfallax_3_FD_88678 | JGI IMG/M metagenome (GOLD analysis project Ga0116230, IMG submission 88678) | Host-associated microbial communities from peat moss isolated from Minnesota, USA - S1T2_Fd - Sphagnum fallax MG | ecosystem: Host-associated > Plants > Peat moss > Unclassified | place: USA...
AAATTTGTCTCTCCTGAATGGTTGTAAGTCAACTTGGTATGCACATTCATCCTTTGGTTCATACCTAGAAGTCAAGATGTTTTTAAGGTTGGGTCAAATGTTTTTCTGCATTGTTGAATTTATAGAAAGAGGGTTAGCAACTCATATGGATTGACTAAACATTGAGGGTTTTGACCTCAAGCCATACTTCATTAGATTTTGGACTCATAATGTGTGGATTTGTCCTGGAAGCAAACAGAATGCTACCACTATAATAAGCTAGAAGAAACTACTAGGTATGAGCCAATTGGAGATTCACATTGTAATGCTGAATTTTGTTCTAATGGGACAGTAGCACCAAGAGATTCCAATAGTGCCAAGTTGGGAGTCTCAAAATGTAAGTTGTAGGAATTGGTTCACATGAATTGTATATTTGTTGTGAGTCTTTTATGCCCATGAGAATTCCTTCATACACCTTTCTTTTGGGTTTTAATTTCATTAGGGTGTTTAGTGAATTAAGTGAAATCATGTTAAAGTGGAATCATTATATTTATTGCCCTAAGCTAATGGATGGGCATGTGTAGATTTTGGGTGCACCCATCCAATTGATGGCTTGTTTGAAATTTACCCCATCTGCTTGTTAGGTTTCTTCTCAAAATATGAATGTTGGGTAACTAATTCAATCATGCCTCAATATCATTCTACTTTTTTTGATGTGCCCATCCAATTGATGGGTGTTGTTTTGAAGTCTACCCATCTATTTGTTAAGTTTCTTCTCAAAATATGAATGTTGGGTTTAACCGATTTATTCATGCATTTATATCATTTTTTTTTTGAATTGTCATTTTTTTTTGTATCACAAGGTTTCATATCACTATTAAATGTAAAAAAAATTCATGTGATTAATTTTTTAGTGAAATTTGTTTGATAAACATACAAATAATTAGCTTCAATTCCTTTAAATCTTATTTAAATGATTTTTTAATGATTTGAATTGATTAATAAATTATGCAAGAATTGATTAAAATAAGGCAAACCAATTTTTTAATAAATTAAAATTTTAAGATAAAATTCGTGTATAAGGTATAAATTTTTAAAATTAATTTGATGTTATTTTAAAAACTTCAATAAGGCTTTTATGAGGATTTAATAATGAAAATCATAACAAAATAATTTATAATTGATTAATTTTTTTGTATTGTTGTTTCTTTTTATGTTATAAAAATTTATTATTACCCTAAGATAATAAACATGCATGCATGATTTTACATTTTACCAAACATGTATGGAACAAACACAACTAGTTCCTAACAATTGGCAATGGGTTGTTATAAACACAGTTAATATGCTAAATACATGTTCATGTTAAACCTAATGAAATAAAATATTTATAGGGGAGCAAGGACAAAAGAAATAAAACCAAGGACAATAAATTCACCTCTTTTTGTGCTTAATTACAAATGATGTCGCCTCATTACTGCTTGTTTTGTTTTGATGCATAATTTACTAAAGCCAAAATTGGTCTTTTTCTAGTGAAATGTCTTATTCTTATTAGGTTGTTTGCATAGGTTGTTCAATGCCACATTCAAAACTTAAATCTTACACCTAAACCCTAAACCCATTTACATAAATGTTTATCTTTGTATCCTCTCTGATTTGCACACACACATCAAGTTGTATCAAAACTTGCCATGATGATCATTCAATGCATAATCTACATGAAGAGCTAATGCATCTATAATAGTTTATTTGCTTCCTACATTCATTAATGGATGGTCTTCAGCAACACAACTCCTATTTCAAGTCTCCCTCCTTACTATTGAATGGTCACATCCTTCAAAGTTAAGAAATTATGATTTGCATTTAACAACAAGACTAGAACATCCACAAAAAAAATCAGCATTATTGAAAGATTTTGCCACAACATTTAGACAAAACAATAATGTACAATTAGGCTTCAAAACTGCATCAACAACCAAGTTCATCTTACTATCTTAGCACTATTCACGCTTTTTCTATGAACAAAACTACATTTTGGAATATAAGATAGAAAAGACACCACCATTAAGAAATAGGTTTTCATTTATAAATGCATATGTATTTTGGGTTTAAGGTGGAAGCCATTAGTACCAAAGTTAGTTGTTTAGTTAGTACTAGTGGGTGCCCGTGACCTTCGGACACTGTGAAGTCGTGTGCTTCAACACCACCACCTCCGGCAGGCTTTTGCTTCACGATTTGGTTTCCTCAACAACGCCAGCGAAAGAAAACCAGAGATAGAACTTCTTGTTTGAAAACACGAGAGAGTCGCAACAGAAAAAAAGAAATCCTGATCTTGATCAGCTCCAATCAAGATCTCTCTTCTCTTCTCTTCTCTTCTCTTCTTCTCTTCTCTCCTCTGTCCTCCTCCTCCTCTTCTCTCGCCTACAGCAGCGCAGCGCTCCTCCTCCAGGCCACACTCCCCCGTGCTAGGAACCAAAGAGCGGCCGTGCCCGTTCCACCCGTGCAGGGGATCAGAGAGCCGGCTGGCCTTCTGTGATAGACCCGGCCCGACACCCCCCACGGTGGGCCCGGTCGGTGGAAATCCGGGAGTCCGGGAGTGCCGGGCCGGGCCCGATCGGCCTTCTGTGACGGACCCAAACTCCGTGACAGACAGACAAGAGAATTAATATATAAGATTTAGCCTCTTTGGTGCATCCTACATGGGACTTGGAACATGGACCCTAGCTAAAGTTGTTGTAAAAAAACAATTTCTCTACACCCTTTCCACCACACTATAAAAGAACTTCAAGTTGCAAACAAATTAAAAAGAAGACAACATATTATGTGATATTAGCAAAGGTTGGGAAATGCACCTAATTAGTTAGCACACAATAAATGGCTGAAAACTTAATTGTTGCCAATGAATGCATTGTGTTCAATTTACACAATCCAAATATGCCTTGTTAACCTAAAGACCAAAATACAATGATAAAGAGCATTGGGCAAGATGATCAAACACATGCCCTCAACTAGCAACATATAATACATAATAACAAACAACATGAACATGATGGAAGTCAAGCATGCACAAATATATAAGAAGGTGATAAAAAAAAACCTTTCAAGGGTTGCATCCTTCTTAGCATAGCGAAAAAGACATACAATTGAACACAACACCATCTGTAGCACATAGTTTCAACTCATAGATATGTCACATGAAATGATCCATGAGCTTACTACATTCTAGCATATCAATTTGAATTCTCTCATACAAGATTGAAGTTTGAGACACTAGTCTACACTCTAAAATAAGTAAAACCCAAAAAATGAAATAGACAAAAAAAATGTCACAAACTAAATTGAATGCTTAAAATTTTGTATAAAGAATTTATGACAATGGCAAGAAAATGCATGGTGCTTGGGGTAAACCTTGAATGGTCCACATCTAAAGAACGAAATGTGCACGCCAAAGCTTTACCATATGATATATTTGGACTTGAAATAGGAAATTACATATGTGATGTGAATTCTTATGAAATTAGGTGATTTCTAAGGAAGAAGTTGCCCACAAAGGAAAAAGATCAAAGATTAGCATCACCATCAAAATTCTCATAATAAGAATCCTTATTAAATAAAAATGTGGAATCAAACATGTTCTTTGGCAAGACTTCAATGCCTTGTCCTCTTTTGTAGACATCCACGATCTCTCTCATTTGCAAGTCTTTTTCAACCCCTCCTTCTAGATTTTTTGAAGCACTCTTGCATAAAATAGTTAACATAATAAATAACCATCTTGCATTTTTGAGAGATGGAAACAAGTAGATATAACATATTTGCTTGACACAATTTCCTTGACTATAATAAGATACATGCCAAAATGAATCTTAAATCACCTAAACAATTTTGCTTAAATTGTTGTTCCATATTAATTCAAATAGAAAGGTTCCAACAAATTGACATTGATTGCAAACATTCTAGCAAGGTTGATTCTAACCTACAAACATGCGAAGCTTTCTTCATGTCACTTGAAACAATTGTTACTTTATGCCAACAATAAAGATCCCCAAAAATATTAATAAAAATAAAATAAAAAAGAAGAACAAAAACAAAAAAAAACAATAAGAAAAAAAAGGAAAATAAAAAACTAAGGGTGGAAGCATATTAAGGTGGAACATTATGTATGTCACAAAGTACATGATTTGTAATCTTCCAATTTCCATTTGTGTCTAATTCCAATTCATATGTGTCAATGATGGAATGGGACTCCTATAGATAAAGAAAATAATGATTACAACACAATGTGAAAATTTCATGGCAAAATATTTTGTATTTAATCCACAATGGAATTTTTAAGTTGGTGCATGACACTTGTGATAGTCAACATGTTTGGAAATGGAATCACCCCATCCATCACAATAGATATATGTGACCAAGAATTTTTGGACATATAATATGCACATGTATGCAATATAAGATGGAATTAAAGTAGGTTTTTTAATAGTTTTGATGTGACTTTAAGTTTGAAGAAGAAAAGTACTCATAAAGTCCATAATTGTTAGAAAAAAACAATTTGAGGCTCATTTTTTAATAAATCAAATTAAGATACAACAGGCTTTTCACGCCCATAATATCTTGCTCAAAAACTATGGTTATGTAATTTTTGTGTTCCAATGACTAGGTGATGTCATGATCCACGTTAAGTTGTTATGACATCACAAATATATGTGTCAATATTTTGCAACTTCATGCCTTAAGAATGAACTTGAATCCTTGGCTTCCATCATAGGCATGTAGTCTATGTTTAGGGTTTAAGGTACAAGTTTTCACATGCCTTGTACGAGTTTCCTTTAGGGTTTGTGTTTGTTGCTCACTAATAGTTGTGAGCTTCTTTTTGATTTGAAAGAGGTGCACTTGTAAGCAATGTGTAGCTTGACAACTTAAATTTGGCATTTGAGCTTTGGATCGATTAATGTACAACTTTTGGTTTCTATTATGGAAAAAATGAATTTATCGTGAGGAACCATAATTGTTTGAACTGGATTTCGACGAGTTGGAAGTAGTGTTCATTATGGTCAACATTTCCAACATTCAACGCATTTTCAAGTTTCAAGCTTGAGTATGATCAACATAACTCAAACTTTTTATAATAATGTATAATGAAATCACTACACTTGTTTTCTATTTAGTTAAAATCACGCACAATTTAGTTTGTTGTTTTGTCAAAATCAAACATTTTAAGTTTTATTGGAAAATTGCAAAACAATAATTCGGGTTTGCAGGTTTTTTGTGAGTCCAGGTGCATACATCAACGAATGAACTAGATGGGATTGAAATGAGCTATTGAAAAATGAGCAGGGGTACCAAAAAACCTAGGCCTTTCACAAAGATTTGCTACAAAAGCTTAGAGGTGTGCAAAGCAAAATGCACGTCAATGAAAGTCATGCGCTTTGCAACAATAGGTAGACCTACAATGAACAAAGATTGATTAGGCTATGGTAGAAACGAAGGTGATTTTAGATGATCAAGACCTACACATGTTTGCAAGTATGATTACAACTTTTGTTTGAGATATTTTAATGTTTTGTCCAGGTCCTAGAAACATGAAGCTAGTTCTAAAAAAAGCCTTATTTCATGTCAAAATTTATAAATACTTACTTGATTACATCTTACCTTCTAAGCTCGCCATTGCTCAACAAGAAGTGTTAGTTGGAGTAAGCAAGTCTTTGAAAGAAAACAAGCAAGCAAACAATGGCATCAAGTTTGCAACAAAACAAGCAAGCAAACAATGGCATCGAGCTTATTATTTCAAATGTAACTATTAATGCCCACAAAAAGTCTTCCATGAGGATTGTAACAAAGACACTTGGGTCCAAATTCTTTAAGGTTTACCACTAAGGACAAAAAGGACCTAGTCTTTAATGGAGTCATTTTTTGTCCTACATTTTGATCCCCATCAATATTAATGAGTAAAAATGTGTCAAATATTTTATAAGTACCATATTTTAAACCATTACAACTCCAAATTCTATCAATTTCATCCATTTTGTATCTTTACATGGTCAAATAGGACTATGTAAAGGAGTACAAAAAGGGTGACAATGTGACATTATTTTGGTATTCCTTAAATAATTTGGACCCACTTGGGGTGCGTGTGAAGAACATTATAAGTGTTGTTTTGCACTATAAAATGATAGACCAATCAAGGGCATTTTTGTGGTGCTTGTTGGTGAGGAAAAAAAAAACATATGGCATTTCAATCCTAGTGAAGAATGTTGTCCTACAATGGTGGGTTTCATAAACTTGAGTGAACCCAAACAAGTTTGATGTGACAAGGAAGAGATTGGAAGTTGGGGTTTTTGATGAGAAACTTACACATTTTTTTATGGAAACTCAAGTCTATTAACTCACTCCTTCATTTAATTTAATGGTTTAATTTCCTTTGACAACGAGTGGATTGTGATGTGTTGATTATGTTTATGTTTCACATGGTTAATTGAAGTTGCATTTTGAAGTGAAAACTACTCTGGATTAATGGATGATTAGTTGAATTCAATTTGTCCACAAATCTAAAAACTTAATCAAAACAATAAATATGTGGATGATCTAGTAAAATTTTCAATGGACTATATATATGTTTTCAGTGGTCCACATATTTATTTTTAATGGTTTGGGATATGTAAGTAGTAGAGTTAGTTGAATGCACAATACTTCAATACCTTGTACATTTGTTCATTTGTGATCTTTCATTAACCACTCTTGAATAATATAGTATTAGTAAGTGACAACAAAGTTCATTAGGAGCTTACAAAAAAAATTTAATTTGGATATTCAATTATCCAATGGAGTTGACTTTGAAATGATGTCCAATCCATGCATGGTCTCATTTGATAGTGTACATCAACATACCCTTGTGTCCATTTGTAGTTTGGTTGATAGTTGTGGAGTCCATTCATTATTATTGAAATTTTGGTAAAGTCCTTTGGAAGTTGAATTATTTCATTTAGAAGTACAAGCAGTATTCACTAATACAAATTGTAATCCATTTCTATTGTCTTAATAGTACAACCATAGACTATAAAGTCCAAAGTTGCCAATTATGGAATCCATCCATTATTATTAAAGTTTTATTAAAGTCCTTTAGAAGTTGATTGATTCATTTTAAGGTATTAGTATTATCCACATGTAGTCTCTTGATAGTACAACTCCATAGATTGAAGAGTCCATTTGAAAGTACTCGAATTGAAGTGGAGTCTGTTGTAAGTTGATTGATTTCATTTAAAGGTACAAATTTAGTCCATCTATAGTCACTATGTACTTTACATATGCACTACATGTCCACTCCAAGTTCCAAAAGTAAAAAGCTTTGAACCTTGTAGTCCATCTTTATTCCATCTACATGTTATAGAGTCCAATTATGGTTCATAAAAATCTATAAAGCTTTTGCAACAATCCATTTACAACCTATGTATAATCTTCTAAATTTGATGTAGTTCTTTCTTAATTGGTACAATGCATAAGGAGTCATTGCTACTATTGTTATGTTGTTGAAAAATTATTTATCAAAATTCACATGGATTTTATATTGTAGGGTAAATTTTATTTGAGACTCAAGGTAGCCCATCCAAAGATGTCTATTGGACAATGAACATTTGAAGAGCTAAAACTTTTTTTTGTGAATCCTATGTTCAAGTGCAACACATGTTATATCTATCATGTGGAAATAGATGAACTTTGGAGCGGATTGATTAACATGTGAAAAAAATTTCAAGTCTGCAATCATGACTAAAAAGCTTGTGGTGTTTTTGTTATGTTTTACAAAGGTATCACAACTTTGTGGGAGTGTGTTGTTTGCCTTAAAGGGTAGTTGATGGAATGGCATGATGGGGCTTACTTGTATGGAGAATGTCTAGATTGTGGAGTTGATCAAAAACTCTATTGAACTTGCTGCTATAAGGTCTAACTTGGTTGAGTGGAAATGATTTGCACTTGAAAAAACCAAATCAAAAAGTGGGAGGCCTTTGAAAAATTTGACCCTTGTTTACAAGAAAACCACCTTAAATGAAATGATAGATTATTTGAAACCAAAGTTCTAGCATTTTGTGAAACATAACTTTGTGGTGTGTTGGGAAGACAAACAATTCAAGGCTTGCTTGAAAGCTTTTCCAAATCAAAGTGTTGTGTCAATTGTGGACTTTGCCGATAATTATTCCTTTGAGATCCATAATGAGGTACAAAGTATGCACCATTGGTACTCTTACCAAATTAGCATATTGGTACTCATTTGTTTTTGTCATAACCCTAAGTATGATCCCTATGATGAGGAGACAAGGACCCTTACTCAATATCATTTTTATGTTTCTAACGATCGCAAGCATGACTCAAAATTTGTGCAACATTGCTTCAAGCTTCATTGGTAGCACATGGTGGAACAAAAGTATGCACTGAAATGACACTTTTGTGTGGTTAGATGGATGTGTAGCATAGTTCAAAGTACAAATCCTTGGTATTTTGTGAGCAAATACCTTAGTATGACCAATGGGTGCAAAATGATGTGGCCTTTTTTCGAGAGTGGCCATGGAAAAGGCCCCCATGATGGAGCAAGTGTAGTCATCAAAAGATTCATTCAGCGTGAATAGCTTAATGCTCGTGGGGAGAAGTTGATTAATGGAAAATAAGTTATCAACTTCCTTTGCAAGCAAGTATCCAATCATTCAAAATCATCATACACATGCAAAAGGAGGCCTCTTCGTCAATTTTTCTAGCATGTCAAATATGGTGATGTTGACCACAACTCTACCATTTATGCATGTGATGCCATTAAAGGTACCATGAAAATTCATTGAATTTGTGCTTTAAACAAGACTACCATGACATAGCTCCTTGTGAAAAATCTTGCTTGTTTTTCTGCTAATTGTTTGGATGGTTAGTGGGAACAATGTTAGTACTTGCCATGGACATGGGATTGGATTCCCAAACATTTGTAACTTGGAGATAGTAGAATTGTTAGAGAAATAATTTTGGATAATTGGGATGGAGAAATCTCCTTTGGAACAAAAGGTGATGATTTGGTATCCACGTTTGAAGTTGGTGATAACTTTGCCATTAATGCAAAATTTGGAAATGTTGAAGGGGTGGACTTTTATGTCATATGTTGCAATAAAATTCTACATTAATCAAAGGAAGACTTTAAGTGCAAATGGGGCACAACATTTGTAGCAAGTGAGCAAGTTGTTGTTAGCAAATACTATAAAAAATGGGGAAATTCGAATGGGACATATGTCTTGTTGAAAGATTTTCATGTGGTATTCATGTATTCCCATCTGGTTTGAGCAACAAAGTTTTTGATGATACTAAAGGACTATCATGTACAAGAAAATGATTTTGTATATGAACTTCCAAAATATGTAGCTACTAGCTTAAGGTCAACACTTGCAACCTTGGAGGACGATTAATATTTCATTTTGGTCTAAGTGCTTTCAAAGTTCTCTCTAATGTGTTCTATGTATGCATAATTAGGTTGTTTAGTATAGTAAAGGGTTGTGGTGATTGAGGTTCAATTCCTCACTAAGCATATGTATGTACTAGTTTACATGGGTTATAACACCTACTTTGAATACAATATTATATTATAGTCTATATGTCTCCAATGTTTGTAGGTTTTTTGTTCAAGTTACAACACTAGGATAATTCTAATGTCAATACTAGTGACACATTTTTTATCTTAATTTTTTTGAGAAAACCAAATCACAATGTTATATAATCCTTGAAGCCAACCCAGGCTCGTCTATAATTTAATTTGCCACAAGTGCATACTCCTCCAATGTGTGTATCCAAACTTGGGACTATTTGAGTCAGTCTTACAATAGAACCAAAATGTAACTATCTCATTTATAGATTTCATCATTCCAAGCAATTCAATTCAATTGAGTGATCACAAGATTTCAATATTCAACAAATCCTTTTAAAGTAATAAGACAGTTTCACATATGTAGATGCAATTGGAGATATTCCTTTAATGGCTTTGGTGACATAAAAAAAATGTGTGTTTGGTCACCCTTTGAAGGTTTTAGAGTAATCAAGTACATTGACTAGAATCACCAATATAACATATTATTCTAAAAGCTTCAACTTGGTTATTGAACCCTGAACTGACCTAAAATTGGTATCAAAAGCTAAAGAACCACTAAACAAAGGTGATGTTGGTCCAAATTTGGCAAATTGTGTATAAAGTGGAAAAATGTTTTGACCCTTGAAAGGATGTTAATAAAACCCTAAACAATAAAAGGCAGGAACTAGTACAAACTTCCTAAAGTTGGGAAGTAAAATCTCATAGTTTTGTAACCAAATAATCAACTACAACATGTTGCAGTGCATCAAAGCACTTGGCTAGGATACTATAAGTGATTCATGAGTCTATTGAACACAATT
>Ga0116230_10008108_pt1 | contig 10386 bp, 7 predicted proteins | sample S1TSphfallax_3_FD_88678 | JGI IMG/M metagenome (GOLD analysis project Ga0116230, IMG submission 88678) | Host-associated microbial communities from peat moss isolated from Minnesota, USA - S1T2_Fd - Sphagnum fallax MG | ecosystem: Host-associated > Plants > Peat moss > Unclassified | place: USA...
AGTGTTACTTCCCATGACAAGTTGTAAGACAAAAGGTTTTCATTTTCAAGATGTTGATAAATGGTGTAGGGAGTGGAATGAGCATCATCACAAGAATGTAACTTGCAAGGGATTTGCACAACACTTGGATCATGTGAAGTGCATTGTTAGTTGGACAACTATGGCTTGTCATGTGTATGATCTTGCTTATTATAAAGTGATGACCATTGTAATTTTTGACATGTAGTCTAAGGACATAGAAACTCAATAGATCGTGTGGAAAAAACTTCATGAGACAATGTTGAAGAATAGGTTTTCAAAACCAAATTTTAAGGGATTAATGGTTGATAGTGCATAAGCCAATTGGAACGCTATCATAATTATTTACAAACCTTTATGTTAGGATGGTTGATAAAGAACACACTTATTTATTCCATTAGACTCAATCGTTCGATAGGCACATTAAACAATTGATAAAACTTTAATTGCAAGATTAACAAAATGTTTTTTTGCCACTAATATAAGAATGCAAAATCCTTGGTGGAAGTTAATGGTCTCTATGCTGTAATTCATTGTTGGTGGCTATCATTAGGGGTTGTTTTTGAGGTAGGTGTCCACGAACTTGCAAATTAACTGAGCTTTTGACATTTTAATCATGTCAAACAATGGGGAGGTTTCATGGTCCATGTGAAGAATTCACCTACGAACTTCCTATGACTCCCTCTCTCTTCTATTAATTCAAAATTGGAAATACATTTGCACTTGAATTCCATTTGCATTCTATTTGTTGTGAAATTTTAAATTTTGTTGATCCTTCATTTCCTTTAATTTGTAGAAGTTCAATGATGAAGAATAAGTGGACATGCCCACTTGCAATTTGGCCAAAACTACGCATAATATTTGGTTGTAACAATTGAAAAAACACAACACTTGTCTATACAAAACAACATTTAAAAACTATGTTTGTGCTTTCAAATAGTCTACATTGTAAGGTGACCCTAAACAATACTTGCAAGGTGACCCACCTAGTCACAGTCTTGATAGGAATGAATTGTTGTTGAGGAGGGCTTACAAATCGAGTGATCATGCTAGACTTGCAATAGTTGTGGCAATTTACACATCCATGTCTTCCTTCACAAATTGCCTACTATAGAGAAAAGGTTTTTGGGTTTGTTAAACGACATGTTGATTGTCCTCTTGGCACATACAATGATTCCCATCGTCTTAATTGTGTGGATTTCTTTCATCCAAAAGTAATTGTTCCTATTGTTGTGCCCAATAATGTGAAGGATGTACGCATGCAACAACTGCCCTTTGGTTCTCGTAATTTAATACCTTTGGTATCTTGAAGTGGCTTGGAGTTAAAGGTAAGTATTTATGTTGATGGCCAAAAGCATATTGAACATTGCCCACCCAATTTTATAATTCAATGTTTTGCATTCCAAAAAACCATTGGGCTCAAATGAAAAACAAGGATCAACCTTTACAAATTTATAAGTGGAACTCATGCTCCATGTTATTCAAGTTTTTGGGTACAATATCATAATAGATCACTCAAGCACCATAAGCATCAGTTTTGTCCTAATGATTTTAGTCATTGCATTGGTGGAACAACACAAAAAATTGTAATTTCTAGGCATGTTGTTCCAACTATATGGCTCATCCAAGAAGGTATTAACTTAATTCAAAAGGAGGTAAGAACTCTAGAAAAAGCAGGGTTTTCATGTGACCGCCTACATAGAAACAACATTCAAAGTTTATTTGGCTCCCAATTTTCTAGTTCAAGCAATTCCCATGTGCATGTTGTGAGTTGCCATAGTCTTGTGAGGTTGTCTTATGCAAGTTATTGCCCTACAATTCGTGGAGAAGGTGAGACAACTTTCTATCTTCAAATTAACACAACACATCAACAATTGGGAGGTTGGGATCTTATTTATCGGTGCACTATTTTCCCTACTATTGATGTCCCCCCACTTGGGTATGGAGGAATTTATAGTATTATTTCATATGACAAAGGATATGATGTAACTATTGAAAATTTCCTTAGATGTTCATATTTTTATTTTGTCACAATGTTGGTTGGTTCTTTGGGCAACCGTGGGGTGCATGTGCAATGTAAACATGGGTATCATGTCTTATAAATGATTATGTTATGTGGGTTCACGAAAGAATTCATTCATCATTGCACATGGAGTTTGATTGAAGTTCAATATTTGTTGTTCAACGTTCTAAAACCTTTGAACTCTAATGATAATACATCACAATTGTATTTACATAAAATCAATTGTGATTTTTTCATTCAAGAAGCTTGCAGTTGTTGCTTAGACTATGTAGGAGGTTTAGATTCTAGTTACTGTGAGATGTATATTGATTTTGTTTTGGTGAATATACATTAATGTTGTTCATAAATTTATTCCCATTTAGGCCAATACCAACAATAAATTTTTGCCAACCATTACGTGCTTTCATGTATATTGTCTCATGTATAATATCGTAATATCTTGGCCATTTCAACACATTTTGCCAAATATTGGAAGATTTTGAGGATTTAATTTCATCATATATTTCTCAAGCATGTAGTTTCCACCCATTTCAACAATTTTAAAAATCTTATATATATTTTCCAAAAGCCCTAGACATTTAGAATATTGGTTGTACCAGGGATGATGAAATGCATGTTTTTGTTTTCTTTTGTCTTCAAACCTTCACAGTAGGTTGCACTTAAAAGTTTTATTTGCCAAACCCATGTCCAAAATCAATAACCATTGTTGATCCCAAAAAATATGCAAGTGATGTGGCAAAATATTCCATGCCATGTCATGGAATGTTCTACCACATAATCTAAAGTTTGCCAAATGGAAAACAAATATACCAAGAATATTTCGTGACATGGCATGTTCAATATTCTCAAATATTCTCTCATGCTCAATTGAGTAGGCTCACATGCTCACTCATTAGCATTGTTGGAAAGGATTAATGGAAACTAACTCTCTTTCCAAAGACCCAATACAACAAAATATCCAAGTGAAAGACAACAAAATAATCCTACTCGGAAATGTGATTTATCAAAACATCAATTTTAATAGTTAAATGACCTATTGTAAATTATAACCCGCCAAACCTCGCTAGATTTGGAGCTATTGTTTAAGAGATCTCAAGTGCCAAAGTAATTTAATAACTATAGAGCTATTGGATTGGAAATATATATATAGTTGGATGTAGATTTTTAAAGGGTAGGTTGTAGAATAGTTAGCCAACCTAAACATGAAATTATTGGAACATACAACATGTCGTTTCAATGTGTTACGAGGGAATTATGCCCTTGAGAAATGATTATTATTGTGTTTGGGAAAGAATCCAGCAAAATAACAACTACAATAATGACTACTTGGGGGCTTTCTATTGGGCTTAAAACATTACTATATAGGGTAACAACAACACACATATGTCCTTAAGTAGCGCACACTTTGGTGGCACAAGGAATCACCATTCTTTCCATTGTTTCATCATAACCACACCTTACAACACCATTAAAACACTACAATAAATTATTACTACTATTGATCCCTTATTCAAGTTCAATTTCCACACATACACACATCCGCACACATCACATAACTACTGGAAATAAACTACATCTTAGAACCATTTCTCACAACCTTATTCAAGTCTGATCCACTACTCTATTCTATTGCCCTATTCCAATAACTTTGTCCTTCCCAACAAACAACTCTACAAAAACACACAAATAATAAATTATTGGCCTCCTTGCCTTCTTAAGGAGCCAACCACTCCTTCAATCTATGGTGGATGTTGCATCACTCACATCCTACATTCTCTCCATTTTTCCCCTCTAATTACCATTACTATAACAATTTCCATCTAGATTAGGGGCAAAGTAGGCAAGCAAAGTCACCTAAATCCTATTTCCTTGGCTAAACTTAAGCCACCTAACCCCCATGTTTTAGAACATTCCAACCTACCACATACATTAAAGTAGTGGAGGTTTAAAGTCAACTAAACCTTTTAAAACAGTGCATTAAGTAGGAGGTTTACTTAACCATTCCTATTTACCATTGGTAACTCTGGGTTATTACAATGTTCCAATAAATAGTAAAAACTAGCCAAAGGGTTAGTATTTATGCATTTAACAATTAGGATAGATGCATAAAAATAAAAGAAGATATTGTTGGGGCTACATGTGAAAATCTTTGTGGGGGGTATCCTTTCTCTATCATTATTGTGTGTGATTTTGCAAGAAGAATTAGAGGAAGATGAAAGAACAAGTCTTTGTACTTGGAACTTGGGAATGTAAAAAGGAATGTGTTTTGGTTTTTCTTCAAATTATCTTCTTGTACTACTTCCAAATTATTTATCATGTTTTTTCTTTAGCCTAGGTAGTTGTGCCAAGAGCCCTTTTTGCCCTTTGGAAATGTGCTACATGAAGGTAAACAACTTCATGGCTTTTTGGAAATGAGTCTATAAATGGACATGAAGGTAGGCACTACACAAGGTAACAACAAAGGCAAGAATGCCTGTAACACCCATTTTATTGATGATTATGTTTTATTTTCACTTTGTGTCAAAGTGATACTTCTTTTCTAAAAATTTCCAAAGAGGTAATTATAACTCTAAACTTTTGTTGCTCTCATGTTGGGACTTTTGTTCCCTTTGTATTTGTCATTATTTTGTCCTCTTAACAAGTAATTTTTCCCTTTGGCTATCCATACTTATTGGGCCTTTAGATGTGATATTAACACCTTTAGTTTGAACTCACATTTGTGAACTAAAATCTTAATTTCAACTTGGAGCTCCCATCCCACTTCTTTCTTTTGGGAGTTAGGGAACAAGCCTTGGGTTTACATTCCATTGCAACCAAAAATCAAAGTTAGTTATTTACCTAATTTGATATCACTTGACAAACTTAAGGTGGGTCATATTATGTAATAGCGCCATACTAGTATGAAATTGATTTAAAAAGAAGACCCCCATACTCATACCTACCATCCTTGGAAAACAAACCCATACTAGTTTGGTATGTTCAAAAGCCAATACTAGTAAAAAGTTGGTTTAAACCTATCAAATCATTTTCCATCATGAAGTAAGCATTATATATAGACAACACAATTAGTTATAAAATATGTTTTCAACATTTACACAATCCTAACATTGCACATGATGAATTTCATTATAAAACCCATGATAGAAATTCATTTATCACAACATATATATTTCTATATTTCTAGTAAATGTGAAATACACCAATCCATCCATGTGTTCCCACAAACAAGGATTTTGAAAACAAACATATCTATTGAATTGTAATAAATTATAATGCCTTTATTCATGTTCCAAATGTACAAACAATTACAAACTTCTCTTATGTAAAGGTGGTCATATTTTTTTTCAAAATTTATTTGGTGCTAATAAATGAAGTTGTATTAGCAATCTTAATGAAGATAAAAAATGAGTGGTTCACTTAGCTTGTGAATAATATAACACAAGAGGTAGCATAATAAACATCACATAAAATATACATTTTACACAATTGATCTTACTTTCCATGTGATGAAACTACTAGTGGTTTACCATCAAATTTTGATCGGAATACAAACCTTCATAATTATTGGAAATGTACCTATTAACCAAAGGTTTTTTGAAGAACTTTGTGATGTAGCCAAAGTTGCAGTCATTGTTAGCAAGATTCAACCAAATCTAGTTATAAACTAAAAATAAAGATTAAATATTTAATCACCCTTCTATATTTTTGGTTACATATATATTAAAAACATATATAAAAATTTAGTATTCCATTTTTTCCACTCATAGCAATTGAAACCATCGAAAATCACTTTATTATCAATTTTTTATTTTCAATTTCACTTTTTGGAAAATTTCACCAATAAAACGTTATTTTGAATCCACAAGTATTTAAATGTTCACATTTTATCTATTCATCATGATAGCAACTTAAAATGTTTTACACTACCAAATAACTTCGCAAGTTTAGATGCACATTACTATGTAGATCAAATTCACTCTTTTTTTGGGTGGTCAAAGTTGAAATTTGGGCCATGTGGATTGGGTTTTAGTCCCCTACGACAACAAAGAAATTAATTCAAAAGAAAAAGACATTGAACCCTCGAGTGGTGACTAAACTTTGGTTTCCATATGCATAATGTAAATTCTTTTTCTTTCTTTTTTTGGTCCAATAAGATGGATTAGGGTGAACCTTAAGTCCCAATTCTTTTATGGCAATTGACATTCAATCTTGGGGGAAAAAATCTTAGAACATCAAAATGTGGCAACTAAATTTCAATTGCCACTTTACAATCTAGATGGGGGAGTGGGAGCAACAATTTTTTTGAAATTTGAAAAATAGGGTTGTAAAACATTATATATATAATTATTATTTTAATTTTTTTCAATTCAAAAAATGAAAAGAAAAGAAAATCTTAATTTTTCAACATCATTCAACATTGATTAGTTAATTTACAGATTAATGATCAAATTATGTGATGTTGACATGAATCAACTAACATAAATATGGTGCATCAAATTGATTTTGAAAACCCTAACATAACCCTATTTAAAACCCAAACCTAAAATTTAAATGTGACTACAACTTAGGTTTTAAGAGGAGCTACATTGAATTTGCAAAAACCTATGTCAACATAAGTTTTTGCAAATGACACATAACCCTACTTGGAACTGAGGCCCAATTTTTTTTTTATAAGTACAAATCTTGTTAGAAGAAGGGTTACATTGAATTTCCAATTTAACATATGCCAACATAGCTTTTGAAAATGTGACAAAGCCTTTTTGAAACCCTTTTGAAACCTATGTCAATCCCAATATGTTTGCATTTTGGGACTAATTATCAAGGGCCTATGTCAATTATGCCAAAAGTTACGATTTTTTTCTTTTACTTTCTTTTCCATGGAAATTTTAGAACCAAAAAAACAGCCAAAATTTTACAAGGGCTACATCATTTTTGCAAAAACCTATGTTGGCACATGCATTTGCTTTTACCATAGCTTCAGTAAAGTCAATCTTAAAAAATTAATCCTCACTCAAACAATATCAACAATAATAATTTAGTAGTAGTAAAAATAGTAAATCAACATTTTACAAGGGCTACATTGATCTAGGTTGTTGCAAAACTAATATGGCCCAAAGTCAAGTCAATCTTGGAAAAGTTGGTCCCCACGAGGAAAAACAAAAACAAAAAAAAAAGAACTTGAAATCTTAAAGGGGCCATGTTAATTTTGCAAAAACATGCATCAACATAATCCTTTGCACATAGGGTTTAGCAAAATTCATGTAGCCCCAATTCAAACTAATTTTGGTAAAGTTGTCCCCCACCCAAAACAAAACCCAAAAAAACAAGAAAAGAGAAATAAAAACAAACAAACAAACACCAAGTTTCATAAGGGCTACATTGCTTTTGCCAAAACAAACATCAAAAACATATGTCATACTTGAAGGTTATGATAAGATTGTGAATGCAAAGGACCCCAATATACAATTATTCTCAATCCCAATTGTTCTTTCATGTAAAATGTTGAATGCAAAAAAATTGATTCAATGGGTTGTAAACAATCATTACAACTTTTGGAATCATTTTACATTAACATATAAACTATGGTTGCACCATAACACTATGAATGGGATATTAATGAATAACCATTGGATTGACCCCATTGTTTATGGTTATCCATGAACGATAATTGTCACATTAATGTGGAATTATGTGTATCAATGAAAAGTGAGTTCAATAAGTTTACAAGAACACATGCAAAAAGGTCACAAATATAGAATAAATGTGCAATTCCTAGTAGATACCAACATAAGGCTTGAAACTCCCACAAATGATGCCCCAAACATGGATGAAATCTTATATTAGTTCAATGTATTTCCTCTTCTGAAGGTGCATGGTGTTTATTTCACTTTCAATTGCATCAAAAGTTTCCCAACGTCATCGGATGTCTTACAATGCAACGTCCAAATCGACCATTTATAATTTTCACTGCCATATGATGCAACCCCCTCTTGGCTACAAGGTCAAATGATAACCTTGGCATGAAGATTGATTATGATCACCCCGGTCATGTAAATGATGTTATCATCACTTCTTGCATTGCCATACATGGTGTAAAACAAAAAAAGAATCCTAGATACACATCAAAATTCTCAAACCATATTTTTCAAAGTTATTCAACTACATTCAACCCACACAAAAAGTGGAAGACTTTATGCTTACATTGTGTACTCAAAACAAAAACTTATGAACGTATGCATCTTTGATATTAATTTTTTCCCATTTCAAATACATAATAATACATTGAAGGATATCAAAAGAATGGGAGACATGTTTTAACTAGAGAGGCACCAAATTTCGAATGCCCAAAAAATTACAAAATGTTTTTGAACCACCAAATCATGTTGTTATTGACAATGAGAGGCAACCTTTTTCATTATGGGACCACCATCAAGACAATAATATTGGTAAGAACAACATTCATTTTATGCATTTAATAAATATTGGTCATGCTCCATTGTTCCACATTATTTATAATAGGAAATATTGTTCCTTGTATCCATTTATATTACATAATATAAAAATAGAGGAATAAAAGACTTGTCAATGTGCTAGAAACACAAGTAGAAAAAATATCTTTTGTGACTTGTCTTATGCAATTACATGTGTCGCATGCAACTAAAAGATAGTTGCATGTGACGTTTTTTAGTTGCATAAGACAAGTTGCAAAAGATGGTTTTTTTTCTACTATATAGATAAATATTTAAACATATGTATTTTTTTATATAAAACAAAGTGATGGTAAATGTTTGGCCACGTGTACATTAAAACACACATTTAAAAAGAAAACCCCTTGGGTTGAAATCCTATATTATTGAAGTGAAGTTTGTATTTTTTCCAAGCACAATTCCGAAATACATCTTGTAGAAGGTTGCAAAGGTTTTGACATAGGCAACATCAACAAGTTAATGATTCATTCATTTGTGGACATGTCTAAAACATTTGGTCTCACTTTAAGCAAAACAAAACCATTGTGTGTAGTGGCACATCCTAGGTTGCAAGCTCACTTTTACAATTGATTCCATCCCCAAGTATATCAACTCATGTGCAATTATAGTTGACATGAAGATCAAGTCCTCTTAACATTTAAAAATTTACTAGAGTTGTATTACATTTTTTTTGACTAAATGATGATCTCTATTATGTGAAAATTTAAATAAAGGATTTTGAAATACACAAATTAGCAACATTCTAACAATTATCACCTAACCCATGGTGGATAGCATAGCTCTAGTTTTCTATGTTGCTCCACTTTGGAGGATTTGATCGTGTTTCATACATGTTAATTATAGCAAATCATGAAATTTGGTTATAACTACATTCCCATATATATGAATCAAACACATTGCATTACATTGTTAGATTCAATAGTATTGTAATTTCAAATCACATTTTTTGCTAACTATTCCCAAGTACACCTACAAAAGAATTAGAAAGCTAAGAAAATTCAATCCCCCCTTACTCAATTTATTTTTCAAAATATTTTCCTTTGCTAAATATTCCCAAGTATGTCTACAAAAGAGCTAGAAGGTTAAGAAAATTTGATCCCCCTTTATTCAATTTTTTCTTCAAAATCTTTGCCTTTGTTAAATATTCCCAAGTACATATACACAAGACCTAGAAGGCTAAGAAAATTTGATTCCCCTGACTCAATTTGTTCTTCAAAATCTTTTCCTTTTTCAAACATTCCCAAGTACATCTACAAAAGAGCTAAAAGGCTGAATTTTTTTGATTCCCCGATATTCAATTTGTTCTTCAAAATCTTTTTTTTTCCCCAATATTCCTAATTACATCTACAAAAGACCTAGAAGGCTAAGAAAATTTGATCCCCCCTTATTCGATTTGTTTTTCAAAGTCTTTTCCTTTCCCAAATACATTTAGGAAAAAGCTAGAAGGAGAATAAACTCGGTTCCCTTTAAACCAATTATTTCTTCAAATGCTTTTGATTATGAAGTGGTCATCCCATGTGCTAGGGATATCATTAATGATTAAATTAAGAATTATATAACATTTCGAGCACATGCACAAAAATAAAGCATGTTATTATTCCTAAACTAACCTATAAGTTAATAGTGGAAGAAATTATTGGAAATCATAGTGGTTTAATTGAGGCTCAATCTTATAATTGATATGGATACTCAATCTAGTTGCCACTTGTCAACTTTAGTGCATCCCACCAAAAACAAAGGTATAAGACTTTATGCAAAGGTTTTGTACTCATAGCCAAAAGTTATGAAAAAGTATGGATACTCAATATTACTATTCTTGCCACTTCAAATACATAATACTACATAGAGGATATCAAA
>Ga0116230_10008109_pt1 | contig 10385 bp, 5 predicted proteins | sample S1TSphfallax_3_FD_88678 | JGI IMG/M metagenome (GOLD analysis project Ga0116230, IMG submission 88678) | Host-associated microbial communities from peat moss isolated from Minnesota, USA - S1T2_Fd - Sphagnum fallax MG | ecosystem: Host-associated > Plants > Peat moss > Unclassified | place: USA...
TTTATTGCAGATCAGACCCATGCGGAAATAAGCTTCACCAAGATTCTGGTCGTTTTTAACGGCAGCTTCGTAGGCAGTTAGAGCCTTGTCGGGCTCATTTTCGGCTTCGTAAGCCGTACCCAGATTGTAGTGGGCGACAGCCAGCTTGGGATCTATTTTGACGGCTGTTTCCCAATTTTTGATCGCTCCGGTTATATCGTGCTCCGCCCGCAACGCAGCGCCTATGCCGTTGTACGTAATAGCGTCGCGAGGATTGATGGCCAGAGCCTTGTAAAATTCGGACAGCGCATTAGCGTAGTTATGTTGCTGGTTATAAGCCAGACCGAGGTTGCTATGGGCATCTCCTAGCTCAGAATTGACTTTGATAGCCTCTTTATATTGGACAATTGCTTCAGCAATGTGTCCATGCACATGATTTTGATAGGCTTGGTTAAAGAGCCGTCTGGCGTGCTTCTGCGAAGATTCACCAGCTGGCGCTTCACTGCTTTCTTCAGCAGCCATCGGTTCCTGATTTTCGGGTTTATCCTGTTCTTTTGGACTGCGTACTTCTCCAGCAGCAGCACCGGCCGAAGCGGCAGCGGTGTCATTAGGAGAAGCAGCGCTATCTTCCGCCGCGAGAGCAGGAGGAGCAGCAGCAGCCAGCTTGTGACGTTTCGGTGCAGGCGGGGCCGCAGCAGAAGCTTCATCTGTAGCAGCAGCAGCAGCCTTTTCTGCGGCAGTGGCCGCCGGAGCAGGCGTAGCTGAACTGTTATCATCTGCCACCATATCCGGTTGCATTTGAGTATCTTCTTTTTCTTTGTCTTTAGGTGTAGGTGCGGTGTCGGCTATTTGCGATACAGCAGCAGACGCCTGGGGCGCAGGAGCACTTTCTGTTTCAGCAGTCTTTTCGGGAGCGGTTTTTTCCGTGATCGCTTCGCCCATGGCCGCCGGTTCGGAGGCAGCAGCGCTTTCAGCCGGGGCGGGAGCGGCAACTTCTACAGCAGCTGGGGCGGCCGTAACTTCAGCCGGCGCAGGACTGGCCGCAGGCTCAGCAGCGGGTGCAGGGGCGGCAACAGGGGCTGGAGTAGCGGCTGGTTCGACATCTGCCGGAGCTGCGGCTACCACTTGAGCTGCTTTGCGCCTGGAGGCTCTGGCTGGAGCCGGGGATGGTGCAACCTGCACATCAGCCAGTACGGGAGAATTTACCGGTGTACCAATAATGCGAACGCCGCCGGCATTTTTAATCCGTCTGGCTTCATCGATTGTCCCTTTCCTTGGACCCCATTCAGCAGTGGGGGCTGTCTTTTCGGTCAACTGTTTCTGTTGCAAAAATTTGCGGTAATACTCTTCATAAGCGGCGGCGGGGTCAGACGATGCGGAGGGGCTGGCACTTTGTGAGCCGCCAGCCGGAGAAGAGGCAGTAGCAGGGGCGCCGTAACCATCGCCCAGATTGATCACAGCCGCGCCTTCTTGCAATGCGGCTACAGAGGGCTTGATAGCCAGATCTGGGTCAAGATCGAGTGCTACACGCACGGTCGGCACAGTAGCTGTGGCCAGCACACCTACACTGGCGCGCTTCACACCGGGCATAACGCCTATCAGCTGGCTTGTCAGCTGATCACCGGCCGGAACGGTATTTTGGTCTAAAGTAACACCGGTAAAATCAATCAATAACTGGTGATTAGGCGAAGGCACCTCGGACAAAGTTGGAGTTTGTGGAGCGCCCATGCCGGTTGCAAACTCTATTACCAACTGCTTGTTGGCATCGGCTTTGACATTTTTGAGAGCCAACTCACCATCGGCCAGAGCTCTGAGTGGTCCGACCAGACCAAGAGAAATTGTTAAGGCCAGGCCGAGCACGGCATGCCTTAGTGCTGCGTTATTTTTTGCGCCGGCTTTTGTATGTATGTCAGACATCCCTGTCTATCTCCATGAGTTTGTCCATCAAACCAGGTCAGTTTACTAAATACGCCCGCCTCTTTGGCAGCTAACTTAGTTAAAGATAGTGCGGAATTGAGGCCAGAAGAGAGGCTGGAAAGAATGACAAAAACTCTTCAGGCAGGTCAATTAAGCAATCCTGGGCTACACACAGTATTTATCCGGGAGTGGCACTGTATTATGAGAGTGCTCTTAAACAATGCCCCAATAGAGGTCCAAACCTTGACCGATAGTACAGAAACAAAAGACGCAAAAGCCCACGGTGACTCGCATACAACAGCGGGCACGCGCCTCGATCACGTGGCAATAGCAGTTAACAGTCTTGAAGAAACACTCAAATTTTATGAAACAAGCCTGGGACTGACTCGACTGGATATCGAAGTTGTCGAGGAGCAAGGGGTGCGAGTAGCCAAGCTGGAAGTAGGCAATACACATATAGAACTTTTAGAGCCTCTTTCACCGGACACGCCGGTCGGCAAATTTTTGACCCAGCGTGGACCCGGTCTGCACCACATTTGCATCGGTGTAGAAGATATAAACGAGCGACTTGCCTGCCTTAAAGCGACAGGCACAAAGCTAATAAATGAAGAGCCGAAGATTGGAGCGGGTGGTGCGCAGATTGCCTTTGTCCATCCAAAATCCACTGGGGGAGTGCTTGTCGAATTGTCGCAGTCCAAAGCAAATTGAATCTTCTCGACCTGCTATCGCACCACCTTCGGTGCTAACGCCGCAATTGGCAGGCACTTTCCGCCGGTGAAAAAAAGCTGAGCACAGCCAACTCAAATATAAGGGAATGCTTTAAATTGAGAGAGTCCGGGCGAAGACAAGTCCTAGCGCTAGCCAAGCTACCACCGAAAGATGATCAAAAAACCCTGATGCTGCAAGCATTTAGAGCCGCCATGCCGGCAGGCATCCCGGCTAACGAGGACGCCTCTTGGCAGGCCCCGGGCGGTAACACAAAGCTTGATGTTTGCCCTGGATTTGGCTTTTTTATCAAGAAGCTCTGCTAGTCTAGTTCTCCTGAGCAAATAGCTCCAGTTCTAAGGGAGGCGACAGACCTGAATGCCAGTTATGACCGATTTATCCAAAATTGAAAAAGCCCTGGGCTCAAAAGCATCTTATTATCTGGAACACCAGAGTAAGGGGATTCTTAAAGAACACCTGCATCTACCCGGAGGCGATTTTGTTGATCGCATTTCGACTATAAGTGATCGCAATCCCCGCGTACTTAGAAGTCTGCAAACACTCTTCAATCACGGTCGTCTGGCCGGTAGCGGCTATCTCTCAATCCTACCGGTTGACCAGGGTATTGAGCACTCGGCTGGTGCCTCGTTTGCTAAAAATCCTATTTATTTTGACGGCGAAAATATTGTCAAACTGGCTATCGAAGGCGGCTGCAACGCTGTTGCATCAACCTTTGGCGTACTGGGATCTGTAGCTCGCAAATATGCGCACAAGATTCCTTTCATTGTCAAAATCAACCACAATGAGTTTCTCACCTACCCCAACAAATATGATCAAATCATGTTTGGCACTGTACGCGAAGCTTATGAAATGGGCGCTGTAGCTGTCGGAGCCACCATCTATTTTGGTTCGCCTGAGTCGGGCAGACAGATTATTGAAGTGTCCAAAGCATTTCATGAAGCTCATGAACTGGGTATGGCCACTATCCTGTGGTGCTATCTGCGCAACAATGCATTTAAAGTTGGTGATGTCGATTACAGCCTGGCTGCAGACCTCACAGGCCAGGCCAACCACCTGGGCGTGACCATAGAAGCCGATATCATCAAACAAAAAATGCCCGAAAATAACGGCGGCTACAATGCCCTTAAATTTGGCAAAACAGATGCTCGCGTTTATAGCGAATTGACCACAGATCACCCGATCGATATGACCCGCTATCAGGTAGCTAACTGCTACATGGGCAGACAGGGTCTGATCAACTCCGGTGGCGCTTCCGGTCAAAACGACCTGGAGCAGGCCGTAATGACAGCTGTAGTCAACAAAAGAGCCGGCGGCACCGGTCTGATTTCCGGCCGCAAAGCTTTCCAGAAACCAATGAAAGAAGGCATCGAATTGCTCAATGCCATTCAAGACGTTTATCTGTGCGATGAAGTAACAATCGCCTGATATCAGGATTTAAGCCTACCTGAGCAGGCCTAAAAATAAATGGTCAAAAAAGAAGGAGAGAAAAAATTCTCTCCTTCTTTTTTATTGTCCCGTTGCTGTCCGCTGAGCTTGCTAGTTTCGTAGGCATCCCCCATCTCCGAGGTACTTACCAATGACTTCAGATCGCATCATCAATCCAGCCACCGCAGCCTCGACCACTGACGCCTGGTCTCAGATAGCCAGCGATGCTTACAGGGGGCCTTCAGAAGGAAGATCTATTACTCCGGTAGCCAGCGCGTGCAACTCCAAACTGGACGCGCCTATGACACCGGCAGAAAGACTGACACCCTTGCCCGAATTTACTATTACAGAAACACCATCCTGGGGCTGCGGCGGTGGAAGACAAATACAAAGAAAGCCGGGAGCGGCCTAATCAGTTAGTTAACAGCCCCCTCTTTACGACCGGTGAGCCACGACCCAATATCTGACACAGCGGCCTGCAAAGTACAGCGCTGCAAGCAGGCAGAGTCGATGGCGACTGCTGCCACAAATGCGCCCTTTTCAAGAGGGCTTTTTATAAAGCTACAAAAAACTAAATTTCGACGAACATCGGACCGGAACAAATGTTTGTCTGATAAAGTCTACTTTCGGTACCTGTTGCGTCGCTTTTGACAGATACCAGGAATTCCACAATCAGCAAAATCGGTATCCCCCACCGACACTTACCCCCTGTATGCCGTGCGCATACATATTTCAGTATTGAGGTCCATTTCTATAGTGAACAACTGCGTCTCCGAGCTGCCCATCGGTGAAATCCTTGTCCGGGCAGGACTGGTAAACCAATCTGACATGGACGAAGCTGTTAAAGAAGCTGGCACTAGAGCCAGACTTTTAGGCAAAACACTTGTGGCAAGAGGCGCTATCACCGCTGAAACACTGAGAGCCGCTCTGGAAGCACAGTCACTGCTGAGAGATGGCGTGCTCGACAGTTTCAATGCCTTAAAAGCTTTGTCGATAGCATCTGCTTCCGGTCAAACTTTTGAACAGGCACTGACGCAAATTGCTCCCAAAAACAATCCCCGACGCCCAGCCACTGATCGTACCAGTAAACTGGGTGAGCTTTTACTGGCAGCTGAAGTGCTTGATGAAGAAGCTCTGCAAAAAGCGCAAAAGAAAGGCCTGATTACGGGCGAACCACTGGGCGTGGTACTGGTTTCCGAAGGCATTCTCTCTGAGACCTTTTTAGACGCAGCGCTGGAACTACAAGTCCGTGTCAGAGACGGCATGTTTAGCCGCGAGCAGGCTATCTTTGCCCTGAAACAAGATCCGCGCAAATTACTGGCCATGATTGCACCGCATATGATGGCAGATGAGAGTGAGGCAAAAAAAGCAAAAGCAGCTATTCGCATCGGTGAACTTCTAGTGCGCGCCGGCATCGTCAGCAATGCCAATGTACATCAGGCCCTCGAGCTTTCTCTCGCTCACGGTCATCAAATAGGCGAAATGCTTGTCGCCCGCGGCTTCATTACGCGCCCGCTGCTCGACGCCACTTTGTCTTTGCAACAAATGGCTACGCAAAATCATCTCTCTACAGGCGAAGCCACAGCTTGCTTGATCAAGGTATTTACTTCGGACAAAACTGTAGCCGAATGCATACTAGAACTCAATTCGCTAAAGGCAAAACCGGCTTTGCGTCAGGCTCACAAATTGCAGCGCCTGGTATCAAACGGCGGCCATCCCGACGATACAAGTTCTGACCTGCCAGCTATGTCAGTAAAAGAGAGACATGAATCTCCTCTGCCCCAGCCAATGGAAATGGCAGAAAACTTTGATCAGGCAAACTCCAGCGAATTGATGGATTCGCTGGAAAGTAAGGAATCAGCCAGCCCCTCAGGCAGAATGATGGACGGCCTCAAAACATCCAGCTCCACCGACCTGGCCGAAAAGATCAAACAAATACAGCTTGATACCGAAGAGCTGCGCAGCCTCATGCCGGAAGATGAGACTGGCTTTGATAATTTTGAACCGACCGAAGAAGAAATTGCTGCAGCCACTCGTTTTGAAGAATTTTTTGGAGCCAACTTTGCTTTTGTCAAAGATCACCGCGAAAACTTTTATCGTGGTTTGAGAGAAGCCTACGCCCGCCTCGGTCGGGTCTTTCTCAAGCGACGTCAACTGGGCCAGTCTGAAGATCTGCTCAAATCAGCACTGGAGCTTTCATACTCTGCCAATCTGGAAGACAAAAAAGTAGAAGATTTGATGTTCCTGGCCTGCCTCTATCTTGCCCACGGCAAAAGCTGGCAGTCTGAAAGGCTGCTCAAAAGCTGTCTCTCAATACTGGAAGAACGCAAAGATGTAAATCGCAAGCTAGTAGGCTTGTGCCATCATCGTATGGCTCTCGTTTACTGTCATCTCAGTTTGCTTTTCAAAGCTGAGAGACACTTCAAACAGGCGATCGAAAATCTGGGCGACGACCCAACGGGCAGAGTGGCCTCTGATAATTTGACAAAACGGCGCCTGGCGGCAGTTTACCGCGACTACGCCGTGCTTCTCAATCGCATGAGACGCGAGCAGGAGGCTGACCGCTTCTATTCTCAGGCCCGGAAGATTCTTTCTTCCTCGCTACGGACTGGCTGAGGAGCTACCTGCGGCTGAGCAGGCAATATGGCTTCTGCCAGGCCTTGAAGCAGGCCGCGCAGGGTGTCTAGTAATTCAGTAATCAGTTTCATTAATCCAGGGATCCTTACCAGTACGGAGCTAAAAAACTCTGTCCGATATTTACTTACCCATCTATATTAGCATTTCACGCTTGACATGAACGGGTCGTAATACTTGGCGTCCACCTTTTCTGGTCAATTTGCGCTGAATGCTTGAAAGCGCCCGCTGTAACACTGGTGTAACACTTAACCTTTTAAATGACTGTATGTCGTTCATCCCCCAGAACCATGCAGGCCGGCTGTGAAGTCGGGCTTAAAAGGACTTGGTCAGTGACTTACGCCCACACATCAGACATATCGCCGGCTTCCGGCCACAATATCGACCTTGGGCTGCCGGTCGCGCAGGATCATCAAGAGACGGGTAAGAGCATATTCGACTACGGTCAGACAATCATCTCCCGCGCAGATACGAACACTCTCGCGGCAAAACTGGCGACAGAGCAAACTACGGCCTCATTACCACAAATCTCAATCAATCCCGAAAACACTCTCGCTGCCTTCGCCAAAGGACTTGGTCAGGGCTTCGTCGACTCAGCTCTGCAAAGCCCGATAGAAGGTGGCGCACAGACCTTTGACCATACAGTCGGTTCCTTTTTCAAATCAGACCTATATGACAAAACCAAAAACATGCTTTTCACACCGGAGCAGGCAACTTTTGGCTCAGCCGAATGGCATGGCCAGACAATCGGATCAGCTCTGGGCATCATTCCCTGGTTTTTGGCCACACGTGCGGTCCTGCGCGGCGCCGCCGGCAGCCTGCCGGTTACTGCTGGACTGGTAGTGTCGGCGGAAGATGCCGCCGCAAACACCGAAATAACCTCACTTACCGGGGGCAAATTGATACTTGAGGGGGGAGCCACCGGCGCGGCCTATGCCGGTGTTTTCAAACCGATGGATCCGACAAAAAATAATTACTGGGCGACCAAATCGGAAACAATGGTCTCGGATTTTGCGACTTTTGCCACGCTCACGGCGGGCTCAATATATTTCAGTACACAGCTCAAGTCTGCAGCTGTCCCATTGATAGAAAAATTCCCCCAGGCGGCTGCAGTGACTCAGAGGTCTACAGCGACCCTGGCTGGAGCTCTCAGCGGCATACCGGCTGCGGGTGTGGAAACAGTCACTCAAACTCTTCAAAATGGGGACAAGTCACCACTGAGCTGGAGAGAGTTGGGCAAAAATGTTTACACATATGCCATCATCGGCGGTGCGTTGTCCGCACTTCAACCGGTAGGCGCCAAACCTATCATAGAAACAAAACCAGAGACAATATCGTCTCCAAAAGTCCAAAGCCGGACAACTGCGAATGCCGCTATGACGGATGCAACTCCATCCATGGACTGGCAACCAACAAAAATGCAAGAAGCATTTGCCAAAGCGCTCATGGCTGCCGCTAACCATGCACCACAGGAAGAAGGATTTTATGCAGTTAGTCCTGGAACTTCGTCCGGACAGTTGGGATCAGCAGCTATGTCCGGAGCAGCCAACAGCGCTGTCTTTGCCCATGGAGTCACGCATATAGGTCTAAAACCATCGCTTGTCTCCGCAAATGAAAGCGGCAAGCTCCTGACTGATTTGTCTTCGCCCGATGCAAGCATGTCTCCGAAAAAAATGATGGAGCTTATTGAGAATTACAAAAGCACTTTTTCCGATTACACCCTACCTCCGGCATGGGCGCAAGATATACACGATGGGCAGCCGATCAGGCCAACGACAAAAGAACTGGCTCTGCACTTTGATTTACTGCCAACGGCTTCGCAATTTAAAGATACTATTGGAGAACATGGGCTGGGCACTATCCCGGCGCCTTTTCTCAAGGGTCAACTATCTGAAAATGAAGTTTTCCAAAAGCTGGATTCTCTAGCCAATGCCCTGAGGTCTCTAGACGCATCGCTACCGCCTCAAAAAAAATCTGGACTTGGTGCCGAAGATTTAAATCTGCCGGACTTTAAAATTGGTCTGGGCCAGGCTGAGATGACCGTATCAAAAATCGGCATCGGCGAAGTCGCACATGTTTATAAACTATCGGTCGACGGCCAGGATTTTGCTTTTAAAGTGCCCAACGATCCCGGCCGTATGGATGTTCATGGAGCCCTGGCCGAAACAGCCGCATTTGTCCATTTATCGCACGAAGAAATTAGCGACTTAATCGACTTTCATGCAGCCAACCCAACTTTTGGTGGTTGGATGTTGACCGAGTATGTATCCAAACCGGTGGCTCGCAGCGGCCGCTCGCTGGCTGACGTGCTCGGCGAGCAGGGCTTTGTGCTGGGCGACGACTGGAGCGCCAATCGTGGACCGGGCAATGTCGTATGGGATCTTGGTGGCATCGAGCCCAAAGGCTTCCAGGCTCCCAAATCGCTGGATGATTTACGCCTGGATTTACGGACGCCCGAAGGACAAATGATTGTTGGCAGAAAACTGGACAATATAAAAGACCAGGACGAATTAAAACAGGCTCTGCTCCTCTGTTTGGAATCTCCAGCAACAGGGGGCCAGGTGGCGCGCACTGCCGCCAGACGACTGATCGATTCATCCGATCTGGCTGACGTTTTGAGCCAGGCATTCAAGACGCCAGGAGCCGCTGGTCGTGCCGCTTTTGAACTAGATCGCTTAGCTCAGACTCCATATATAACAAAACTCTTTTATCAGGGCTTGCTCAATCCGGAGTCTCGTATAGAAACGGCAAAACAAATTGACAAACTACCGGCTGAAGACCGTAAAGCTGCATTTGATCAGGCGTTTCTCTATCTAGAAGTAAGAGCAATGGCAGCGCGGAGTATCCCATCGATATTTGACAGCGCTGAGCGCGCTAAAGCTTTCGCCAGCGCTGCGGCCTACCCAGGCGCTGATTTCATTAACTATCACACAATCTCCAAAACTCGTGATTTGACACCGGAAGAAAAAGCAAAACAAGAACAATCCTTTGAAGAATATTTCGAAAGCTTTGGTTTGCAAACGGGCAAAATATTGAGCGGTGAAAGACAGAGCTTACCTTTCGATCAATGGTGGGAAAGCAACAAAGCCAATTCCTATCTCACTGAAGGGCAAGCCCATGAAATTTCAGGAGTATGGCCGACATTGAACAGTTCTCAAAAAAGAATGTCACCGTTACTTTTATACGAGTTTTCTCTTTATCAACATTTTTTAGAACCGGCTCAATGGTCACGCATGACGGGACGAGACACTACTGAAATGTTGTACCAGATCAAAACTGGATTAGTGGACAGAGAAAACATTAACAACTTTCTGCTGGCGCCGGATTTTAATTCCTGGCTAGCCAAAAATCCCGATGCCAGTGTAAATGCATCAAGACTCATACTTGCCCAATGGAATGATTTGCCTGATCAGTTTAAGAATCTAGACGCTGCGGCATTGTCAAATATTGCCCGTTCTCTGGACCGGATGAACCTATCCGACTGGAACACCATCCCACCAGAAGCAGCTGGCGATATCGCTCAGGCTCTCTGGAAACTCAATCTATATCCATCTGGCGCAGCTCAACTGGCTCACAATCAAGACTTTGCCCAATGGCTAAAATCTTTGCCATCCGACGCAGATTACGAAAATTTACACCCGGTCCTCAGGATGTGGGGACAACTGACGCCAGAACAAAAAGCTTTACCGTATGCAGAATTAAAA
>Ga0116230_10008111_pt1 | contig 10383 bp, 8 predicted proteins | sample S1TSphfallax_3_FD_88678 | JGI IMG/M metagenome (GOLD analysis project Ga0116230, IMG submission 88678) | Host-associated microbial communities from peat moss isolated from Minnesota, USA - S1T2_Fd - Sphagnum fallax MG | ecosystem: Host-associated > Plants > Peat moss > Unclassified | place: USA...
CCGCTTGCCAAACTCACCAATGAAAGGACAGGCCATGCCTGAAATAAAGAAGCTGGAGATGCTGGAAGCTCGCATCTGTCATAAGGATGCATACATTGATAGGCTACGAAGAGAAAATGAATCCAAGATGAAAGAAAATGAATCCAAGATAAGAGAGTTGGAAATTGAGCTAGATGCAATGAAGAAAAAGTTTATGCAGCAAAGACATGGAATGCCACTTCAGATTGATTTAGAAGTAGATGACTCCAGAAGAACTGTGCACAATGATGTGGAGTTGGATGCGAGGTTAAGTGGTGGGTCCAGGAAGAAAAACATTGAAGATCTGGAAGCATTGGTGATCCAGCAACAGAGAGAGCTTGACATGGCACTTATTCGAGCTGAGAAGGCTGAAGCAGAACTTTTGCACTTGCAAAGAAGCTATAGTAGTGGTAGCAAATCCTATATTTTGGGAACTCAGGTTGCATCTGGAGCTGAAGACAAGGCAATTTTGCAGGCAGAATCTACTGCAGGTTTCAGAGCAGATCTTAGCTTAGCAGCACCAGATAATATGATAAAACAAAATCATAAAAGTGAGTCTGAACTCCTGTCTAACTGATTGTAATGTGCTTCTAGGACCTCGGTCTGCTTTTGTAGTTCCTTGATTGGATTGTTGAACAATAGGTTGCTGAATTAGCTCTATGTTGTGCACATTATCAAACAAGATTAGGAACTTGCCAGGGAACTGTGTCTGTTGATTTCTGTTGCACTAAATGACTTGTGGCCTGGGTCTATCAGGTTTGGTGTTTGGCAGTCCAAAATCTGAAGATCTGCACACTGGGACTGGTGATCAAATTCCTTCAACACAAGCAGAAACTATAAAAGATGATTCTTGGGGCTTGGTCTCCTCTGCTCTTGATTCTCTGCAGCTTTTTTCACCAGCTTCCTCTGGGCAAGTAACAGCAAATCAAGGCACCCTATCACCTGCTGCAGGGGTGGGTCTAACTGTCCCTAAGAGAGGTAATGGCTCAGTAGCACGGAATGAAGGGCTCTGTAGAAAGGGTTGGTTGCCAATCATTCTTGAAGAGGAGGATCATGGCAAAGAGAATCAGGCGGCACAGAAAGTTTGTGACAGTGATGCTATGGTGTCTGGACGTGAGGTTGCCAATGTAGCTGCCATGAGTTCTACATGCATACCATTTTCTAGTGATGCAGATCTACTTTGGCAACAATCTGCAGCTCCAGAAAATGCTCTCACAGATGGCAAAGAAAGTGAGGGAGAAGAATGCCTGCATCTTACAGCACTGAACTCCCATTCATCACCGCTGGAATTTGTCTCTTCTCTTGGAACTCCTGTCAACAGTTGCAGCATGGACAGTGTTTTGGGGCCTTCTGTTATTCATGGGGAAGGCACAGGAGATGCCAAGCCCTTGGATGCTCTTCCCACATGGAAAGTTCAACATCATAATTTAAGCCCACAAGCACATTTGATGGAAACTTCTAAGAGGGAAATATCTCCAGCTTTCATGGTCAGTCCAGCAGAGGATAAGGTGTTTCTTGAAGTGTCTTCAAGGGAGCTGGAATCGGAGTTGGTTGAGAAGGGGCTCTCAGAGTCAAAAGATGCTGATGCAGCTCGAAGAGCTCGAATTAACAGCATCTTCTTACTTTGTGGGGATCGGAGGGAGATTGCGGCCAAAACATACTCAAGTCCTCTAATCCAAGGTCATCAAACAGAACTGGCTGAGGAGTTGTCTTCTGGAAGGTTCATTGGTCACCTGCACTCTGACTCTCTAGCAGAGAGTCAAACACATGAGAAAGCAGACCAGTCAATTTCAGCTTTCTCCACTTCACCATGTCTGTCAGAGACAACATCCACCGATGTTAGCTCCCTGCCCTCCCCACTGCCGGCTGTCTCCCCTCAGAGGTTCACATCACCAGGGAGATTAAAGAGAAGATTTACAGAGAGCCCATATGCAAATGAGAATACACCCCAGCCAAAGCATGGAAAAGGAAAATGTGATGTGTATGTGAAGTGGGAGACATCCAAAGATCCAGCAGGAGGGAAGCTCATCTGCATTGTTAGCACTGTCAAGAGTGCCAGCCTTGCGGAATTGCGTGAGGAAGTGGAAGCACACATCCCCATTGCAAAGAAGAACTTTGCATTTCTGATTCTTGGAGTATGTCCATCCCTGTCTGAACTCTGAACCATGTCATGTGGGAAGTCATGCTGCCATTTACATGTTCATGAACTTGTTCTAAATTCATCCTGGTAAATCATATTGAAAGTAACCCTATGATGCTTAATGTTCCAAGGCTAAGTCTCCAACTGGTTTTAATGCAGGAGGTAGGAGCAATTCCAGTGGATAAAGACATTGAGGCAAATGTGCGTGTGGCATCCTTACCAGACTGTCTCAACAACAATAGCCGCCTTGCATGCTTAAGACCTCCCCTCACACACACACTGTTTGTAACTCCTCAACGATCTGGTCATCCATTTCGTTCTTTAGAGAATCAGATTCCATTTGCAAGTTCACAAGGCAACTCTCCAGGAAGTACTACCTCTACTAGTAATGCCAAGAATAGCAGTAAGGCAGGAGACATCAGCTTGAGCAGGAACCTTGCTTTAGCCCAGTCAAATGGGCTTAGAACAGTGATGAGCAATGGTGTTCGACCAAGCTTCAGCTTAAAGGAGAAGGCAAGCCTTGCTCATGTGAATGACCTGAGCTCCAAGTTTATCCACTAGGTAATGCCCATTTCTTCCTGTGCTATAGACCTGTCTTTTGACGAGTGACACTACTGAAGTCATTCACTGTGGACAGTAATTTTCACTTGGCATCCCTATCCTGTATGTGCGCATTGAGATGCATGCAAAATGTGAGATAGAAGCATATCAGAGCTTGTCCAGATACAGATGGTAGGTTTGCCAGATGACAAAGGATTCAAAATTTTAATGCCCTCTTTGTCTAGCATTTGGTCACTATGTGGAAAATTCCCTTTCCTCATCTGTATAGCAATTACAATTGTTCATGCCGATAGCATGGTGCAGATTGTTTCTGTGACAGTAAGAAGTTCCCAATGTCAACTGCTACATTAATTCAAGCAACCAAAAAGGAGAGACCTGGAATTTTGCAGGACATTCTGCTGTTGGAATTAACAGGAGAAGAAAAAACAATGACTTGTCATCAAGTGAAGCATGTTTACATCTGAAGCATGTTTACTTCTTGCTTTATATCTGTTCCATGTCTCTATTGTGTGGTCAATGCTAAGTTTCACCTTCACCCTACAGTAGAGACTTTTTGGTTAGAAACCGAAGGCTTGGAGTCAAGTTCCATGATTGGAGGCAAAGTCACATCTATGACCAATCCATGTGATGGCAAACTTGAGCAGAAGTGAAGCAAGTTACTGGTCACAGTGCCATACCTCAAGAAATGTTTCTTAGTTTTGTTGTGATCATATATGGTCAACCCCTGGAATAGCAGAGTACATCCCACAAGAAAATACAATGCCAAATTTCCATCCATCAAACATGTAGATAGTAAAGTCCATTGCATGCTTTCGGGTCCTTAACATTCTACTAAATATACATATTATACTGTACTACAAATATCTGTACACTCTATATATCTATATACCCTAATCTCACAGACAACACTTACAAAACTGAGCATTATACAGGAAACTAGAAACTGTGCTGCAAAACAAAAGGATAATCTCAGTTTCCTGATGCTGTCACAACTCTATCCAAGATTCTGAAATGTTAACATTATTAGTAGAACCTGTGGAGGCAAACAAACGTAAGAAGCGAACTGCAATGCCATGCAAAATGGCATGTGTGAGTTGACCGAAGTAAGGTGATGCTGGATACGCCAGAGTGCCTAACAGAAAACAGTTGAAACTGAGGAGACTGATAGCATGAAAAGACTGCTGTGTATGTATCTTTGAGAAGATTTGAACTACGTTGGCCAGTGACATCACCACTACAATGAAGAGTGCGAAAACCAGTGGAGTGCATGGATCCTGTGCAAGAAACAAGCTGTCAAATTCCAGTTATCAGAGAAAAAAATATTACAGCTTCCAGGACACAGACTATCTCATTTGACAAGCATCCTCTTGATTACTTGACAGTAGAATCAAGCTCTATTGTGGAGCGTCATCCTACATTCCCAGGTTTCAGAGTTTCACCAATGACTTTACAGTGGCCATATTTGACCAATCTGGAAACAGAAATGGTGCTACTGAGTGGTGTGGTGTATCTCAGACCACAATACTGTCAAGAGGGGGCAGCAACCGGATAAAACAAAAGCACATAAATCAAGCCCATTGAAAAACACTGTGCCCTGGTCAAGGCATGGGCAATCAACAAGGCAATACCCCTGAAAGTCCCAGCCTTCACTAGCTTAAGTTACTTGCAGGTAAGGGTGTGATGACAGATTTACCTGAGCCTCCCAAGCAATCACTGCCACCAAGGTCGAAAGCATGGCACTAAATGAGCTTGATGCAAATGCCACAGTCCACTCTAACTCAGCTGCCAAAGAGTTTGTATGTTTTTCTGAGCCATCATTTGGTTGGACACACTTACGGGGCTTGCATGGGTCCATCTCAATACCAGGCTCAATTGCTTTTCTCTGTATGTGTATATCTTGGAGACCTTTGTTTGTAAGCTCTATCGCTTGTGATATATTTGGATCCGAACCCAGTCCATCCAAGTGCATACTTGGAGCCCCCATTTTTGCAGCTGCAGTTGATACTGCCATCAGGGCAGCTTTTGCAAGCTGCTGCCGTAGTTCCTTATGACACTCAATCAAATGCTGGTTTTCATGTTCTAACTCATTTACCTGCAGCAACAGGTGCACTCTCGAAGGTAAGGAAAGATTTAGAGCTCAATAACTTCTTATAAAGTTTATATCGTATCATGAGATGATCAAAATAGGCCAAGAACATGCATACCCTGGTTTTTAAGCTCATTTCATTCTCCAGTGCTTTCTTTCTGTGTCCAGAAATCTGATTGAGCTTGTCAACTGAGTGCTGACGATCTCTTCTTAGTGCATCCAGTTTCCTTTGATAGTCCTTGTTATGTATAATAACCTCCTCATACTCCTTTTGCAGAACGTACAGTTGCACTGCCAGCTGGATTGCAGTGAAATCTTTGTGTAGGTACACAATACAGAACATCTAATACCTTGAATAAATAGCTAAAATATCAGAGACAACTAAACCCTGGTATCAGCACTTGCTAGATTCTGCACATCTTTGCAGCCAATGCAGCCATGTAGAGGGAAAAACACAGAAGAGGAGATAGGAAATGGAGCGAAGGATCAAGATAGCTACTTCTCTGGCTGCCAATTTGCTCTTTAGTCCCCCTCCTTATTTGGCAAGGGAAAGAAAACAAACCTCTCTCTCCCGGTGCACTGCTGTCAGAATATGGATTGGTGTCCAAAGGACCATGACCACCCAGTTGAAAGAAATTCTCCATACTGATACATATAGGTGCAGAAGTAACCCAAAAATCTGTCGCCAGGGCCATATTATCCTGCACATTACATCTCTGGCAGTTGACCATAGGAACCCTGTCATTACTCTCCACTTATTTCACCTCCTAGTGAACCCTTTCAAACTGCATCCCTTGCATCAACAGTGACTCTGCAAGAAATCATTCATCAATGCTGTTAGCCCACTAAGAATACATCTGAACCAAATCCCACAACAAATGCGAATCCATACTCCTATTGATGGGTATCCCACTTTTGTGATCTGAATTGAATGTCATGAACTTCACACTTGATAGTGTGAGGACCACAACACAGGAACTAGGCCCAGAACCAGTGGAGTGAGCACCAAAAAGATAGGCTCTGCCTTGCTTTCCTCTCTCAAGCAAACAGTCCTCTCTTCATTTCAGGTTACTTCTTACAGTTCTAGACCTGAGTCAGGATAACACTCAGTGCTATTAGAAGTCTCTATTAACTCAGGACCCTGGTTCAATTGCAGCATCACATCTGCCACCAATAATTTTCCCCTGCTCTTCTACACTTTGGCCTGGGTGTAGAGAGTCTCTGTTGAGCCAAGAGGGTGCTTCTCTAGAATCTTTTCTTGTAAAATTCCTTCTAAACCCTGAATATCATTTACCAATGCTTAGATGTTTGGCTCTATCCAGTCTGACAACCCTGGCGACAAATCTCACACGATATTTGTAAGTTCTAGTGATGTGAGATTCTGAAGATTGCCTCCTACATTCGGTCCAGGTTGTCTCATTATAGAGTATGACAGTCTCTGACAGTATTCTACAGAAGGAAAGCCTAATTCCAATTGGTTCAATTTCCAAAACAAATCACATTCACCTTGTCTCCAAGCACTTGTAACAGGCACTTGTAGCAGGAACAGCCGGTCATCAGTCAGCACAATCCAAAATGAAGAAATATCTGCATCACTGAAGAGGGAGGAGCATTTGTCAGTTTAGCCAATTGCTGGATGTGATCACGAAGGCAACTAATCTAAAACCCTCGTTAGAGACCCACCACCGCGATGCAGTCTCCTGCGGCCTTTGCGCAGACAAGGTCACTCTCCTCTCTTAGAATCCAAGCCTATAAGTGATCAGCATTGAGAGCTTTCGTCAACAGAATGTTCCCAACCCGTGGGCATCTGAGCAGAAGGGACTAAGGACGGGACCTAGGACGCTGAATTTAGGGATAGTCGCCGTTCAGGAATAAGCTTTCCCAATCCCAACAACTCCCAACTGCGGTTTTGATCTACCTACCTACCGTTCACCTTCTTAGAATTAGGGGACGAGAAGCAAAAAAGTTAGACTTGAGAACAAACGCAGGGGTTTCGGAAGTACGACAAGCTTCACGCTTTACAAATGCGGCGTCGTGAACCAAGCTACAATATGCCGATGTAGTAATTGCGCACAAGGAAACAACAGAAGGACACGATTAAGAACAATCTGCGATCAATCAAGACCCCCAAAGCTGTTTCAAAATTGCACCGAATAAATAGGCGAACGAGAATGGAAACACAACAACCAATGAATGTCAAAAAAAACTCGACCAGACAAATTCTACGCCGCCCGCCGTTAAAGAGCTCGACAGCACAAGCACGACACTGAAAGAAATCCGCGAGGAAATCCCTTGTCGAATTCGTATATGACGCAATTTTAAACACTCCAGATAAAGAGACAAGAACGCGAGAAGAAACAAGAAACCCTTACTTACATCCAGACTACGAAATGCACATACCAACAACAATTGCAGCAAGAAAAGGGGTCACGTGAAAGCTACCGAAAGAAGGAAGGAAAACGGAGAAGGGAAAATCCACCTGTGAGGGCATAATCTTCGCGTTCTCGCCTTCGCCAAATCACTTGACACTAGTACCACAAACGATCTTTACATGCAACAGAAACTGGCTTGAAAAGCTTGGGCTGCGACGCACGCGCTCTCGCCCATTCTATTCGTGAAAACATCGCCTTTACCACAGAGGCCATACTCATAACCAGTGTTCGGCGCGTATCTACTTTCAACTATACCCGACGGGCAGGGTATTAACCCCACAAAAATGGGCATTCATAATACATATGGAAAAAGGGTGATGCCCATCGGTCATAAACCCAAACATGTGCATTGACAAATTGGTCATAAGCTTGGTTGGCATAAACATAAAAACATGTTTTTCTTTAGATGGGCATTGCATAATAGATATCAAAAAGGGTGATGCTTGTCGAACATAGAGACCCAAGCATGTTCAAATTGACAAAATTGGTCATAATGGATAATGTTTTCAAGCAAAACATAAAATAAAATCAAGTTTGATCGATTGATCCAAAGAGTACAAATGTGAGTGAAACTATCACACAACATAAAGCCCATGTTTTCTAACAATAAATTCTATGTATACTATAAGGCTATTATTAACTAGCAAGATTGTAGCTTCATAATTACATCATTATAGCTTAACATTCCAAAAACTTGGAATTGTGGATGCTAGAAGAATTCATTCAGGTCCTAGGTAAGTGATTGCCTTCAATTGTAATCTTAGCAAGTTGAGAAGAGATCGAGGGGTGGGTGCAAAGTGTTTTTTTAGATTTTCAAACACCATACATACAAGCAAGTAAAGACATTCAAGCTCATTCAAACTGATGACGCTACATTCAACTCATTGAACACAATTGCATGAAGGAATTGGAATTCCAACAAACTCAAGCAACTCTATCATCAATGACTTTGCATTCACTTTCATAAAACTTGTAATTTAGTTTCAATTCAAAACCAAAACACAACTAGCCACTCTCACCATCAACTTTGGCAACTCGTATATTTATAGCATTTAAAAAACTAATGATATACATACCAAAAGAACATACAATATGACATACTTCAGATCCACCAATGTTAGGAAAAAAAACTGAAGACAACCTGTAGCTAGACAAGAAATCACAAGGTGAAAAGTAAAAGTTGAAAATAACCCACAACAACCATAAGAAACCCTAATGTCAAAAATAAAAGTTAAAAACACAAGACATCCCATAACAACTGCATTCATGTCCTTCAATTAAACAACATTTAACAAGTGGGAATAAAAATTGAAAAACATTGATTCTTATAGACACTAACACATAAACAAACAATAGACACATGTGTTTGGAGCAAACAACCCAAATGACACCACACATCTACCTTTTAACCTATTGTGATGCTTTGAAAATTTTCAGAAAGCTTCACAATATTCCTTTGTTCATCATTGAGACACTTTGGCCCAAAAAAGTTGGGGCACCTACAACAAGAAAAAAAAAAACATAGACAATAATTAAGGTTAATGTACTTACACCCAACAAATTAGAACAACAATGGAAACAAAAACATAGATGCAACTAGGTACCTTCCTTTTTGCTCTTCATACATTGCACCTTTCAATAGTACATAAAGTTAGTTTTCTTCAAAAAAATTGAAATCAGAAATGAATTCTTCATTTTCTAACACCATGCCATTTTCAATGTCTATGTATTCTTCAATTCATTTAGGTTCGACATTTGTGCACCCAAATCTAGGATTATCTAGCCAATTCTTCATGATTAGAATTAGCTTATCCAAATTTTCAATACCAAACTGATAATGTCTCAAACTTGTGATGATATTAACCATACTAAAAAGTCTGCATCAAAAGCATTAGAATTCTTTGATCATACTCAACAACAACTTGCATAGTTAATTCTAGGCCAACATAATCTCAAATAAGTTTTAAAAAAATTTAAATGTAGGTCAAGCATAAAAACCAACATATTGTGAATGGATTGCAATTGTGATGATGATGCAAAGGCCAAAAATGGCCTCAACACATCAATAACTTCAACTTGCATGCAATGCCCAAGATGCATAAACTCTGAATCAAAATATCCAACCTACAATTCCATAAACATAATTAAACAATTAAATTTTAATGTTTTTATAAGATAGAAAACTTAACCAAATATTTTAAACAAACAAAACCAAAATCTATTGGCCAACATATGTGCATTCATGATTGGTCATAGTAGAATTTTTGGCATGCATGCCAACAATCATGGAGATAGTAGTAAAAATGACATCAAATAATAATTAGTATCTATGGGATTGGTTCAAAACACATTAGGTGACTACTGGTGTCATAATTTCTAAAACATTTTGCCACAACACATGTTTGGGGAATAGGTATGTTGCTTTCCAAGGCAATAGTTTGCCTTGAATAACAAAGATTTATATCATTTTAAAACTCTAGTGTCTTTTTTAATAGAATCACTTTGCAGGTGAATCGAGTCTTAACATCAGTTTTTTGTTTTCTAATGTGACACTTGGAATCTTTACAAGCTTTAGCCCACTCTTGCTTACCCTTCCCATTGTTCTTGGTCCAAGTAATTGTCTTATGCAAAGAAGATTGAACATCCTTGATAAAAACCTCCCACATTCCATTACACACCTTGATGTCATTTGTAACATATTGACAACATTTAAACATGGCATGCCCATAACAAATGGCAACATAAGGTTGTGACAATATGAATAGAACACAAAAGACAATATCCATTAAAGCCTTTTGTGAAGGTGCTCAAATTAAAACCTTCATCCTTCACATATGTTACTACCTTGTCCAATAATTCATATCGAACAAAGAAGTCCTTTAATTGCATAGCCATTATAACCTTCATTGTTTCACATGAACTTCAAAAAGGCCTGTTATAATATGACATAGTTGCCATTTTTTGTTGATGTAATTGACAGCAAATGCACAAGTATCAATGCATGCTTAGGACATCCATAAATAAAATGTGGTTGTAATTGTGGTGGCTTTAATTAGTGCAGGAAAAACATGACATTCCATGGTTTTATTAACCATGTTAAAAGTAATCTCACTGGATTATCTCATAAAGGATGGTAATTTTTGACA
>Ga0116230_10008112_pt1 | contig 10383 bp, 10 predicted proteins | sample S1TSphfallax_3_FD_88678 | JGI IMG/M metagenome (GOLD analysis project Ga0116230, IMG submission 88678) | Host-associated microbial communities from peat moss isolated from Minnesota, USA - S1T2_Fd - Sphagnum fallax MG | ecosystem: Host-associated > Plants > Peat moss > Unclassified | place...
AAAATAGGAGTATTGTCTTCTTGTACTTTAGTTTCTATAATCCCTGAGCAGGGGTTAGTTATATCCCATTGGCTGGATATTGTATTCTTCCAATGTCAAAGAAAGCATCTCTGAATTTATTTGATTTGTTCTAGTGTTTTTGTTTTGGGTTTGAATATTTGGGAGACAGAAATTGCAAGAACATATGAGACAAGTAAAGCAAAGGGAAGATTGTAAGATGGAGGCGGATGGAAAAGCAACATAGCATCTGGGCTTTGACACCATCTGAGTAATAGGTTCTAGTGGTTTACCAACATGTAATGGGATTCCTAGATTTTCTACTTCTCTATCTGTCTTGTAGCAAGATTTGGCTAAATCCTCTTGTGGCTGATCACCACTTTTGGCACAACATGAAAAAATTGAAAGAAAAAAACATTGCGTGTAAGACAGGTTGATGTGTGGCTACATAAGCAAACGCATGGAAACCACAATAAAATTCGCAGAATCTGTGATCTACATTCACATGCTTACTGGTGAGAACCAAGTAAATTGCATTGCAACACACAACACTCAAAACCGCTGCAACTCTCACTCTCTCTCCTCTAAAGATGTTGTCCAGGGTTTAGGTTTAGGATTCATGATTCAATCTTAGTCTATATATATATATATCAACAGGTGATCACTCTTGCAAGAAGATGGTACAACAACCATTTATATATCTAGAGGTGATCACTCTTGCAAGAAGATTATACAACAACCATGCATGAACTTGGACTGCAACAAATACTTGCTCTTGTACCTGATCATCTCACATGTAACATGTAAAAATTATGTAACCCACACAATTGGGTACCGAGCAAAGTGGGAAAATTTCTATTACATGCACAATGCACATCACCCATGCATGCTAAATGTGATTCTCTAACTCCACAACGAGTACCACATAACCGTCATTTCTTCATTTACCTATTCCTGATTTGAACCAGTGTTGGCCGGATATTGAGAAAACACTCAGTTGTCAAGCCAGATATTGATAACCTACTAACGAGTTATCGATTTTTAAAAACCTGTACATAACCTAACTCACGTGGTACATATCATTCCAAGAACCAACAAGACTCGAATGAGCCATATATTGAATTTTCAAAATTCAATAACTTGCCCAAACAATTAGAACTTCATTCAAGTAGCTAATCAATCCTAAAATCCTCAACATGTTTATGATAGGAAACAGGGGGAAAAACACATTAAAAAAAAACCCTATATAACCTACTCTAACTTGGTAGTGTGATTGATAGTTCTCAAGGTCAGTATTTGACACCCAAACCTTATGCATATCTGGAAATTATTACTCAAAAATAACTAAGTAATTTGATAACTTGGGGTATTACTTTGGCAATGAAATAGATAACCTTCATTTTTTTCATATTGATACAATGTGTAATCCAATTTAAATAGAAACTTACTAGTGTAGCTTGTGCTGTTCGCCCAGGTGTGAACACATCCTTTATTTTTTGCATTTTCAGAATTGAAAATTTCTAAGTTCGGCAGTGTGAACACATTGAGGTCTAATCTGAATTTTCCTTTCCAAACCCAATTTTTGCAATTTGTTTGAATTTCTAGCAATGAAATCCACTCAAAAATCAATATCTTCCACATCTTAGCTTGGAAAATTGAGAAATAAACTCAATTAAATCTGACGCGCCCAGGGCTTTCTGACAACATCAAGAATGCCCCCAAATTCCAATATGGTTTTCAGTTTCAATTTTATTTAGTTTTCATTGAGAAACTGGTTCAATAATCAGGAGCTTTCACACCAGGGCTCCAAACAGGCTCAAACCAAGTTGGTGCAGCCCTACTCATGGAGAGCTTTCTGAATATACCAAGAGTCCAGCATGAAGGGCCATGGTTTGGGAGATCTCAGTATGATGTGAGAAAACAAAACAAACTACCTTGCTTCTGGTGTTTTCTCTTTTGGCAAAATTTTAGAAAATTTCAACCTGAAAAATATGATATCAACCTATGCAAAGGATTTTACATCGAAAAATATGACCTAAATTCACCAGATTTCAAAGGAACAAAAATCAAATCGCCAGATTTTAATGACAAGTTCCAGTAGGTTGCCAAGAATATAGAAAGGTTCTGGTTTTTTTCCTAATTTCATATCTAGTATGTAGCCAAATTTGGCTAAATCATCTTATGGATGATTGCCACTTCAGCTACATCACAAAATCAAAAAAAAAACCTGCTTGCTTCATAGATAGGTGGTAAGTAGCCTCATTAGGATCCTATTCAGACTTTCCACCGTAAGCTTCATTGCATAGCTTACCTGCATATGAAAATGAATTACTATTTAGTAATGGATCCAAACAATGAGCCATAATTTGTCTCTAGATCAATTAATATTAGTTCTTATACATGACCAAATTTTCAATACACATATATGGGCATGCATTTTTAGTAGTTCATGTCCAATATTAGGGGCGTGTCACACTTTGGCCTTGTGAATTACAATAAAAAGTATTTTATGACAAAAGAAGAGTTATGAAAACTCAAATATTTCACCATGCAAAATATATCTTCAAAAACTCCTCTAAAAGAAACCAAAACCCTTTAAGATATTATAATTCTATAACTAATCTCAAGTTTCAACACAAGCCAATATATATCACCTTTCAAAAATTCACATATCAAAATAGACCTATTACCTAGGGCCCAAAATCCCTTAATCTACTATACTATATAATGAATCTTAACACAATATACTTGCCTTGGTAGGCAAGGCCAACAAACTATTAGAATTAACCACTTTGTAGGGTGATGCCAAAAGGTATAGTCTACCTATCTTTATTAATAAATTATGTGTCATTGCCCCTTGTTCAAATCCAAAAGAAGCTGGATCAAAGGAACAAAAGAAAAGGACAATTGTCCTCTTGGTGGTAGTGTGACCTAAAAACAATGTCCAACATTTTCTATGGATGAATGAAAGTAGGAACTCTAATTCAGTTGTGTGGTAGATGATGTTGAAGTTGTGCTTCAAGGACGCCGAAAATCTAATTACTTGTTTTTTATTTTTGGCTTTGTTTATTGTTTTGTAGGTTCTTGTGGAGTGGCTTTGGTGAGCTGGTTTTGGTGATGGAATGGAATCCTTGTTGTTCAATTGATAATTTTTGTGGGGAGTGTGAATCACGATTCTTGGAGATGATTGGTGTTGAGCTTTCAAAAGAGTGAAAGGATGTGGATAAAGAAAAATTATATGAAGAGGAAGAAAAGGGACAATTTTTCTTTTAGGAATGTGGGAGAAACTAAGTTCTGATTCTTTTAGTTAAAAAGTGTGGAGTTTGTTTGGATTTGGATAGTAATCAGTTGGGGATGAAAGTCCCTCTAGATTTCTTTTTATCTTGAACTTGATTTTCCGTTGTGCCAAGAGTGTTAGGAAGGGAATAATATGTTTAGCGTTTGCATTTTTAGGGACCAAATCAAAGGAAATGATGAAAGAATCTAGCAATTTTAGGAGTGGATGTAATGGCAATCATCATCTTTGTTAAGTTTCTGGAGGGTTTGGATGTGAATGTGTAATGTGGTTTATTTTGAGAAGATAATACCTATGATATAGTGATATAATGGGAGCACCGGGGATTTTGGAGCAAGAGGATACTATGAAGTTTAGACCATCACAACTACCTACTATGTTTTTAATCTTTGTTTAACTTCTGAGTGAAACCACATAATGATGTTGGGCTTGCATTTGAATTATTTTCATTGGTTATTGTTGATGTTATGTAAGTGTTGGGTAGGTAGGTAGGAGGGAGGGTAGGTAGGTAAGAATGACATGACAAGTTTAGTTGTGAAAAGGGGGTGTGGATCTAGTAGGTAGGTAGGTGAGAAGGGGGTGAGAGAGTTGATTCTTAGTTAGTAGTAATATGTAGTTGGGAAAGTGATATCAAAATTGGGGAAAAAAACAACCAATAAAAAGAAAACCAAAAAAAAGGTTAACACCAAAAAGGTCAACAAAAGTCAACACACATACAACCATTAGATGAGAAATCCCACCCTATCCAATGGATAGAATTCCCAACTCGTGTGTTGGTGGGTGTTGGTTCATGTTGGCTTGAGTTCCCCACATGTTTCACATTGGTTAGCAATCCCATAGCAAATAGATTTGTAGGAAGGTAAATAGATCACACAATATGTATTATTAAGAAATTAGATCATGTAGATTGTTACTAAATGACTAAAGGTTAACATGGTTTCTAGAAAGTAGGTAGTTAACATGACATTGTACATGAACCAATTTGACATTAAGTTATGTGTTGAACAACTAATGATGATGACAATTGGAATTGGTTTATGTAGACCAATTATAAGTTTTTATTTTGTCACTAAGATAATTACATCATGGTTGTTGACCATGACAATTATAAATGGTTGCCCAGTCAACAATTATGTGCCAAAATGATCAAAGTTTGACAATTATGCATTGGAATGATGAAAGTTTGGGTTTTTTTTCTTTGTGTTATTTTGAAAAGTAGTAGCACTGGCAAACATTGTGCAATGAACTCAGTTGTTGTGGTGGCTGCTTTTCTTTTTTGAAAGATTACATTGATTTTTTCCCGCAAGACAACATAATGTACATCTATGTATCTTTTACAAAGTTGTACTCTTTACATTTTCATGACCTAAATATTTTTCTTCCTTTTTATTTTTCTTTCCAAGCCTTGGAATGATATGTTGCATTAATTGGAAGAAGGTTCCAATAAAAAACTAACTGATTAGACTAACAAAAATGGTGAGAGAGAAGATCTTATAGGGTTTATTTGTCTATGATGATTTATTTCTAATTTTGTTACTAGTGGATGTGATGATGATGGATAGATTATTGTCATACTTGGGGGCTAGGGTTTTTGTTTATGGTATTTAGGTATTTGGGTGGAGATGAGAGAGAATTGAAAGAGAAAGAGTGGCGGGGGTTTTGTTGTTAAGTAATGAACAGATTGTGATGTAGATTGCAGGGTTGTTGAGAGCTTAAACCTTGGAGTTGGGGCTTTTAGGGGTGCCATGTAACCCTTTTTTTCTTTTTTATGGTAGTTGGTTGTGTTTGAAGGAAAAGGTTTGTCGTAACATGTTTCTAAGGATGGGAGTAAACAAATAAAAGCCTAATCTTCACATTGTGGCGATGATTCTGATCGCCAATTTCAAACATGTTCACAAATTCCTAAAGATTGATCGGCATATGATTTCTTTTTTCCTCCCCCTCCTCCTCTTGATCACAATGTTGGGTTATTTCTTTTCTTTCTCAAGAACCTTTGATTCTACTGAAGTTAGGCATGGGATAATAGTTCATAAAAGACAAGAACAACTACGATGCAATAGTTGTTCCTCACCTCTAAGTCTTGTCCTCAAGGATTTGGTATAGCAAACTAGTGCCTCTTGGAAGCCTTTTAAAAGCGACAGTAAATACATTTGGGTACCAAATTCAGGTTGCAAGAATGGTTCATAATCCTTTAGGTTTCCATTTTATAGATTGTTGGTTCACATAATTATTCATCTCAGCTGGGTTGAATTCTTTTAGCAACACCCATCACATGACTACTTACAAAAAATAGAGTAGGTCATCATGACCTTGATATTGTTTGTTTGCTGTGAGGGTTGAAGGCAACACCCATCACATGACCGATTGTAAAAAATAGACTAGGGTCATCATGACCTTGATGTTGTTTGCTTGTTGTGAGGATTTATGGCAACACCCATCATATGACTATTTGCAAAAAAAAAAATGGGGTCATCGTGACCTTGTTGCTATTACACAAGTGTTAAGGATGTATGTAATGAATGTGTTTCATTGGATTTTTTTGCAGTTATGCAAAGCACATTGGCATTGGCCACAAAAGTGTTTTCTTAATTATTTGCGACATGACAAAACTAAAGTCAATGTGTTGTTTGAAATGCTATCCATATTTTTGGTGTGCATTAAAGTTGATTACATTTTCTTGAAGGAGTTTTTCATGGTTGAGGTGGGTTTCTGCAACCCTATTTTGGACATGCTAGAACTTGTTGCATGACATATAACTTGGTGGGTTGTGTGCAAATTGCCTCTAGGCATGTCATAAGAACATCTCAAAAAATAATGAGAAGGAACTTGTAGCCATTATGGAAGTCAGATACTTTGGAATAGATCCAAGTTTTCATGCCCAATTAAATCTATTTGGTTACAATTTTAGTTTCATTATGTGAATGTCTGTTGTACAAATTTTCCTTTGGTTGCAACAAAGGGTAGAAAGAAAGAACAATAGTTTTGACTTGCACAACAATTCATGTCCAGATGAAATGTTGGTTGTTTTAATGTATTTCATGGTTGTGAACATACTTTGTGGAGTTCTACAAACATCTTTCAAAATTCCATGTCAATGGATGGTGGGATTTTAGGAAGCTTGGGGTTCAATGTTATAATGCCAAGCAGTAGCTGCAATAGGTAGCTATAGTAGATTGTTACTAGAGGTTGATGTAGTGGTGGTCATAGATGTTGCAATTTACAATGATATAGTTCTCCTTTCATCAAAATGGAATGCCAAGCAACCCTTATGTTAGATATCATATTTTAGTTCTTTTTTACTATAAAGCTCAAAGCTCAATAACTACTATGCATGAAGTCTTGATCCAGGTTCTTAAACACAACTATGTAAAAACTAGATAGATTGTGAAGAAAACATTTAGGGGTCCAATTGAAGACATTTTTGATGATTTTGAAGAGGAGCATGTGGCATCTGATAGCATTGCCCATGTTTATCTTTTAAATTTTTTTCCACATTGGTGTTTCTTTTTCAAAATTTTTGGGGATTGTAAAATTTTGAATAATCACCTCTGTTTTTCATTAGCCATGTTTCTAGTTTTAAATAAGGTGGATATACTTGGGTCGTGTGCAAATTCATCAGGATGTGTTGAGGACACCCCCTAGAAATGGGCCCCCCTTGTTTGTTGTTGTTAAGGTATTGTTAGGGTATTTGTTTCATTTCAGATATATGAATCATTAGTGTAAATGTGTGTCCAAAAGTTAGGATGTCTTCAAATATGTGTGTAGATGTAGGTAGCTCAAAGAAAACTTAGTTCTATATTGTCTAAATTGTTTCTTTTCAATTAGACTTCGCTTGAGTTGTTATGGTCATGTTTTAGAATGTTGAACATGGATATGGTCAAGGAGGACTAAAATATGTAGTACTTGCATACTTACTTACAAACATAAGTATATGTATTTCAGTTAATCATAGCCTTTTTTTAACACATAGGTGGCTTGTAGGCCATGAGGTCATGATTTGTTGGTCAAATTTAGCAGGTTGTAAATGCATGGACTGGATGCAGATTTGGCATCCAAGAGTTAGCAAGTTTATACAAATCTTTCCCTTCCCATCCTTTTTTTAAAACAATTCATTGTCACTAGTAGAAGGAATCAGCGTGGAGCCCAAGTTTAAATTAAATTATATTTTGACATAAGTAGATAAAGTTAGGTTCGATGAATTATTGTCATTGGAATTATTTTCACCATGCGAAAGTAGGCTCAATGATTTTGTTTTCTTTGTTATTCTTTCTACTCACCATTTCCAACAAAAACACAACCCTTTCTTGGTGTCTCACAAACTAGCACCATAGAGGCACTTTTTTTTCCTTAAAAGCATTTGAGCTATTTTTCTAGAGCAACATCATTAGCCATGCTGCCTACTTATGTTTAAAGCTTGTGATTGACATGTGGAAAGGCATTGCAACAATTCCACTTTTAGGTTTCCAAAACTTTCAACATTGTGAGTCCAAAATTTCTAAATTTCAGGCAATAAATTTCTCAAAAAATCAACAATTTGAAGAATAATTTAAGTAGTGCCAAATCCATTCATGTACTAAGTAGCAATGGAGGTAACCATTGTTGTAAGCTAGGGAATTGGAACCCAGTGGAAAAGTTTTTCAAGTCCACCCACCATCCATCCATTATGGTTAGCTGGCGGGTGTTGCTCAATTCTGGAAGCACTACTTGGATACCAAAGAAGTAGATGAATGCTTTCATTGCAAATTTTGGATTCAATGATCCTGCTCTCAAGCTTGTTGGTTGTTACACTCCAAACTCATTTTTGGAATCTCCCTGGTCCCTAATCTTCCCCATTCTAGCTCTTCCCTTATTTCATAAAGTTTCCCAGCTCTCCCAGCTTCCTTGGTTCCAGCTCTTAATCAAACTCATTTAATAATTGAAGAACAGTTTTGGTAATTTTCATGCCCAACCTTGAATCCTGCTTAAGTGAATTATCTAATTGTAGGAACACCAATTTCTTAACAGTTTATCAGAATATGGCATTATTCTTATGTTACATGAATTGATAAATTTGTTCATGGCATTTAAGCTTTGTTTAGGAGGGAAAGAAACTAGATATTGTCTCAAAATAGAATTATGTTTCCTTCGGAGCATTTTTCAAGTACTCTCCTAATCGTCACCATGGCAGAATGGTGTTGAATATACCTCTTCAGTTGAAAGTGGTCTTCAGAATGCATATTTTGTACATACTCAAGGCCACCCATGTGAATATGCACACTGATACTCCAATTGTCAAACAGTAAACTTACCCTAAACCCTAAAATGGTGTGACAGGATTAATTTCTTTAGTGACTGAAGGGTTGAAGGCGGGGATTACAATCTCCATAAATATATAGTGTCATATAAATAATAAATTCAAGGGAATGTATTTGTCTTATTAATGGAAAAATTTCAATTTGTAATCCCAATGTTTTTGTGTGAGCTGTTCAGTTCCATTTGCATACATATTCCTCATATTTTGCACTGTTGGAAAAAAAGCATTGCACTCTGTATTTTGTGACCTTGATTGAATTTAGATGTGTGCTGCAAGGATGGCAGACTTTCAGGGGCAAGGTTGTGAAATGGCTGAACTCATAAATCTGTTACCTTTAAGCTCCTTATTTTGCTGCTCAATTTCTTTGTACCTAATCTCAAGTTCCTGATAGCGCTGCTTCGATTCCTGGTTGCTATGCTCCAGCTCTTGAATCTTAGACTGCAGGTCCTTTAAGTACAAGATTGCATCTCCCAAAATTGAGGCCTTGTCTGCCTGCAAATTTAGCAACATCCAATGTTCAGCTTAGGTGTTCAAAAATGTGAAAGAAGATCTTGATGGAAGCTAGTCTGTCAGCAAGTCAACAACTAATTTAAAGCTGTTGCAGAAGGTCTTGACCTTGGAGATTATGGGCACAAGCTTCCGCAACACAGTGAAATTTTCCTTTTGTTTGACTCTGCGGCGACGCTCAGCCAGCATATGGTTCACAGCTGCTTCATCATGGCCTGCTGGCACACCTCTTGCTGCAGATATATTCCTTACAGATCTTGGAGCTACACCACCTGTCACCGCATGCAGTGATTCAGTTTGCACCTGTTGTTGCTCTGCCAGTCCATGATGATTAATTCTCAGATTGCTTTCAGGCTCCAATCTCTGATCAGGCAAGCTTGTTTGAATACTCTCGCAATCTTGAATACTTCCAGCATCCTTCAATTGGGTAACAACCCCAGGCACCTCTGGAAGATTCTTCAACATCTGAAAGCAACGTCTGAGAACAAACTGATTTGGGGAACGATCATCATGAATGTTTGGCATTGTGGCAACAATTCGATTGTTCTTCCATCTTTTGAATTGTCCCTGTGGACTTCTATTCATCTGCTCTTCTCTAGTTCTAATGTTACTGAATTTGCAAGTTTGAAGAGCAACATCCTGATCACTGCCCTCTTGAACAGCAACTCTCCGCAAGGTTTCAGGAGTATTGCTGGTGAAGTCAAGTGGCCTCCAATGCTCATCAGTGTAAGGGTTTTGCCCTCCTGAAAGCATTAAGCTCAAAGCTTGTTCAATATTGCAGTCAGGACCTCCTCCTGGGCTGCGGAGATGCTGCAAGCTTGTACCATTGTTCAAGCTCAGATCTGGTTTTTGAGGTTCCTGGCTTGGTGATGACCTGAATATGATGACCACATTTCCTTTGACAATTTCAGTTCTCAAGCAAAATTTACTCCTCAGCCTTTGAAACCACAAGTGTTATATGTCAAAAGCTTGGAAGAGCACAGCTTCAGAAGTGAATTTTGTACCACGAACCTTCTTGCAGATGAGCTTGAGTTGGAAGGTGAAGCATGATCACCATGCTGACTGGTTGCCACTTGAGACACGGGATGATCAGGTGAGGTAGAAACTTGAGACACATCCTCATTCCCACTAATACTTGTGGAAGGAGTGTCAGACATAGACCTGTACCGAGAGTTCATCAGCAAGCTCTGGGTGTGGAGGTCAGATCTTGCTAGTCTCCACTCTGTAGCCAGCACATCAGAATCTGCAACAGCCATCCTTTTTGAAATATCCTTTTCTTGGCATGCTTGCT
>Ga0116230_10008113_pt1 | contig 10382 bp, 9 predicted proteins | sample S1TSphfallax_3_FD_88678 | JGI IMG/M metagenome (GOLD analysis project Ga0116230, IMG submission 88678) | Host-associated microbial communities from peat moss isolated from Minnesota, USA - S1T2_Fd - Sphagnum fallax MG | ecosystem: Host-associated > Plants > Peat moss > Unclassified | place: USA...
ACACTAGGGAAAAAAGCGTCAGCCGTGTCACACGGCTCCTGCGGACTGATAGCGTAGAGCCGCAGGTTGGGCCGAAAACCCTCCGGGTAGGGAAAAACTGGCCCGCATGGCCGGCTCCCTTCAAGGGGAAACCTATCCCATGCGTAACCGCTCAGCAGTTCTTCGTGACCATATCACCTTCAGGGGCGATAGGCCCGGATTCACCAGTACGTGCCGGTAGAAAGCCCTAGTCGGGGGGAGCATGTAACGACTCCAAGCCGACCAGGTACCGAACAGTCAAGTGCATCCGGCAGAGTACTCTCTTATGCCGCACAAGACCCAATTGGCGGGCTCAATGTCCCACACTGAGATGGCGTACCGTCTCTAAGACAAGTGCCTTTCATCACACGTGGTCCCCACGGTGCATCTCCCTGGCAACAAGTCTTCTTGGAAACGACGCAAAACCCGCACACAGCAGGAGAAAGGCGTGTCTCCGGTCAACGTTGCATAGCCCAGCTACGCCGGTGTTCGCTCGGTCTGCTGAGTGAAGGGAAGCGAAACGTGCTCCCTGACCCGAGGAACCTGAGGTTCTACTCTGGGAGGTTTTGACCATGATCAGTGGTTTCTTCGTCACTGGATGTTCCTTCCCGAGTGCGAAGCCAGGCCTCTAGCACAAGTTCCAGACACAAGCCAGTGCGGATAACAAGAGTGCTTGAACCTCGACGTAAAAAACCCACTCCATGAGAGGGAAAACGTCAGTGTCGACTTTGCCCGGCCGTACAGGGCACGGAAGGTTGCCGAAGCTTCCAAGCCGTCCAGGACAGCCTTTGAGTCTAGGGGAGCGTGCCAAGGAGCGCGGAGCGGATGAAGTCGTCCCCCTCGCACCCATAGTCGACCAACCCCAGCGGTGCGCTGCTACCACCGTACTCGGCCACTGGTGAAGCGTGACCGTAACGCGGGCAAGTTCAGTAACTCCCCCGGTGTTGATCACCAGCTGATAGGCGCGAGTCGACTCCGGTGGAGCGAGTCTCCAGGCGAGCAATGCTCTTATCGCCCTTCAGATGAGAGCCGCATACCTGCACACACGTATCAAGAAAAACCACCATCGCACGCCATGCATGAATGGTGGAAAAGAACCCCAAAGGTTCACGGGGCTACCATAGCCCGAGGTGCTCAGCCACCTCTGTGCGCAGGGTCGAACTGCGTCATCGACGTCAGTATGACGGGCCACTCGGGCCTGCCAGCTCGACAGAAACATGGTGTTTATACACGACCACGTGTAGCGAGGGGAGGGATCCTCGGCCTTCACCCTCATAAGGGGTTGAGCCAAGGCTTATGGTCATAAGCCCCATCCCACGCGAAGCATGGTCATAGGCTCGCCAAGCGAGCTCATATCCGGACGAGGCATCCTCTAGTCCCGGCCAATGTCGCTGAACGACCCCCACAGGATCGGCCTCAATACTGATTAAGGTAACTCCCCGCGTTAGTGGGGCGACAGTCGCCCTGAGACCGGGGCAGGCAGTAGCCAGACACACAGTCCGACCTACCTCCCCTGCGGTGTCCACAGGCCTTCCCCGCCTAACCGCCATGCGGTAGAGGCCGGTTCTGTTGCCCATGTACAACCGCGAGGTGGCTGGCAAGCGCCACTCGTGGGAGAAGGTGGGTGCTCTAGGGCTCCCACGTAACGAGCGGGGATCTACCGTAGGAGGCGTAGAACTTTTCTATGGCCTCACTCGGGATCTTACCCGTCTTCAATTTGGGAAGACTCAAGAGGATGTCCTCACGACTCAGCGTCGCCAAGTCGGGGGATCGATCTGGCAAGTTCTTGGCCAGCTGCTTTTGGGTGAGGGTCTCATAGACCTTCATCCGGTCATCCCGGTAGAGTGGAGCGAATTGCTTCTTACTACCGGACTCCTTCCTATTTCGCGCCACCCAACGGTGAGCTAATAGGCCAGGACCTATGACCTTGTAGAGGAATTCCTCACTCGGTCTACCCGGAGCCCTGGCGAGGACGAACTGTCCAAGCAGAACTTCGTCATCTGGGATTGGGACCTTCGGAGTCAAACCTACCGGCAAGGTTGGGGCAAGATCCTCCAACGGTCCGGCAGGCTCGGCTTCGAGCATTGGGAATGCTGCCAGCCCACCACCTGACTCCGCTGAGGAATGAGCGCGCGGACCAGAGCTAGAGGTTGATGAGCTACTGGAACTCGAGCTCGACGAGGGGATGCGCGTAACTGGCAACTCCGCCTTCGTCTCCTCCCTCGCTGCCTGCGCAGTCACTGCCACAGGGCCAGGAGGGACAGCATGAAAGATCGCGCCCGACAACGGCTGCGGCGGCCCCAAGGGACCACCACTGCCGAACGCTGGCTTCCGTGCGGGAGCTGGCGCCCGTTCAGACGGGACCAGCTCTCGCTGAAACTCTTGCGACACGAACATCATGTCCGCGAACGTGGGGGCCACCGCATCTTGAGCGGCGTCGCCCATCAAGCTGCGGTCAAACGCAACGAACTTGGCTAGTTGGCTGACGTGGATGGTACTCTCTTTCCCATAGATGTCACGCACAACGTAGTCGACATCGCCGTGCCGCTTCTTGACGAGGAGCGGTCCTGTCCAGGGTAGTGCGAACTTACCCTGAGGACCCGAGAATGTCCGCGACATGTACCGCCATACGACGTCATTCGGAGCAAACTCGGTGTCCTTGTGGGCGATATCATAGGCAGCCTTCTCACGAAGCTGCTGAGCTCTTCTCTGCTCATAATGTAATTGAGTAGCCTTAGCCAGAGAATCCAACATATCCGTGACGTCCTCGTCCCGTGGACGGACAGTCAGGTTGTTGTCTAAGCTCAGCCCTGGGAGCCGAGGATAGGTCCCGTGGACCAAGAAGAAGGGAGGGTAACTCAACCTCTCTTTCATTGTGTTGTTGGACACGAACACAAACGAAGGAAGCTTCAGGTCCCAGGACCTGTCGTCTGCAGCACAATAGGCCCTCATATAGGCCTTCAAGTTCTTATGTTCTCGCTCGACCAGGCCGTTAGCCTGGGGGTGGTATGCGGTGGTATTGCGGAGTTCAATGTGCAGAAGGCGCTTCATGGAATCGAAAAGGTCGCCTTTAAAGGCCGCCCCTTGATCCGAAACGATGGCCTTCGGGATACCAAACCGCATAAACCACCGCTCCCAGAGGATTGTGGCCGCGGTCTCCGCGGTCTGATCCTTGCAGGGGACGGCCTCCAGATAGCCCGTCCCGCGGTCCTTCATGGTGAATATGAACTTGTTGCCGCGCGGCGTGCCGTCGAGGATCGGTCCCACGAAATCGATATGTAAGACCTCGAACTTCCCGACATCGGCACCGGCGGCGCACAACAGACCCTGGTTTCTCGGGTTAGGACCCTTAGCCAGGAAGCACATCAGGCAGCTCTTGACGTACGACGCACAGTCGCGGTGTAAGCCTGCCCAGCGGTAGTTCCGTAAGATGAGTTTACGAACTTGCTCCGCATTCCGGTGACCATGCATAGCATGATCGTGATAGAGCCGTATCATATCACGGCGAAAACAGTGGGGCACTTCGAGGAGGTACACCTCCTTGCCCTCAGGAGTGGAGTGGCGGTAGTAAAGGAGACCATCCTCCACGAAGAAGAAGCCTCTCAGGCTCTTCAACCGCTCCCTCTCCTTCAAATCCGACGGTAGCTCCTGTGAGGTCAGATACCTCATGAGCTTGGAGTACTCTGGGTCAGCGTTCAACGCTCCGATCCAGACGTCGCGGTCCGGAACGTGATAAAACTCGGGATTCAACGGAACTCCCGGGACCTTGTGAAAGCGACGGTCCCCAGCCCCTTCCGCAACCACTGGCCGAACCGGTCCTTCAGGAAGGGCCAACGACGATGGGATCGCCACCGAAGCTGGAACAGCTGAGGAAGTACTGGCGACAGACAGCGACGGCGAGGCGAACGAAGAAGTTGTCATCGATGAAGTCGCAGTCGAAATGGAGGAAGTTGCAACCGTCGTTCCAAATGACGACGAGCCCATAGCCGGCACAGACGAGGAGGTTCCCGGAACCATCAACAACGTCGCCGGTTCACTCGATGCACCAGCGGTCAGGCCCTGGGGAGCTCTCCCATGCGGACTTGCCGTGGTACGCGCATCACCCAAGGTAAGGACCGCCGGCGCTTTCACTTCGTCATACATCTTCTGCTGGTAGAACGAGCTCGGGAAGATGGACAAAACGTCCATCGCCGCTTCAACGCGGCGGATCGCGCGAACCCGAGCCCGCCCCTCAGATACCTTCCTCCTCTTGGTAGGGTGTATCTTCACGGGCTCCCCCTCCGGGGACTCGCAAAATCTCATCACGCCGCGCCGCGAGACAAACAGTACTCTAGCGGGCGCACGAGAGAGACCGTCCGCTACGACATTGTCCTTGCCGCGGCGGTACTTGATGTCGAACTCGAAAGAGCTCAGCTTCTGCACCCACCTGGTCAGCCTACCGCTGTCAACCATGGCGGTGCGAAGCCAAATCAAACTCTTGTGATCGGTGTAGACGGTGAACTTGCGCCCCCATAGATAGGGTGACAGCTTTTCCACCGCCCACACGATCGCGAGTCCCTCGCGCTCACGCGTCGAGTAGTTCTTCTCCGCCGGAGTCAGCTTACGGCTGATAAAACTCACGGGCCGGAGGAACCCCTCAGAATCGCGCTGACCCAGCATGGCCCCGATGCCAAAATCTGAAGCATCGGTCTCTAGCTCGAATTCCTTACCGAAGTCAGGCTGAGCGAGAACTGGGCCAGAAGTGAGAAGTTCCTTGAGTCTGTCGAGGGAAGCTTGCTGGGTCGGTCCCCAACGCCACGCAACCTCCTTACGGAGAAGGTCTGTGAGCGGCGCGGTCAGGGACGCGTAGTTCAGGATGAACTTACGGCAATAGCCGAAGACACCCAACATACGCTGGAGTGTCTTGACATTAGTGGGAGGTTGCATGTCCCTAATGCCAGACACTTTGTCCGGGTCGATCCGGATCTCGCCGTGCGAAATCAGATGCCCAAGGAAAACGACCTCCTTGTAAAAGAAGGCGCACTTAACCGGGTTGATACGCAACCCGAACTTATGCAAGCGCTCGAAGATGACCCGTAAATGCTCAAGGTGTTCCTCCTCGTTCGCACTGTAGACGATGATGTCGTCCAGATAGCCGATGGCGAACGAACGGAGTGCGTCACCGAGACAGCGATCGATTAAACGCTGCATCGTTGACGGAGCGTTGCAGAGGCCAAAAGGCATGCGGGTCCATATCCAAGTCTTATTCCCCGCATGGAAACAAGTCTTCTTCTGGTCCGATGGTGCAATGGGGATCTGCCAGAAAGCACTTCGGAGGTCGATCTTAGAAAAGACTCTCCCGGAGCGCAACATGAGACAGCTCTCCATCGACGGCAGGTTGTAGCGATCCTTCACGGTAATCGCGTTGAGCCGTCGATAGTCGACACAGAACCGCTTAAGCTTAAGCTGGCCCTTATCATCTTTCTTTGGCACAAGGAGGGGAGGGGACACAAAGTCCGAGTCTCCTTGCTCGGCTTCGCGTATAAACCCCTCTTTCTGGAGTCGCTCGCACTCCTTCTCGATGAGCGCGACGTTCTCGGAGTTGTACTTGTCCCGACGGTCCTTGACAGTGGCCGTCCGAGAGGTCAACTTGATATGATGGTGATAATCCCGCACGCAAGCCGTGTTCGCCTCCCCGAGGATCTCGGCAAACGGCAGAAGGACTCTCGCGACGTCTCTCTTACGTTCAACCGAGGAAGCTTTGATCTGCTCGGCTATCGAACTGAGAGTGTACGCAACGGGAGTAGCTTTGACCTCAGTCTCCGGGGGATAAGCGATGTCATCGTCAACATCGTCAGGTATCCCTTGGCGAAGCTGGCGCCAAGCCACCTCATCTGGGTGGAAGGCGTCGTCCCAGTATGCAGAGAGAGTGGTCGCGGTATCCGCGGCCTCTGCATCTTGCAAGAATAGCAATAGGCGCTCGCGGACCTGAGCCGCGTAAACGGGGGTCTGCTTCCGCCAGGACTCAGCCTGTGTAGCGGATCCGACCCATACGACAACACAAAGATGCCCCTTGGAATCACGGATGAGCACTGGCATCATTACCGCGTGATCCAGGAGTTGCATGAGGGGAGAGCCGAGAATAGCCCTCATGAGAACGATGCGGGGCCGGCCCGCCTGTAGGAGCGTTTTCAGCCTCACCATGTGGCTGTTGGTTACCTCTTCGATGCCTGTTGACTTGCCGTGGGCGAAGAGACGATGACTGAGAATCATCGCTCGCACGTCGGCATTGAGGCATGATTTGTGCTCGAAAGGAGACACTTTCTCCTCTCGAGATACCTGCGCACCCACGCGGGTAACCTCGCTCCAAACTGAGCCGGGCACGGTCTTATCAGACATCGTGACGCCGGGCCAGCGGAGGAAACTGACTGTTGTTGCGCCAGCTCGTACTTGTATGGTGGCCTCCCAATTCTTGATGAGGGGCCACGACAGCAGTATCGGGCCGTCATACGAATCTGTGACGATGAATGTCACAGATGTCCCCACCTTGCGGGCTACACCCGACTCGTGGGTCCCGCATAACGTTAGGGGGACTGTCAGCTCCCCCAGGACGTTTAACTTCTTATCGGAGAGGGCCCCCACGACCGTTGTGGTGGGCCTCCTAAGATGTTTGCGGAACTCTACCTTAGCGCGCTCCAGCTCTCGGATGAACTGGCGGCCTATAAGGGAGACCTCCGCGCAGCTGTCAAGAAGCACAGTGGTATCGCAGCCGAAGGCTTGGCCAGCTATGGCCAGCATCGTCCGGCTTCCCATTACTAAGGCTTCGGCGGCAGGTCGAGCGAGGGCCATCATTAGTACCTGGCTCGACAAGGTATTAGCGAGCCCCGCGGACTTGTTAAGCTCGACTAGGTCTAGAGCTGAGTCCTGAAAGTCAGAGCCCAAAAGCTCCTTATTGGCGAGGCCAGAGGCCTCTAAGCTAGAGTGGGGCCCGTTAGGGGGCGCGAGGTTACGCCTAGAGCCTGACCGCTCCCCGAAGGGCTGAAAGGCCCGTGCTCTAGGGGTTGTTCGGAGGCGTGGAGCTCCGAGAGTTCGGAGGCATGGCGCTCCGAGAGTTCGGAGGCATGGTGCTCCGAGAGTTCGGAGGCGTGGTGCTCCGGAAGTTCGGAGCCGGTAGGCTGCTATGAGCCAGACCGTCCGGCGGTCCACAGGTCGTCTACGTCGCCTCTTCCTGGGGCTCATGGGCCTGCCAGGGGAGACAGTCACCCCTATGGCAACGGTGTACGCCGTGGCCAGAAGCCACAGGAACAGGATAGCAAACCTAATGACACGAACACAGCAAAGAGCACAAGCACAAGTCGGTGTGTGTCTGTGTGCGTATCAGTCGAAGTTGTCGGATGGAAGGATTCTTTTAGTCTTCGAACATGTCTTCTATGACATCCAAAGAAAGACCAGAAACCGTTCCCTGCACTGCTCTCCCCTCCTCCCTCGCTTGCACCGCCCCCACCTCCCCCCTCGCCCCCCCTGCCTTTTCCTCATCCGTAGGTGAACGAGTGGGGCTGGACGGGAGCACCGGCACGATTGCAGCTACCCCCGAAGGAGGGTCAGCCACAGCTGTGGGGGGAGGCACGAGATCTCTACCCCAGGACCAGGACCTCCGTAGCCTGGACAGCTGCCGGGACGCCGTCGGCAGGGGTGGAAGAGGCGCCGGCTGAACGCGGGATACCCGCCGTCGACGCCTTGGAGGGGATGGCGACGAGGATGAGGACGACGAAGATGAGGTCGAAGACGAGGGGGACCGCCGTCGATGTCGGAGCCGCGAAAGCTCCTGGTCTAATCGAGCATAGGTCGATCTAACCGTCCCCAGCAGCCGCGTCACCTCTGACCGCAAGCTGGTTATCGCGCTGTACGCCCAGTCCTCACGGATGACGAAGACTGGGGGACCCATGAGAGGAGCGGGAGCATTCGCGGGTGCATGGGCGGGATCATATGCAGGAGGAAGGCCTGGAAAGGCCCCCAGTCCAGCCACACGGTCAGCTTCCGGTGCAACCGGAACAGCGGGAGCAACAGGGGCGGGAGGCAGGACCCCTACAGGTTCCACCAGACCGGGTGCCTGTAGTGGAGCGGGTCCGGCTGCCTGGGCCGGTGCTTGAATGGCCGGCCCATCTGTGTCGGCGACGGCCGGCACAACCTCCTGAGCAGGTTGCACCACCCCTTCCGGAACAGGGACCGGAGCGGCGACACCTGGTACTGCCTCCAGAGAAACAAGAGGAACGGCAGCGGCAGGTGCAGCAAGAGGAACGGCGTGATCATCCACGGGACCAGGATCAGAACGTGTCGGCGCTGGCGGAGGGGTAGACCCGGGACCGGCGATAAGGCGGGCCACATTGAACTGCCCGGACGAGTCGATACCCGCCGCATCGCTTGAGGGTGACCTGGTCACCACGTCGGCCCACCCATCAGAAGACGGCGAACGGGCTCGAGAAGGAGGGCGCGGCGATGCCGAGCGATGACGGCGCCGGCGAGATCGGGAGGGAGAAAGGCGGGCCCCTACTGCAGGGGGATCCTGGGCACCCTCCTTCTCTCTAGCCGGGCCAGAGAGAGGAAGGTTCGCCTTCCGGTAGGCCTCAGCGCGATCCTCCTCAGTCATCCGATCCCAATAGTCTCGGCTGGGCTCGACCTCATCGCGCCACGGATAAAGCGTCTGGGCCACTGCCTGCTGCGACCGCCGAGGGTTCCGAGCCATACTGGTCGTGACCCGCGGGTGCTCAGAGCACGAGTAGAAGTCGGCCGAGAACCGGACGACGACGGGCTCCAGTGTCCGCTCGTACGAGTCATCATGTGGCTCGTAGCTCGTCACGGGTGACCTCAATCGTCGACCCGCGACGAGGACGTGAGGCACATGGGTGGCATCGAGGACGGACCAGGGGGGGTATTCCCTGCCCCCATCGTGTCCGAAGCCGTCCGATGCCACCCAGCTCTTGCACAGGCAAGGGCAAAAAGCTCCGCCCTCCGAGTCATGGGTACCCTTGGCCGCCGGTCGGAGGACGTAAGTCACAACCGGACCGCCTTCAGCGGCAGGGCGAACACCCACGAACTCGGGGACGATGTCATGGGGCAACCGCCGGTGGGCAGTCCCCTGCCAGTAGCGACCAGTCCCCGCCAACCACTCCATAGCGGACTGGAAGTGGAGGGCGTCGGGAACCGGGTCGCTCTCCATGCGGAAGTAGAAGTGGCGACCCTGCTTGGTTTGCAAGTAGACGCCATCCGACCAGTCCACGGCCGCGGTTCGGACGTCCAGAATAGAACACGCGGGTACCGGCCGGAAATCTCCTCCCCACGCATGGTGAGAAGAGCTTGCGGGCCGGGCTCGGTATGCCCAGTACCTCTTCTCCACGAGGCGTCGGTCACCCCTCACCGCATTGGTGAAAGTGGGTGTCAGCTCCCACCGCCGCCCCGAGAGAGGGGTTCCCAAGCGAGGTGCCTGAGGCTGGGCCGGTGTCCGCTGCCTCTTGCGTCGGCCCCCCGAAGGTTCGGGTTCAACGGAGGCCCCACCCACCTCGTGACGAGGAATGCGCTTCCTCTCCCGAGCTAAAGACTCTAGGGATTGGGTCACTGAGGCAGGAACCTCCGCCGCCGACGACGATGATGCCGAGCTCGACGAGGACGAGCTTGACGACCCAGAGGAACCCGAGAGCCCGACGAGCGTGACCGTACGGGTTGACGAAGACGACAACGAGGACGTCACGGCTGAACCCGAGGGGGATGAGGCCGACGCTGATGACGACGAAGACGAGGAGGTTGACGAAGAGGAAGACGAATGCTTCCTAGCCCTCCTCCTGAACTGGCCCCTCTTACCCCGAGGCTGAGGCGACCGCTGGGACGGCCCGGGCGGCACCGCGGACGGAGCCTCCGGGGGAGGGACGACCGGCTGCGCAGCCAGTGCTGTGGCAACCGGTGTGTCCTCATCAGACACACTGTGCACCTCACGCTCCGTGGGGAAGGCCGTAGGCGCTTTCACCCCACGGAGCGTGGCTCTCTTCTGGATGTGAGAGAAGGTGCCAACTGGGGGTCGAACCCCCATGCTCTCACCCGCAGCCTGCCTACGTGCAATAGCAGGCGCGGGGAGCGAAAGCCCAGTCGTCAAGAGCGGGGCTGGAGGTGGTGCTCGACCACCAGCAGACGAAGCTGGAACAGCCACTCCCTGCTGTTCAAGGAGTGCTGTGAGCGAGCTGTTGATGGCCAACAGCGTCTGCATAGCAGCTGCGTTGTGGCCGACCGATGACGAGCCGGCGGCAACAGTTGCTGAGCCAGTCGTAGCACTGGCTGAAGAACGCCTAAACAGAAGGCAACGATACATGAGGTCATCGCGACCGTCAAGTCTAGCG
>Ga0116230_10008114_pt1 | contig 10381 bp, 8 predicted proteins | sample S1TSphfallax_3_FD_88678 | JGI IMG/M metagenome (GOLD analysis project Ga0116230, IMG submission 88678) | Host-associated microbial communities from peat moss isolated from Minnesota, USA - S1T2_Fd - Sphagnum fallax MG | ecosystem: Host-associated > Plants > Peat moss > Unclassified | place: USA...
AGCGTGAATTCAGCGCCGTTGGTGTGCTTGCGATCGTCGAATTCGCGGATGTAGCCGGCATCGTGAAACAGCGCCGTGACCAGTCCCATCACGGCGCGCTCCGCGCCGAAGCGCATTGCGGGCTCGGCCGTGCGTTCGTAACCGACCATGAGCCGAGTCATGGCGAGGGTCATGTCGAGGGAATGCTGGCGATCGTGGTAGACGGTATCGACGCCGTGATACCCCGGCATGCGACCCGTGAACAGGCGGTCGAATTCGTCGAACGAAGTTGCCACGCGATCGAAGGACTCGCCGGGCCACGCGGCCGCAAACAATTCGCGCACCGCCGCGCAGACAGCCGTCGTTGAACTGACTTGGACTGAGTTCGTAACGTCGAAATCGTTACGTCGAAGGTCATTCATTCACGAAGTTTAGGCCCATAGCCGCAAGCGCGCCATGGACGTGGTTCTCCTTATGGCGTGGGGATTCGACCGACGCCCCTTATATGTCAAAGCCTGCAAGGCAAGGCGCGTGATCGGAGGGTCGTTCCCAGGCGCGGGGCTCGCGGTCGATGCGGCAATAGTTACAATGGGTCGCGAGCGGCCGGGAGGCGAGGAGCAGGTCGATGCGCAGCCCGTTGTTGCGGCGATAGGCGCCTTGTCGATAGTCCCACCAACTATAGCTGTGTTCGGCTTGCTCGAAGCGACGGAACAGGTCCTCGACCCCGAGGGCTTCGAGACGCAGCAAGGCGCTGCGTTCCGCGGGGCTGACGAGTACCGACCCCTGCCAGGCCACCGGATCATGCACATCGCGATCCTCGGGGGCGATATTGAAGTCGCCCAGGACCAGCAGGCGCGGGTGCGCCGCGAGCTCGGCCGCGAGGAATTTCTCCAAGGCGGCCAGCCACTCGAGCTTGTAGGCATACTTATCCGAGTCCACGGTTTGGCCGTTGGGCACGTAGACATTGATGACCCGAATGCCCGCGACCGAGGCCGCCAACAGGCGGCGCTGCGGATCGTTCATACCCGGTAAATCGACGATGATCTCGCTGATCGGCGCGCGCGCAAGAACCGCAACGCCGTTGTAGGTCTTTTGTCCCGAGTAGGCCACCTGGTAGCCCAAGGCTTCGATTTCCGCGACCGGAAATTCCGGGTCCGTGAGCTTGGTTTCCTGCAGCGCGACGATGTCGACCGGATTGGCCCCGAGCCAGTCGACGAGCTGCGGCAGTCGCACGCGCAGCGAATTGACGTTCCATGTGGCAATGCTCGTCATCGTTAATACACCTTGATGCCGCCGAACTTTTCTCGCACGCGCCGCGCCAAGAAACGATAGCCAAGCAGGAAGCCCAATCCGAGGCTGACGCAGAGCGCGGCGAGGCCGAGGGGCCAAAAGGCCATCGCGGCTTTGCCGAGCGCGAGCCGCGCCGAAGCAGAATTCAAATCTTGCTGCGCGGCGGTCCCCACGGAACGCGTGCTTTGCAACTCGGTCTGCGCCTTGGCGAGGTCTGCCTTGAGCTGCTCGATCTCGTTGCTCGTGGCCGCCGCGGCGAGCTCCGGCGTCGCCGCGTGCGCGCGACTGATTTCATCTTCGAGTTCCTTGACTCGTGCGGTCGCAGGCTCATGGGTGACAAGGAAGGAACTGCGGACCCAGCCGATCTTTCCGTCGCCAAGCCGCACCTGCGTGAATTCGCCGTCAGTCGCCAGCACGTCAAGCGGCGCGCCGGAATGCAGGGTTGCCAGGCGCGTGCTCTGTGGGTCCTTCTCGGCATACACGCCGAGAATGAGATCGTCGCTGACATAAGCCGTCGCCGCGGATCCGGTCGTCGCCCATAACGCAAGGAGCGGCGCCAGGAACAGCGCGCCACCCGCTCTCACGCGGCAATTCCGGTTTGGCGCAGCAGCGGCCGCACGTCCGGTGCCCGGCCGCGAAAGCGTACGAAGCATTCCATCGCATCGACGCTGCCGCCGCGCGACAAGATGGAATCGAGGAAGCGCAGCGCGGTGTTCTGATCGAAAACGCCGGCCTCCTCGAACGCCTCGAATGCGTCCGCCGCGAGCACCTCGGCCCATTTGTAACTGTAATAACCCGCCGCGTAACCGCCGGCGAAGATGTGCGCGAAACTCGCCGGCATGCGATTGAACGGCGCCGCGGGCACGACCGCGATGCGACGACGAACGCCGGCCAAAATCTCGGTCACACGCGGTCCTTGCTCCGGCTCGTACTGCGCGTGCAGCTCGAAATCGAAGGTCGCGAGCTCGAGCTGGCGCAAGGTGTCGAGTGCGGCATTGAAGGTGCGGGTGCCGAGCAATTTCTTGAGCAATTCCGCCGGCAATGGCTCGCCGTTTGCGACATGCGCTGAAATCAGCGGCAACACTTCGGTGCGCCAGACGAAGTTCTCCATGAACTGGCTGGGCAGCTCCACCGCATCCCAGGAAACCCCATTGATGCCGGCGATGCTCGGGTAGGCCACGCGCGTGAGCATGTGATGCAAGCCATGACCGAACTCATGAAACAGCGTCGTTACCTCGTCATGCGTCAACAGCGACGGGGCGGCGCCCACCGGTGCCGTGAAATTGCAGACGAGTTGTGCCACGGGCAAGGACTTGCCGGTCGGCAGAGTGCGCGCCATGACGCACTCGTCCATCCAGGCGCCACTGCGTTTCTCGGCGCGTGAGTACGGATCGAGATAGAAGCCGGCCACGACGCGCTCTTCACGGTCGACGAGATCGTAGTAGCGCACGCTCGGATGCCATACAGCGACCGATGGCTGTTCGCGAATCCCGATCCCGTACAGCTTGCCCGTCAATGCGAACAGGCCCGCCAGAACCTTCGGCAGGGGAAAGTAGGGACGCAGTTCTTCCTGAGACACCTTGAAGCGATGGGTTTTCAGTTTCTCGGTATAAAAGGCGACGTCCCAGGCCTGCAACTTACGGCCCGCATATTCCTCGAGATCGGCGAATTCCTGAGCCGCTGCCGGGCGGCAGCGGCGCGCCAAATCCTCGAGGAAGCCGAGCACCTGTTGGCTGCTCTTGGCCATCCGGGTCGCGAGCGCGTAGTCCGCGTAGGTCTTGAAGCCGAGCAGCTGGGCCAGCTCGTGACGCAGCCCCATGATCTTGGTGATCAATGGTGTATTGTCGAAGCGACCGGCGCTTGGGCCGAGCTCGGACGCGCGTGTTACCCAGGCCTCGTAGATATCGCGACGCAGCTGGTCGTTCTCGGCGCAACTCATGATCGTCGTATAGGTCGGCTGATCGAGTTTGAACAGCCAACCCGGTTTCCCGGCCTCACGCGCATCTTCGGCGGCGCGGTCCACCGTGTTGGCAGGCAGACCGGCGAGTTCTTGTTCGTCGGTCACCGTGCGCGTAAATGCGCGCGCCGCATCCAGCACATTCTCCGCAAATTTCGTCGTCAGCTGCGCAAGGCCCTGCATGCACTCACGAAAGCGGGCCTTCTTCTCCGCCGGGAGATCCACGCCCGAAAGGCGAAAATCGCGCAGGGCGTTCTCGACGAGCTTGCGCTGCGCCGCATCCAGTGTTCCGGACTCCTGCTCGAGCACGCGCGCATAGGCTGCCTGCAACGCCTCGTTCTGACCGAGTTCCGAGGCGTACTCGGTCAGCAAGGGCAAGCACGCGTTATAGGCCGCGCGCATGGCCGCAGAGTTTGCGACGCCGTTCAAATGGCCGATCGGGCTCCAAACCCGACCGAGCGCATAGTTCAGCTCCTCCATCGGGACCACGAAGGACGCAAAGCTGATGCGCTCCTGCGCCAGTAATTCGGCGATCTTGGCGCGATTCATTGCGAGTCGCTGCTGGATCGCGGGTAACGCGTGGCCGGCTTCGATGCGGTCGAAAGCGGGTAGGGAATTCAATTCAAGGAGTGGATTGTTCACCGCGTAATTCTATCAGACGCGAATCAAGAGCCCGCCAATAGTGACCAACGGTGATGCACGCGGTCGGCGTGGCAGGGAAGCCGGATGGCCGCTTGAGCTTGCTTGACTGTCATTGTATCGTCGCCCGGGTCCCGAATTTAAGGAGGAAAGCTTGTGCAAATATGGAATGACGTAGGCATCTATACGCTTTCTCCGGGCGAGGTTTTCGACGTGGCATACAGTTGGCCGCTAAACGCTGACGTTGGGCCATGTCTTGGTGTGGCGCAACCTGACTACATTGCCGGAAGGGGTGTTATTTGGGTCAATCGCCAGGGCATCGAAACGCCGACGACCAGTGGCTCTGCGGGATCGACGTACCACACCGAGTTTCAAAGCGACCCGTCGAACGCGGGCCCCGTGGCATTCGGCTTGGGCGTCGTGCAGTTTTCTTGAGCCGTTCAGGAGTGGACATGTCAACGATCAAGAAGCTCATCGCAGTGACGAACGACGAAGGCAGGCTCGTCGGTACGGGCATTCCTTGCCAGCCGCAGGTAATGGGCCCAAAAGCCCGGATATGCGCCAAACCTGGGCAAACACTGCACGAAATCGAGATCAATGTGCCGGAAAGATTCGCTTCGGAAGATGACGTTGAACGCTTCCACCGTTCGGTTCATCAGCACCTGAAGGAACGGGGTCTCGTTTAGTGGACCGGCGGGTGGGTGACGCACCGCATCGTTAATCAGATGCGAATCAACGGGCCGCCCAGAGTCGTCGTCTCTGCATGCAGACCCGCGAGGCTCGTGCGTGTGTGTCGGCACGACGCATGCCGTGTGCCGCGTTTCATCTGACGACATGAGCGCGCCTGGGCCCAGGGAACCATTCGAACAAGGCCTTAGCCAGGCGAATGCGGCGTTGCGCGCCGGCCGCGCTGAAACCGCCGAGCGCTCGCTGCGCGCGCTCGACGCGCGCTTTCCGAACCACCCCCATTGTCTGCGCTTGTTGGGCGAGGCACTCCTGTACCAAGGCAAGATCCCCGAGAGCATCGCCACTCTCGAATCGGTACTCGCGCGCGCGCCGGACTACGTGCACGCCCGCGTGGACTTGGCGCGCGCTTATCGCAGCCGCGGAGACGCGACGCGCGCGCGCGAGGAAGTGCGGCGGGTTCTCATTGATTCGCCACAGCAGCATCTCGCATGGCTCGCCTACGGCGATGCACTCGTCGATCTAGAGCAGTATGCGGACGCTCGAATTGCCTTCGAGCGCGCGCGGCTGAGCGATCCTTACTTACACAGGGTCCGCGCGGCGACGGCGGCCCTGGTTGGCGATGATCGCAAAACCGCTGAGCAGGTGCTGCGCCTGATCCTGCGTGACGACCCGAGTCACGTGGCCGCCCTGTGCGGATTGGCCTCGCTGTCCATCCTGGCCGACAAGCCGCGCGATGCCGAGCGGCTGCTCCACCATGCACTGAAGCAGTCCGCCCATCATCCTCTCACTTGGCGAGAAATGGGGCAGACGATGCTCAAGCTCGGGCGCCTCGATCAGGCAGATGCCGCCGCGCGTCGTCTGGTCAAGATTGAGCCCGAGAACCCTGATACGTGGCTTACATTCGGCGCGGTCTCGACGCGCCTCATGCGCCACGAACAGGCGCTCGACGCCTATCAGCGCGCGGCGAGCCTCAAGCCAAATGAGGTGCGGTTGCCCATGGTCATGGGCCATATCTACAAGACGCTGGGTCGGCGCGCTGAGAGTGAGGCCGCCTACAAGGCGGCGCTGCTCATGGATCCGAGTCTCGGAGAGGCTTATTGGAGCCTTGCCGACCTGAAGAACTACAGCTTCAGCGATACCGAGGTGGCCGAGATGCGCGAGCAGCTGGCGCGCCACGCAAGCGATCGGACCCATGCGGCGCACCTATGCTTCGCTCTCGGTAAAGCCTTTGAAGAGCGGCGGCAATTCGCCGAGTCCTTCGGCTACTATGCCCGCGGCAATGCCATAAGGCGGCTGGATGCGCCGTTCGACATCGAGCATTTCGAACGCCGCACGGCGCGAATTCGCGCGTTCTTCGACAAAGCCTTTTTCGACCGGCTTGCGGCGGGCGGCGACCCCAGCACCGCGCCGATCTTCATCGTGGGTCTGCCTCGCTCCGGTTCCACACTCATCGAGCAGATTCTCGCGAGTCACTCGCGCGTGGAGGGCACGATGGAGTTGCCCAACATCATCAACATTGCGCATCAATTCGATGACCTGGACCCGGGCCGGGAAGGCTATCCCGAATCGATCGGTGAGGCTCCGCCTGGGTTGTTCAGCGCTCTCGGCGGCCGCTATCTCGAAGAGACCGCCCCCTTGCGGACCGGGCGAGAACATTTCACCGACAAGCTCCCGAACAACTTCAGCCACATCGGACTCATTCAGGCCATGCTACCGCGGGCGACAATCATCGACGCCCGCCGGCATCCAATGGATTGTTGTTTCAGCAATTTCAAGCAGCATTTCGCGGAGGGGCAGGCTTTTAGCTATGACCTGACCGATCTAGGGCGTTACTACCGCTGCTACCTGTCGCTCATGGACCACTGGGATGCGGTGCTGCCCGGCAAGGTTCTGCACGTGCAATACGAGGACCTGGTTCGCGACCCGGAAGCCCATATCCGCCGTCTCCTCGAGCACTGCCGGCTGCCTTTCGAGCCCGGCTGCCTCGCATTTCATCAAACGCGTCGCGCCGTGCGCACCGCGAGCGCCGAACAGGTACGCCAACCGATCTATGCCTCGGGCGTAGGCCATTGGCGGCACTTCGCGCGGGAGCTCGAACCGCTGCGCATTGCGCTCGGCGACAGTCTGGAGCGGATCCTGCCGGCGCCGGCGGGAGCGCCACTGGACGACGACGCACCGGCGCCTATCGAGGGTTGACGATTCGTGACCCGCCAAGGATGATCGGCTTGGAACATGTCGCAGCGAGCCTCGCGGGCCGGCGGCGGTGTTTGATGAAATAAAAAATATGGGGATGTCATGCGTATACGTAACCGTAAGGGTAAGGCCTTCCAATGGGCGCGTGCGCGCGCTTTTCCGTACGTCTCTGCCCCTGATTACCGCTCGGCCAGCAAGATCGGCCTAGCCGTGGCGGCCGCGCTCGCCGTGGCGCCGCCGCGCGCCGTGGCGGCCGACTCCGCCGACAATCCGCAGCTCAGTGAAATCGTGGTCACGGCGCGCAAACGCAGCGAGAACCTGCAGGACGTGCCCGTGAGCATCGACGTCTTCACCAAGAAAGACATGCAGGACCTGGGTATCAACGGATTTGACGATTTTGCGGTCAAGACCCCGTCCATCTCCTTCATCAGCACGGGCCCTGGTACCCAGTTTTTCGTCATGCGCGGCGTTGCCGACGGCAGCAATCCGAACTATGCGAACACGTCCGCGACGGGCTTCTTCCTCGACGACATGTCCTTGAGCGCCTCCGGCGTTCAGCCCGACCTGCATCTGTACGACATCGAGCGCATCGAAGTCCTGAACGGACCGCAGGGCACGACCTACGGCGCCAGTTCCATGGCCGGCGCGATCCGGTATGTCACCAACAAGCCGGATGTGCATGCGTTCAGCGCCGGCTTCGACTTTGATGGCGGCCATATCCAAGGCGGCCAGGAGAACTGGACTTACGAGGGTTTTTTCAACGCGCCGCTCATCGACGGCGTGCTCGGATTTCGCATGTCGGCGTTCAGCGATTCGCACGGCGGCTTCATCACCAACGCCTTGACGACGCGCACCTGGGTCAACGGCGCCGTGTCCGACAACTCGCCGTGGGCGGGCACCGATTACAACCGTGAACACGTCGAAGGCGGCCGGGCGGCGCTCAAGGGGGTCATCAACGACGACTGGAGCGCCTCGCTTACCTACAGTTTTCAGCGCCAGACCACCCGCGGGGCCTGGGATGAGGACCCAACGCTAGCGCCGCGTACCGTCGAGCGATTCGGTCCTGAGAGCCATCTGTTCGAGGCCAAGACGCTCGATTTCCATCTGGACGGCGACGTCGGTATCGGCGATCTCGTATTCGCAAGCACCTACTGGTCGCTGCCGACGCGCCAGCATAACGAATATTCACAGTACATCCAGAACTTCGGCGGATATTTCGGCGTGCCGGGAGCCAATGAAGGTTGGACCTGCACCAATGATCCGGTCTATGGCACCGGTCCTTATACCAACTGCAAGGTACCAATCCAGTACTACGAATATCACACCAATCCGCAGCGCTGGTCGAACGAATTGCGGCTCGCCTCCAAGCCGGGCGGACGGTTTCATTGGCTCGGGGGACTGTATTGGGAAAAAACCGTGGACAAGAACTCCGGGAGCACATTCTACATGCCAGGCCTCAACACCAGCAGCCCGGCCTTCGAGTACTACAACAGCTTGTACGGTACAGCGCCGGGGTCGACGTCCCTGCCGCCGGGCATCATCTACGCCTATACCCAACGCTCCGATTATCTGCAGACGACGGAATTCGCGAACATCAGTTTCGACATCACGAGCAAACTCAACGTCGAAGCGGGCGGCTCGCATTTCGAGTCGAGTTTCGTTTACTCCGACCCGTATGGTCAGTTCGCCTACCAGCCGACGAGCCCCGTCGTGACCACGGGCGGCTCGCACAAGTTGGACGGTAAGTTGGGCGTCAATTACAAGCTACTGCCGAACCTGATGCTATACGCCGACTTCGGTCAGGGATTTCGCGACGGTGGATCGAATTCCGGCCTCCCGCCGTCTTGTTATGCAAAAGGCGTACCGCAGACCTATGTGCCGGACACGCTCAATAATTATGAACTCGGCTGGAAGTCGACGCTGCTCGACAATCACCTGACGTGGAACGGCGCAAGCTACCTCATGAATTGGAAGCAGCTGCAGACCATCATCTACGACCCGGATATCTGTGCGCCCTCGAGTTTCCAGGCCAACGTCGGTACGGCGCGCATCTACGGCGTCGAATCGAACATCGATTACCGGGTCACGCAGAATTGGTCGACCCAGGTGTCCGCCGGCTACACGGATTCACATCTGATCGCGAGTCAATATGCGAGCTTCCAAGGCAATGTCGGTGAGAGACTGCCCTATGTTCCGTATTTCAGCTGGAGCGCCAACCTGCGCTACGAGCATCCGCTGGAGGTGATTCAGAGTCTCAAGGGTTACGCCCAGATCGACTTCGCGCACAAAGGCGATATGTGGAACGACCTCAGCGTGCAAGGTGCGAACGGGTTTCCGCGGATTCTCCAACCCTCCTACACCATCGCAAACCTGCGCGTTGGGCTCAGCCCTGTTGGCGGCAACTGGCTGGCCGAACTTTACGTGACCAACTTGTTCGACAAGAACGCCATTATTTTCAGCAATACCGGCAATTTCGATCTGCGCGAGACGACCAATGAACCGCGGGTTTTCGGTTTGCGCTTGAACTACCGCTTCGGCAAGGAAACCAACGCGGAATGAGTAATGCGGAATGAGCAGTGCGGAATGGCACGGCTCATCCGCTCAGACGCGAATCAACAGCCACGCCAGAGTGGTCGTGGCGCCAACAAATCCGGCCAGGCTCGCAAGAGCCTGTAACCGGAAGCGTCGCGCAAGCGTCGGTCGCGCGACCGCGGCCAGAAGAAAATTACGCCCGTCGCCGGGCTTGGCAAGCACATTGACCTTGGCCGCGACCGGCTGCGCGAGTCGCTGCGCGACGACCGTCTCGCGCGCGGCCGCGCGAGCGACCTCCCACTCGGCGCCGCTCAGGACGCCATCGTGATTCGTATCGAAGCGCCCGAGCAGAGCCGCCTGGTCCTGTTTCCAGCGACGCAGCATGCTCGTCAGTTCCGCATCGGCATCGGGCGCATCGACGCCGCCGCGTGCACGAAAATCACCGATCGCATAAATGCGATCGCCCTGTTGTAAGCGCTGTTCGGTGTATCTGTAGCGTTGCATGGCCTGCAGCAGATGCTCGAATGCACCGAAGATTCCCGGGCCGTTCGGTATGCGCGCTCCAGGTTGGGCACTGTCTCCGAACCAGACCGTGGAGGTCGGGCCTTCAATTTCCGCGCCGCGCGGATCGATCAGGCATTGCCCGGTGCCATCGTCGAGAAGAAACGGGGTCTCGCTGGTTCCCGAGTCGATGGTCCGCCAGGATCGGGAGCGCGAGCCGAGGTCGCGTTCCTCGATTTTGTAGCACCACCAAACGCAGGGCAGGCGTGTCAAAGGCCCGCGAACATTATCCGCCATGGACCGGCACTCGCCGCTGAGCTCCGCGTACCCTTGCGCCGCCGAGCGGACACGCGAGACCGGCATATCCTCGATCAGGCGGCTCTTGCGCCAGGCCTTGAAGCCGAACCAGAACAGATAGGGTGCGGCGACGGTCAGCAACACCGTCACGACACGCACGTTCATCGCATTCATGCGAGCGGAATCAGGCGCGGAACAAGGCGCCTACGTCGACGTCTTGCTTCTCCTCCGCCGTGAACTCGAGGAGCTGCGCCGGCTTGAAGCCGAATCTTCCCGCGATCAGCGCGTCCGGGAAGACGTGGATGC
>Ga0116230_10008116_pt1 | contig 10380 bp, 11 predicted proteins | sample S1TSphfallax_3_FD_88678 | JGI IMG/M metagenome (GOLD analysis project Ga0116230, IMG submission 88678) | Host-associated microbial communities from peat moss isolated from Minnesota, USA - S1T2_Fd - Sphagnum fallax MG | ecosystem: Host-associated > Plants > Peat moss > Unclassified | place...
CGTCCCCATCACGCTCTCGCGCCCTCGCCTTCCAAGTCCCCGTCGCCGAAGTCCCGCCGTCGATATCCCGCCGGCTAATTCCCCGCCGCCTCATTCATGGTGCTGTAACGCATGCCCGGCCATTCGCCCAGTCCATCGGAAACTCCTCATACCTCCGGGCGCCCTAGCCTGCCCTCTTCTGCTCCTATAAGTCTTTCGGACAATGTGGCGGAAGCGTTACGGTTAAATAAGCCGGTCGTCGCGCTGGAGTCGACCATCATTACGCACGGCATGCCCTACCCGCAGAACCTGGCCATGGCGCGGCAGGTGGAGGCGGATTGTAGGGCATCCATGGCGGTGCCTGCCACCATCGCCGTGCTCGACGGCAAAATCCTGGTTGGAACGACGCCGGCGCAGCTCGAAGCCCTGGCTGACGCCCCGCATCCGCTCAAGCTCAGCCGGGCGGATCTGGGCTTCGCCGTCGCAATGGGGCGCACGGGCGGCACCACCGTGTCCGCCACCATGATCTGCGCCGCTCTCGCCGGCATCAGGGTCTTTGCCACGGGCGGCATCGGCGGCGTCCATCGCGGCGGCGAGGCGAGCCTCGACATCTCCGCGGACCTCGAGGAGCTGGGTCGGACCCCGGTCACGGTCGTCTGCGCCGGCGCCAAGGCGATCCTCGATCTGCCCCGCACGCTGGAATATCTGGAAACGCGGGGCGTGCCGGTCGTGGGATTCGGCACGGACCACCTCCCCGCCTTCTGGAGTCGCCGAAGCCCCTGGCGCGTGCCCATGCGGGCCGATCGCGCCGAGGATATCGCGGCGCTGATGGCGGCGCGGGCGGCGCTCGGGCTCGGCGGCGGCGTGCTCGTCACCAACCCCATCCCCGAGGCCGACGAGATCCCCTACGACACCATGGCGGTGCTGGTCGACCAGGCGCTGGAGGAAGCCAAGCTGCAGCAGATCGAGGGCAAGGCGGTCACGCCGTTCCTGCTCTCCCGGCTGCTGACGCTGAGCGACGGGGCGAGCCTGACCGCCAATATCGCGCTGGTGCGCAACAATGTGCGGGTCGCGGCCGAGATCGCCTGTGCCCTGGCGCGGCCATCTCCCGGCTCAGAGGCTGCAACCTGAACGCTGGCGGCTGAGAGGCTGGCACGGTCCATGCCGATTGGTGGATGACAGCGGGGCCGCGCGGCGCTTCAATGGAGCCATGGATCATGTCGAGGTCGCGCCCCCGCTTAATCTGATCGCCCCCGAGGTGCAGACCTCGCCGGTGGTGTTCTCCTCGGCGCATTCGGGCACCGACTATTCGGCCGAGTTTCTGGCGGCGACCCGGCTGGAGCCGCCCGCGCTGCGGCGGAGCGAGGATTTCTCGGTGGACCGGCTGTTCGCGGCGGCACCCCAGTGCGGCGCTCCCCTGCTCAAGGCGGGCTTCCCCCGTGCCTACTGCGACGCCAATCGTGAGGCATGGGAGCTCGACCCGCTGATGTTCGAGGATGCCTTGCCGCCCTGGGTCAACACCAGCAGTCCGCGGATCGGCGCGGGCCTCGGCACCATTCCCCGCATCGTCGCCTCCGGCGAGGCGATCTACGCCCGCAAGCTGCGCTTCGCCGAAGCCGAGGAGCGCATCCGCCGCTGCTGGGAACCCTACCATGCTGCCCTGCGGGCGCTCATCGGGCGGACGGTGGCGCAATTCGGGGTCTGCCTGCTGATCGACTGCCACTCGATGCCGTCGGGCGCCGGCCCCTCCGCGCCGGACTTCGTGCTGGGGGATGCGCACGGCACCGCCTGCGGCGCCTATCTTGTGGAGCGGACCGAGGATTGCCTGCGCCGCCTCGGCTATACCGTGCGGCGGAACGACCCCTATGCCGGTGGCTATGTGACGCGTCAGTATGGGCGGCCGCGAGACGGGGTGCATGCGCTGCAGATCGAGATCGCCCGCGGTCTCTACATGGATGAGCGGCGTATCGAGCCACATGCCGGGTTTGCGCGCCTGCAGCGGGACGTGACCGACCTCATCGCCTTCATGACGAGCGAGAGTTTCGTGGTATCGCCGCGCGGCCTGAACCGGTCCGCTTAGGCGACGGCCGACACGCGGGAGAGAATGGTGGGCTCCGTGGTTCGCGGGACGCGGCGGGTGAGGCGGCGACGAAGTTGATGGATCGGCACCCGGACTTTATCGCAAGCCATGCCAACCTGCCCTGGAGATCCCTGCGGGGCATGCGCAACCGGATCGCCCACGGCTATTATGATATCAATCTCGATGTCATAGGGGACGCCGTGCAAGCGGCGCTGCCCGACCTTTTGGCTCGTCTCCCGCACTATCCAGCCTGAGAGAGCGACCCGTGCAACTTGGCATCTACACCTTCGGCGAGACCCGCGTCGACCCGGACACCGGCCGCCCGCTCGAGGCCGGCCAGAGGCTGCGCGACCAGGTCGAGGAGATCGAACTCGCCGATCAGGTGGGGCTCGATGTCTTCGGGCTCGGCGAGCACCACCGCCCCGATTACGCGATTTCCTCGCCCGCCGTGGTGCTGGCCGCCGCCGTCGCCCGCACCCGGCGCATCATCCTGACCAGCGCCGTCACCGTGCTGAGTTCCGACGATCCCGTCCGCGTGTTCCAGGATTTCGCCACCCTCGACCAGCTCTCCAGCGGCCGCGCCGAGATCATCGCGGGCCGTGGTTCCTTCATCGAATCCTTCCCGCTCTTCGGCTACGACCTCGACGACTATGACGAGCTTTTCGCCGAGAAGCTGGACCTGCTGCTCAAGCTCCGGGATCAGGAGCGCGTCACGTGGTCGGGCCGTCACCGCGCGGCCCTGGAGGATCAGGCGGTCTATCCCCGGCCCTTCCAGGACCGTCTGCCGGTCTGGGTCGCGATCGGCGGCACGCCCGCCTCGGCGGCGCGCGCGGCGAAGCTCGGCCTGCCGATGGCGGTGGCCATCATCGGCGGCGAGCCCGTCCGCTTCGCACCCCTGCTCGACTACTACCGTGACCAGGCGATCCGCGCCGGCCGTGACCCTGCTCAACTCCCCATAAGCATCAACAGCCACGGATTCGTTGCCGACACGACTGAGGAGGCCGCGGAGATTTTCCACGGGCCGTTGACTTCCGTCATGAACCGGTTGGGGAAGGAACGCGGCTGGCCGCCGATGACCCGCGCGCAGTATGAGGAGCAGATCAGCCCACGCGGCGCCCTCGTCGTCGGCAGTCCGGAGGCGGTGGCCGAGAAAATCCTTTTTCAGCACACGATCTTCCGCCACCAGCGCTTCCTGCTGCAGCTCAGCGTGGGGCCAATGCCGCATGCTCAGATCATGCGTGCCATCGAGTTGTTCGGCACCAGGGTGGCACCCATCGTCCGCGGCGAATTGAGCCGCAGGGCGAAATAGGCAAGCCTCAGCGCTTTCGTCGATGCCATCGGCGTCATGGCGACGCTGTGCCCTGCGACTGAACCCAGTTTCCGTAAGCGTTGCTGAACATGGTGTTGCCACCGACCTGCTGTCCGGGATCAACCGGCGGCTGAACATACGCCGGGGCCAGCAAGCTCTTCTTTGTTGCAATCACATTCACGGCTTTGACGTAGCCCGGCTGGCCCGCTCCATCGCCGGCCGAGTTTGCGGCAATCTGCGGTGACGCCATCGGGCTGGCGTTCAAGGACGAAATGCCATTCCCAGAGACGTTGCCGAGGATGGCCAGAACCGAGACCGTTGCGATAAAGACAACGAGACCCAGCCCCCGGCCGATCGAATTGCTGAACAGACGCATGTGTCAATTGTCCTGAACACCGCGCTTGGGCGGTCCCTGGAAAGGTGAAAGTCATAAGCTGGTGGCTGGATGTTAAGCATTCGCCGCCTTTCGTTTTCGTTAACGCCGAACGAGCAGATCCGAATTTTCTTTTTATATCGCAACGCAGGGCGGGTCTGCCCGATCCGCTCGGCGCTGACCCGCGGGAGGCTCATGCGCGGGCGCCACGCGCGGCCCTTCCCCGCCCGCTTGACGGTGGGGTCGATCCAGAGCCTATTGTTGGTAGCGATAACACGTCGAATAAGAGTTGAGCGGGAGGATGGGGGACATGACGCGCCAAGGCGAGGCCACGGATGACGCACGGCCGGAGTTGCTGGTGCTCGGCAAGCTGCCCGACTGGGACATGGAGCCGCTGGCCGAACAGTTTCGCATCCTGACCCTTTGGGACGCGCCCGATCCCGCCGCGCTGCTCGCCCGATGCGGCGCCGTGCGGGCCATGGCGGCGCAGGGCCATCGCGGCGCCGATGCGGCCCTGATGGACGCCCTCCCCGCGCTCGAGATCATCGCCAACTACGGTGTCGGCGTCGACGGAATCGACCTCGACGCCGCCCGGCAGCGGGGCATCCGCGTCACCAACACGCCGGACGTGCTGACCGGCGATGTCGCGGACCTCGCGATCGCGCTTGCGCTGGCCGTGATGCGCGAGATCCCGCGCGGTGACGCGCATGTGCGCGGCGGCGGGTGGGCGAAGGGCAACCTGCCGCTCGGTCGCCGGTTCTTTGGCTGCAAGCTCGGCATCGTCGGGCTCGGGCGCATCGGCGCCGCCATCGCCCACCGGGCCGCCGCCTTCGACTGCGCCATCGGCTACTTCAACCGCTCGCCGCAGCCCGCCTCGCCCTATCAGGCCTTCGCGACGGTCGAAGCCCTCGCCGAATGGTCCGACGTGCTGGTCGTGACCGTCGCGGGCGGTGCCGGTACCCGCGCCCTCATCGACGCCCCCGTGCTGCGGGCGCTCGGCCCGCGGAGCTTCCTCGTGAACGTCTCTCGCGGCACCACGATCGATGAGGCCGCTCTGCTCGACGCGCTGGAGTCGCGGACGATCGGCGGGGCGGCACTGGATGTCTTTCTCAACGAGCCCCATATTGACGAGCGGTTCAAGGCGTTGCCGAACGCGGTACTCTTTCCGCACCATGGCAGCGCCACGGTGGAAACGCGCCGCGCGATGGGCCAGTTGCTGCGGGACAATCTGACCGCTCATTTCGCCGGCGAGCCGCTTCTGACGCCCGTCGTTTAGGAGAGACCTCCATGCGCAGCGTCGTCATCCACGCGCCCCGCGACCTCCGGATCGAGGAGCGCGCGGTCGAGGCGCTGGGTCCCGGACAGGTCGCCGTCCGCATCCAGGCCGGAGGCATCTGCGGCTCGGACCTGCACTACTTCAATCACGGCGGTTTCGGCACCGTGCGGCTGCGGGAGCCGATGATCCTCGGCCATGAGATTGCCGGCACGGTCGCCGATGTGGCGCCCGACGTGTCCGCGGTAAAGGCGGGCGACCGGGTGGCGGTGAACCCGAGCCGTCCGTGCCGGCACTGCCGGTTCTGCCTGAAGGGCCTCCCGAACCAGTGCCTCAACATGCGCTTCTACGGCAGTGCGATGCCGATGCCGCACATCCAGGGCGGTTTCCGCGACGTGCTGGTCTGCGACGCGACGCAATGCGAGGTGGCGACCCGCGCGCCGGTCACGGAGCTGGCGCTCGCCGAGCCCTTCGCCGTGGTGCTGCATGCCCTGGGCCATGCGGGCTCGCTGCTCGGCGAGCGGGTGCTGGTGACGGGCTGCGGCCCGATCGGCGCCCTGGTCGTGGCGGCGGCGCGTTTCCATGGCGCGGCCGAGATCATCGTGACCGACATCGTGGACGAGCCGCTGGCGGTCGCCCGCCGGCTGGGCGCGGACCGCGCCATCAACACGGCGGCCGAGCCCGGCGCGCTCGCCGAATATGGCGCGGACAAGGGCCAGGTCGGGGTGATGGTCGAGTGCTCGGGGAACGAGCGTGCCTTGCGCGGCGGCATGGACGTGGTGCAGCCGCGCGGCACCATCGTGCAGCTCGGCCTGGGCGGGGACGTATCCTTGCCGCAGAACATGGTGGTGGCGAAGGAACTTTCGATTGTCGGCTCGTTCCGCTTCCACGAGGAGTTTGCGCTGGCGGTGCGTCTGATCGACGCGGGGAAGGTCGACCTCACGCCGCTCCTGACGGGGACCTTCCCGATGGAGGACGCGATGGCGGCATTCTCGGCTGCCAACGACCGCCGCACGGCCATGAAGGTTCAGCTGACGTTCTAGCCGCGATCGCGCCTTGGGTTTCGCTGGACCCACAAACCCCCGCCGATTGAGCTAGCTCAAGCTAGTTGGAGAGAAAGATGCCGGAGTTCGGGGCTTTCGACGCGAAGAACAGGCTCGGCCATCTGCTCGACCTCGTCGAACGGGGCGAGGAGGTCACGATCACCCGGCATGGCCGGGAAGTCGCTCGGATCGCGATGCGGCGTTGGCGGATCTCGCCTTGCTCGACATCACGACCGACCAGCGGACGGCGCGCGGCTCTCTATCGGGCGCCAACCGGCGTGTTCAGCCCGTTCGGGACGCGATGTGCCGGCGTCTGGCCGCCACGATAACCGCAAGCCGGGCGCCGACGGATGGGTCGCGCCACAACAGGATGATGGTCGCGAACAGCCCGCCGTGGAGGAGCAGCGCTCCAAGAGCAACATGGGACATGCTCCAGATCAAGCCTGGGCCGATCGCCATCGAGGCGCAGGTGACCGCATAGGCGGCAAACCACGGCAGCGAGATGGCCGACCCCAGACGCCACAGGACAGCCGCCAGACCGGCGATGGCGATGACCATCTTAATGGCTGCCATGAAGCGTAGCACGCGCGTGAGGTCCGCGCCGTCACGGGCGACGGCCAGGTCGGCGGCCTTCGTGCCGGTGATGAGGAACCCGGCGATCACAGCGCCGGCCACGAGCGTGAGCATCCCGGCGCGGAGGATGGGGGCGGAGACGATGACGCCCCGGTTCGATGCGATGGGCGCCATTGTTGTCGTCAAGATCGTCGGCATGGCCTTGCTCCCGACTGTGTCCTCAGCCGCGCAGGGCAGCACAGCGTCGCCCGCTAGACAAGCCTGTAGCACGCTGACGCCAGCCCATCCGTCTCCAGCGCCTGCCGCACCGACGCTTCTCCGCCGGCACTCGCCGGGACGACGCCGAGGCGCGTGAAGAAGGGCACCTCGCCCACCGCCCGCGCCCGGAACAAACGCCCCAGGGCCTCGGCCACCGGGCTGCGCGTCACGCAGCAGGCACAGCCCGCGACATGGCCCGCTTCCCGGCTGTCCCAGGCGGCCACCGCCGCGTCCTCGACCAGCCAGGCCGTCCCCTCGGCCTCCGCGGCTGTGGCCGCGAAGAAAACCGGAATGCGTGCGTCGATCCTGCTCATAGACTAGACATAAATATATCTTTATGTCATTTCAAGCCATGGACGATCTTCTGCTGGCCCTCCGCGCCGCCGCCGAGCCAACGCGGCTGCGCATTCTCGCGCTCGCGGCGCGGGGCGCCTTCAACGTCAGCGAGCTGGTGGCAATCCTTGGCCAGTCGCAGCCCCGCCTCTCCCGCCACCTGCGGCTGCTCGTCGAGGCTGGCCTGCTCCGCCGCCAGCAGGAGGGCGTGTTCTGCTGGTTCGCCCTCCCCGAAGCCGCGAGCGCGCGCGGGGATCTCGTGCGCACCCTCCTCGCCCGCCTCCCCGACCATGATCCAGTGGTGGAAGCCGACCGCCGCCTCGCCGTCCAGGCACTCTCCGAACGCGCCCGCATCGCCTCCGACACCTTTCTCAGCAAGGGCGCGGAGTGGGACGAGATGACCGCCCTCGGCCTGCCCACCGGCGAGGTCGAGGCCGCGCTCATGAGCGTCGCCGGCCAGGGGCCGCTCGGCCGGGTGCTCGACATCGGCACCGGCACCGGCCGCGTGCTGGAACTGCTCGGCCCGCGCACCGAGGTAGGCTTGGGCATCGACGCGAGCGCGCAGATGCTGGCCCTCGCCCGCTCGCGGCTGGGGCAGGCGGGCCTCGCGCACTGCACCGTTCGCCAGGCGGATATGTACCGCCTGCCGCTGCCGGATGGCGGCGACGGACACGGCTTCGACCGCACGGTGCTGCAGATGGTGCTCCACCATGCCGAGGACCCCGAGGCCGTGCTGCGCGAAGCCGCCCGCGTCACCAGAACCGGCGCGAAGATCATCGTCGTCGACCTCGCCGCCCATGCGCCTCACGCGCTCTCCGAAACGCTGGCCCACCGCCATCGCGGCTTCCCGCAGGCGCGAATGCGGGCGATGCTGCAGGCGGTCGGGCTCTCGGTACACGGAACGGTAACCATTCCCGGCCCTCTTGCCACAGAGATATGGAGCGGCACCGTCCGCCGCTCCCCCGTCCCGGAACAAGACCAAACCAGCCAACACGATCTCCAAGGTGCCCATTCATGAGCAGCCGCCCCCATCTTCTCGACGCTCTGCGTGACCAGGTCCTGCTCTGCGACGGCGGCATGGGCAGCCGCGTCCAGGCGCTGACGCTCGACATCGAAAAAGACTTCTGGAACCGCGAGAACTGCACCGAGGTGCTCAACCTCTCCCGGCCCGACATGGTGCGCGAGATCCATCGCGGCTATTTCGAAGCCGGCGCCGACATGGTCGAGACCAACACCTTCGGCGGCAGCCCCATCACGCTCGCCGAGTTCGACCTCGGCGACCGCACGATCGAGATCAACCGCATCGCGGCCGAGCTGGCGCGCGAGGCCGCCGACAGCTTTTCCGATGGCCGCCACCGCTACGTCGTCGGCAGCATCGGGCCGGGCACCAAACTGCCCAGCCTCGGCAATATCGCGTATGATCCTCTGGAAGCCGCGTTGGCCGAGCAAAGCCGCGGGCTCATCGCGGGCGGCGTGGACGCGATCCTCATCGAGACGTGCCAGGACACCCTGCAGATCAAGGCGGCGGTGAACGGTGCCAAGCTGGCACGGCGCGAGGCCGGCACCGACACGCCCATCTTCGTGCAGGTGACAGTGGAGACGACCGGCACGCTTCTCGTCGGCCCGGACATCGCCGCCGCCGCGACCGTCATCGACGCGCTGGACGTGCCGCTCATGGGCCTCAACTGCGCCACCGGGCCGCAGGAGATGGCGGAGCATATCCGCTGGCTCGCCACCAGCTGGCGTGGCCTCATCTCGGTGCAGCCCAATGCCGGACTGCCTGAACTCGTCGACGGCCAGACGCATTACCCGCTCGGCGCCGAGGCGATGGCGAGTTGGGTCGAGCGCTATGTCGCCGAAGATGGGCTCAACCTCATCGGCGGCTGCTGCGGCACCTCGACCCCGCATATTGCGGCGCTCGACGCCATGCTGCGGCGGCGCGGGGGCGCCCGCCTTCGCCCTGCCCCGGTGGCCCGCAAGCCGGTCTGGATTCCCTCCGTCGCCGGCCTCTACGGCCAGGTCAGTTTGCGCCAGGAGAACAGCTATTTCTCCATCGGCGAGCGTTGCAACGCCAACGGCTCGAAGAAGTGGCGGCAGCTGCAGGAAGCGCAGGACTGGGACGGTTGCGTCGGCATGGGCCGCGAGCAGATCGCCGAGGGCTCGAACGCGCTCGACATCTGCACCGCCTTCGTGGGGCGCGACGAAGTCGCCGAGATGAACGAGGTCATCCGCCGCTTCACGAGCAGCGTGAATTCGCCCCTCGTCATCGACAGCACCGAGCGCGTGGTGCTGGAAGCAGCACTCAAGCTGCATGGCGGCAAGCCGATCATCAACTCGATCAATTTCGAGGATGGTGAGAAGCCAGCCGAGGATCGCATGATCCTGGCAAAGAAGTTCGGCGCCGCGATGGTTGCCTTGACAATCGACGAAGCCGGCATGGCGAAGACGGCCGAGGACAAGCTGCGCATCGCGCGCCGGCTGGTAGCGTTCGCCTGCGACAAGCATGGGCTGCCGCAATCGGATCTTTTGATCGATCCCCTCACCTTCACCATCGCCACCGGCAACGAGGATGACCGCAAGCTGGGGCAATGGACGCTGGACGGCATCCGCCTCATCCGCGAGGCGTTCCCCGACATCCAGATCATTCTCGGTCTGTCGAATATCAGTTTCGGGCTCAACCCGGCGGCGCGCGCCGTGCTGAATTCGGTGTTCCTCGACTACGCCCTGAAGGCGGGCATGACCGGCGCGATCGTGCATGTGAGCAAGATCAAGCCGCTGCATCTCATTCCGCCCGAGGAAGTGGCGGTCGCCGAGGATCTGATCTTCGACCGTCGCCGCGAGGGCTACGATCCCTTGCAGAAGATGCTGGAGATCTTCGCCGAGCGTAAGCTCGCCGATGTCGGCGCGAAGGTGCGCGCCGCGACTATCGAGGGCCGGTTGAAGGACCGCATCGTCGATGGCGACCGCAAGGGTCTTGCCGATGATCTCGCGGAGGCGATGAAAAGCCACGCGCCGCTCGACATCATCAACGGCATTCTGCTCGACGGCATGAAGGTGGTGGGCGAGCTGTTCGGCGCCGGCAAGATGCAGCTTCCCTTCGCGCTGCAGAGTGCCTAGACGATGAAGGCGGCCGTTGCCTATCTGGAACCGATGATGAAG
>Ga0116230_10008119_pt1 | contig 10378 bp, 6 predicted proteins | sample S1TSphfallax_3_FD_88678 | JGI IMG/M metagenome (GOLD analysis project Ga0116230, IMG submission 88678) | Host-associated microbial communities from peat moss isolated from Minnesota, USA - S1T2_Fd - Sphagnum fallax MG | ecosystem: Host-associated > Plants > Peat moss > Unclassified | place: USA...
GGGAAAAAATTCACCACATTTTGACTTTGATTTCGGTTTGGTAACAATTTTTTCACAACTAGTATTGTTACAAATTAGACAAGTTCTAAAAGCATGTCACCATTTAAAATCAACTCCATCTTGGGATGCTACCCAACATGATGCAACATCCGAGAATTCAAAAACATTTTCACTGAACGCACCCAAATTTCTAAAATGTCTTTTTAAAAAGGAATGGTTAGTTTCAAACAACTGGGGTTTGAACAGTCCCTTGTTTTTTTAGCAAAAATTTGCCAAAAGGGTACACAGTTTTCTGAAAACGAAATATTCTTTGACAAATTCCCTGTTTTTTGAAAAAACAATCGCCTACAAGAGACAAATTTCTTTTTTTGGGGGGAGGGTGTCGTCACATTTATGTATACTACTTACAGTTTTAAGAGTTCCTCGAAATAATGTCGTCAGTTAAGCCGTAATCTGCCTAGGGATGCAAACACCACTGGGTTTGAGACTCCTCAACCAGTTCTAATGATTTCAATTATTGTCAATGCAGAGAGATTGCAGCTTCTATGTATGAGGTGATGAAGCTGGTGACTACTAGCTAGCTCGTCAAGATATCAGTTTGCGGAACGAGTTATGTATAGTCTGCTTGCCGATATTGTCGGAGGCTGCTTTCAGTCTTCAGATGTGTATCCTGCTATTGCAATCAATTTTTGATAGCCATCTGCGGACAGTTGATAGACGATGTTTCCTCGCGCAATACTTGGGGAACTCGGAGAGAGCTTCGAGCAAAAGAGAATGATTAACCGAACAGTACTTACGTAGGGCTCAACTCGATCCTTATGTGCCGTAATCGGCCGTCAGCACTTAGGACGATTTTCGTACAGGGTAACACCTCAGTGCGTTAGCCGGGGTAAAACTCGCAGCTACCAAAGAGAAAAACTCATTCTCTATTTTTTTTTAAAAATCTACCGTGATACCCGGAAAGTATTACAGGGGTACCTGCAGGTTATGAGATTAAAATTTTTTAAAGTAAAGCGGGGATCCCGAAAAGACAAAAACGCCCATCTTTGAGGGCATTTTTCTTTTCTAGTTGTGTAGCTGGTTTGAAAATCTTCAACGCTGACAGATCCATGCATAAAATCCAAAAGTCAAGTACTTGAAATCAATCTTAAACTATTATTGAAAGACACAAGGAAGCTAAAGATTCTATTTCAGACGGCCATGAACTGGTTGAGCTCTGGTGAAAGCAGCTTGAAGAAAGTCATTTTATCACGAAGAAGAAGACCAACTTAGAAGTCCACTTGGACAGAGATTCTAAATATTAACTCTATGATACAGTTTATCAGTTCATTACAGCAAAGATTTAATATATTTTTATTTGACACATTTGTGATTTCTGGTGCTCACATTGTTCTGCAAACTATTAACTGTGAAACTTGTCAAAACTCAAGAGTTGTATGAGCACATTTTCAAAATTATTGTGAAACTTTTCAAAATTGAAGAGTTGTGTGAGCACACTTTCAAAATTATTAATTAAAAACTTATCAGAACTAAAAAGAAGTTGTGTGAGAACACTTTCAAAATTATTAACTAAAAAATTTATCATAATTAAAGAGTTGTGTGAACACACTTTCAAAACTATTAACTGAAAAATTTATCAAAACTGAAAAGTTGTGGGAGCACACTTTCAAAACTATTAATAGAAAACTTGTCAAAACTGAAAAATTATGCGACCACACTTCCAAAGCTATTAACTATGAAACTTGTTAAAAACTGAAGAGTTATGTGAGCACACTTCCAAAATTATTAATTGTGAAACTCGTCAAAACTGAAAAATTATGTAAGGACACTTCTAAAATTATATTAACTTTAAAACTTATCAAAACTGAAAATTGTGTGAACACACTTCAAAAGCTATTAACTGTGAAACTTGTCGAAACTGAAAAGTTGTGTGAGCACACTTCCAAATTCCAATGTGTCAGAGCAGAGCGAATTTTTTTATAAAAAAAGTGCATGAAATGCCTAGTTATCCAAAAAGCTTAATCATAACAGAGACCAATCCATCCTCATGAATGAATGCACTAATGCACTTAAAGAAATTGGAGGAACCACTGAAAATCATTAGCTTCCCGCACATTCCCACACATTCGCATGGAGTAATTCAATGAACTATTTCAAAACTCTTCTGCCAAAATATAACAAAAGAAATATTTCAGTGTGTGGACCCTTCAACCATGGTATGTATTCTTGAGTGGCATAATGAGAACTCTCTGCAGATCTCATCGGTAAACATGACCGGATCTGTAATTTTGTAGTATAACTTGACTAAGAGCGAACTGTACTAAACATGCTCAGTAAAGGTGACTCATCTCTATGTCATGTGCTAGGGAACTAGGGCTGCAGAAAAAATCTCATTATTAGATATGACCGCTTTTATGTGAACGACCCGGAACTAGCTTGTTACAAAGGCTTCAGTAAGACTTTCAGTTATTCTATATTCCTTCCGGGCTTTCCTGTCGTACGTGGCTTCCTCTGTTTAGTCGCTTGTCAACTTTGTCTCTGAAAAGATGTTTGGGGGGAAAGGAAAACCAAGACCATGAAGCAAGGATATGACTAACTGAATTGTTTGAATTCTACGGAGAAATTGCAATGACGTGCAAAAGGCCCTTCGAAATTGAGCTCGAAGAAGGTAACATTCCCACGTTGCAACAATGCACTGGGCATACATAGTCAAGATTAAAGACTGACAGAGTCCAGTAATTTCAGGTCGCGTAATTGAACAGTCGGCATAGTAGTAGGTATTCTGACCGCCGAGTTTGACGGGCAATGAACGGCAGATATTAAGGATCAGGCGAGGAACGATTTGACCAGTGCACATCAAAGCCCTTTATTTGTCCACCCTGTCAGCATGGGAGCTTCCAGCGACAACCTGGCGAGAAACTGGGATGGGGTCATGAACGAGGCAAATCATTGAGAGTTCGCATGAAACGTGTATTTTTGATAACTTCAGGCGAGTTTGGAAAGTCTATTGACTGTTTTTATCTATTTGCAGATAATGGATGATCTTGAATCGATAAGAGAACTGACGACGCGGACCATGTGGTCGGCTTACCCCCAAAAACCTTGCATACAGAAAGATAGATCTAAATTCAAGAAGGTAGCATGCAAAATCTAGATAGCTTATTTCCATCTATGAACATGAATGGCAGCCGCACGTTACGCGGAGAAAATACCACTGAATCCAATCCTAATCGAGTCATTCTAGTCATTAATACAACTAACGACATCCAGATGGCAACAAAATGTGCTACAGAACATGAATAACATGTAGTATCTCAGGTTCTATCACGGATACCTTTAGGAGCTCATCAAGCTGAACCCGAGCTAGGACGTCGTTCACCTAAAGAAAAATGAATTTATATCTATATACGCATCAAATGGTAACAAGTCTGGTAGAGGCTAGAGCAGTCATTAAGTGTTAAGTACCTGAATTCCTACAATATCGACATCCAAGGTCGGCGCTGCAACTATTCAATGAATCGACATTCTAAAACCACACACAGGCAGAGATGGAGCAAATAGTACGCTGGAGGGATTCCCAGATTCAATCTCAGAGACCGAAGAGTCACACATTCTGTAAATATGCCATTATTCAAAGGATCAAATGATCCAATTTACAAAGGAAGCTATTTCCACCATCCTGGTGATCTCTAGAGTACGATGGCCAATCGAATAGCTTCTAAACGGCGTCAGATCAGGATGAAAAAACATATAATAGCTGTTATATTAGAGCCTAGCCAACTAGCTAAACTCCCTACTGTAAACTTGGGAACTCTAAACAATCATTAATAAACCCTGTACATGCACACATTTAAAAACTAGAACAGCAAGTGGACAACGTCTTTGTATGATGTAAATTCTATAGGTAGAAATAACACAAATGAATTATGTTCGTGATGAAATTCGTGGGCAAATTGAATTCTGAAGTCACGACAAAGAAAACCGTTCATGGATACGTTTTCCTTGCAGATAACAAATTTGAACTGTCCGAGGACGAATTAATGCAGCTGAACTTGACTACATTGATCAAGTCTCTGCTGGTGGTGGTGGTGGTGGTGGTGGTGGATTGCACACAGGGCAGGGAAATTCTGTGCACCGGTGGGGATCAGGGTGATTGATCATCACCTTCGTCTGAGCACTCGGGATCGCCATTGTGTGAAGGTAACGTGTGTGTATGCGGTTTCAGAAGAAAAGGAAAAGAGGCGCTTAAAACTTATGGGGATGGTGAAAGGATGTTCTCCAGTTGTTTGTGAGAAAGCAGTCCAGTCCCACAGGTAGGCTTTACGGACTATACTGTTATGATGAGGAATCCGTATCTAGAACCTTGTCAATCATGAGTTATCTACCAGTAGACCAGTAGTTCTGCTCGTCCGAGACCCAGAACAGAAGCTTGGAATTTCAGATAGCTATGCAAACTGACGTTCAGAGTGAATCCAGTGGCGTAAGAACTACTGATTTAGCAGCGTTGTGGGAATGAGAGTGGAGACTGTATGTGCGTAAGAGCGAGAGACTGCGGGCTCTGAAACGAGATACGAGTCGATGAAGCCGGCAAGTAGCTTGTGAAGAGAGCAGTCTTCAGGAGCAGTTGTAAATATAGCCACGCAGCAGGCTGTCTGCAAGAGCATCCCTGTGACCAGGATGATTCCTCGCACCAATACAGGAATTGCCCGTGAGCAGCTGTTGTCTACCAGAGTAATTTCCTCGCTCATGCTTGGGTTCCCACCAGATCGCAGCTCCCAATCTTATTGCACCAAGAATTGCAAAGGTGCACTAAACGCCGCTTGATTTCCGTTGATTTCAGTTCTACGAAGGAAGATGACGAGTATTTTGCCAGAAGATACCCATCGTGGAACTCCCGACTTGATGCCACTCGGCGAGTACTGCTAGGATGATTTGCCGTTGACCAGACAATGCAATGTCCAAACAGTTAGAGTGGGCTCCTCAAGCGCGCAGTAGAACTCATGTACAAAGTACCTGAATTCATGGCGAACTGTAGATGGCTGTGAGTTTTTACAATTTTTCGCACGGGTAATCATGAATGCTGCCTATTTGCCTGCCAGCTAGTCGGGCCTGCTTTGATGAGAGGGACGTAACTTCATTTAAAAGCTTGTCAAATCCTGTCCTCCACAGGCCAAGAAGCTGGTGATTATACACCCTTGATCGAAGGTTCCGAATTGATGAACATCGCCATCGAAAATGAACGGTACTAAATACTTTGGGCAACATGAAGCCAATTAGTTCCATGTAATTATTTCAGAAAAGTCTCATTGATATGTATACAATTTAACATCATTGCAACAGCCTTTGATTAGTCAACAAGAGAATCAACAAGAAATTGGAATTTACACATTCACAATTTACAAGGATAAAAACTTAATAATAAAATAAAACATTCATCTAAAATGAAGATGAATGCTTATATTCATCCTATGTTTGTTTCTAAGTTTATGCATACTCCAGACTCTAGGCTTATGGGATAATTTGCCTCTGTAATTGGCTAAGTAATAAATCTTATAGTTAAGTAGGTAGCAAATGTGAGTGTTTGTACTTATATGTAGGTAGGCAAGTAGGTACAGCACTTGGCCATTTCTAGGTAGCAGATGCATGCGCATGGTTCCTACATAGGTAATTGCTGTGGTTAGCCTATGTGACAAGAATAGAATGAAAAAGTGTATCTCATCCACAGTACCATCCATCCTCCAGGGTACCTTGGTTCATGCTAGGTCACTCTGTCAGATGCAGGGTGACCCAATCAGTCACTAGCTGTAGAGCGTCGCATGGATACCGACTATTGCACAATGCCTTGAAACATGTAAAACTCGTGGGCATGCAACTTCCTATTTCAAACCTCCGACCAAATTTGGGATTTTTCCGCGACTGAAGGAAATAGCAATTTAGATGGTGGCTGAAGCCTGAAACCAGTTTGACCAGTCCTTACATTTAATATATCTCTCACTTTCTCCTTCTCCCACAACTCAGCAGCCTCTAATCAGCGACTATTGACTCCACACTGCACAGATCTTTCAGCACTGGGTTTTTTTCCTGGCAAAATTTAGCCAGTTTGTTAAATTCTTTTCCAAAGTGGTTGTAAATCTGGCTTTATTTGGGTTTCCTGTATCGCCAAATAAACTGCCGGATTTCTCTATTGGGTTCTAGCATGTAGCCAAAAATGTGAAGGATACTTTATCCTTTTTACTTTCATATCCTGTTTATAGGCAAATTTGGCTAAACTATCTTATGGATGATCCCCACTTCAGCTACATCAGAAAACTGAAAGCTGAAACCCTGCTTCAGCAGAGACTGATTCGTCTGCTGACTTACTAGAAGTACGAGTGACCAGCAGCCTCATGTGCCCTATTACAAGTAAACTGGGATAGTACAGCTAGGCCCCCTTCCTCGGAGAATTTTTGTCGGCAAGAGACATTTTATTTGCCAACCCTATAGGATGTTTGACTACGCGAGGTTTGCCACGTTTGCCATCAGCTATGGGAACCTATGTACATGTTATTTTCCTTTAGTGAAATTGGGAGTGTTATTCAGGGATGTTTGGGAGATGTTGCCGAACGGATTGCCTCCAATTACCTTCCAATTACCATCTAATCATCTATTTAGGGGGAATTGACTCCCACTGCAAGAAATGGATCCCGAACCGGTCTGGACACGAAACCCCGCACAAGTGCCCGCGAGTATGACATTACGTGTTTAGCACTGTTCACCGCGTAGATACCATATCATTCCAACTGATAATCGGTAACTGTGTACCGTTTGTCATGGCCGTCCCCAGGCCCTGTCTTCTCCATTCTTAGTTGTTAGTTACGGTCGAAGGTGCCGCCAGCCGCCCAGGAGCTTTTCAAGGAGCAATTTCTAATCTTCTAGTGGCCCGAAATTCTTGGCGACTCGAGGGATTGAGAGTATGCCTTTCCAAAATTAGTCTTGTTGACTACGGAAACCCCGCTGGATGGTATGTCCCCCATCTATTTTGTAAATTTCCGCCCCCCAAAGGAGCTTCAGCTTCATCAGAGTCCTTTACGGTACAATGAGAGTACAAGTAAACATCTCCTACGGAATTGCCCCCACAGACTTACATCCTGTTTCAAGACAGGCACGGCACCGTTAATTGTTCGCAGACGGGATCATTACAATGTCACATATAATAAGACGCATTAAAGAATTCAATGGGAATCACTGCAGAATAGTTTCTTTAAGAATATTCCCAGGTAGAAACCTCCAAAACTTCTTATTAGAATGTTATTTTTTGTCATCCTGGGTTTCACACTTGAGTTTCAGTTTGAATAATTTCAGTTCTCTTTCCGTTATAGTTCACTATTTGTGTCAGTATTGTGGGAACCAGTACGTAGTCTCAACTACATCTGCCACACCACCTTCACCTGAGGCATCTTCACATATGCAGGCCAGAGTTTGACAAACTCCAACTTGTTTGACCCTGGAATGGCTCGCCGATTTGGCCGACTAGACTAACCTGTCGTCGTTGTAAGATCATCAGACAAAACCCTGATTACCGTTTCGAGAATTTCAAAAGCTCGCTAGTCCCCAAACATCAGGCATTACATCATGGTTCACGTTCAAGGAGAATACAAACAATGTGCATTTGCCTCCTCATGAAACTTGAGGATCATGCCCGCTTGCTTGCTGATTCATGTTATCAACTGCAAATCACTGTAGTATTATTCGCCAGATGGGCACCATCATCTGATGAGCTGAAACTTCTTGCAATACTTCGAGCCAGCTAGTCTTCCCCGTACAAGGACTTTGAACATCGATCAGCAGTGTCCGGGACTCCTGGACTTTCTCATTTCCTCAGTTGAACAATATGAGCTGCTCTCCGATGGGACGAATGCCTTTATATCACGAAACTACTTGTGACCGACTGCAGCTACGGTCACGTTTCTATGTTAGTGCATTGAACAATCGGAGTATTCAGTGGGATGGTGCTGCACAGAATCTATATAAACTCCCCCAGGAGTCTGATATCTTCACAACTGACCCATCAGCTTGATCCCCTCCTACTTACAGCCTGCACTCTTTGAACCCTGCCACTCTGATAGCGAGTTCCAATTCCAGCACGTACATTTCATCTTAAAGTCCGACTTCTTTGTCTAGATTTCTGGGTGCCTCACCTTTGAAGTTCAACCTGTTGCTGATTGATTGAAAGCTTCCAGCTACTGGTCCACATTCTCCTGATTGCAAATTCTGCTTTAGCTTGCGTGACAGTGGGCGCAGATCGTTTCGATATATTCTTGGAAGATTTCCTCACTTGGCATCCTCTAATTTCCAGTACTTTCTCTCTCTGATTTCTTATCAATCTACGCACACAATTACAAATCTTCGCACAATGGCATTCATCAGTGCTCAGAAACAGATGGTTATTACCTATGGCGAACCCGCACCCAATTGCCAAGGCACTAAAGTTTCTCCATGCGAATATTGCGGATCGGCAGGAGGTTGCGGTCGACGTGTTCCGACATCCCATGTTGTCCCCGAAGAGATTCGGAACCCACAAGCAGGTGGCGACGACATCAAAGGTGATCACACTGTCGGATTCTCAGATGGCACTCGGGCTGTGATTGCTTTTCCAGACCTGTGGCACCGATGCACAAGATTTCCCTCCCCATTGTGCGGTCGAGGACGACCGAGCTTGATCTATGCAGGGAAGTTCAGTACTGCTCCAACTTCACATGATTCATCTCCCGCTCCAATTTGGACATACCCGGAGCCTAAGCATACGTGCACGAGTTATCCCTGCTCCTACTGCGGGAATCAGGGCTATAATAATTGATGAGGCTGCGACCATGAGCTTTCGTCACTCAATATCTTGAAGATATTGAAATTCTCGACGAGTTCAGAAATTCTCATAACACCTGTTCGACCAGGTCGGTTTGAACGTAATTTCAGAATCAACGGATTGCAATCAGCATTCTGAATTCACTTATTTATTTGTTGATATATTTTCGTTCAATCACACTTGAGTTCTTTGTTTGTTTTCCCGTCATTCTTTTCGGTGTGCATATATAGCTTCATTGTGCTATAGATTTTATTAAAGCCGTATTTACAATATTGGCGCTAGCTATAGTATAGCTACTATACTTAGCATTCAGATCCTGATTGTTAGTCAATAAGAACTCGATTGGCCGCCTTTTTCTCCGAGATTAACATGTATAGGTTGATCGAGAGATCCAGGATGGTCATCCAAATATTTCCTTTGTGCATTGGATCTGCGTTGAATCCTCCTATAAAAATAAAGTGGAGTAACATGGCTACTTAAATACTGTTTCCAGCCTTCCCCCGTGTCTTCGTAAAGTTAGTGTGTTCTTCCGTACTAACTAAATCTGAACTAAATCTGACTTAATATTGATGTCTCCGTATGCTTCCAGAACCAAACTAGTGTACAATGTACATGCAGAACATAGTTGCAAAAGTTCAGAATTATTAAACAGACCTGATGTGCAGCTGATCACCTTTATATTGTTTCTATAGTTCGCAAAACTCAAGAACATGATGCTCGATGATGATAGAGCTGTCATATACATTGTTCAAAAGTTATGCACATTTGCCTTGAACCTCGCCACCTAATGCACATGTTGTTGACGTGGTTTCTCTTGGATTCATCTGGACGATTCCTGTTTACTTCGATGAACCTCGATACAAAATCAGATATAACTTCAGGTGCAAAGTTAGTTATACAGTGTAATTGTAGATAGTTTTGTTGGCAGAGTACATTTCAAGCTATTATCAAGCTGAGCCAGAAGAATGTGTCCGTAGGGAGGGGAAGAGAACCCCAAAAAAAGTCATTTAAAAAAAAGTGTAAGAGTTACTAGTAAAATACTTAGTAAACTAGTTTGCTCTACGGAGACTCAAGCGAATAAGGTTGACCTTTCATGAGTCATAATAATCCTTCAGGTTGTGTAACTGTATAAGAAGAAGCTTGTATCAATACAGATGCAGATCTCCTCTCCTAATTATCTCTCTTGCATTATTCTCACATAGAGCTTGGTTAAGTAATCTAAGATGCATTTGTTTACACAATGTAAATAATTGCACAAGAGATCATCAAAGAAAACGACTAGATGTCAAACCTGTATAATGATTGAGAGATTCATGATATACATGATCTCAATCATACAAAACAAAATCTGTAAACTACAATCCATCATGGACCACATGATACATTCACCAAAACCTTGTACAGCAAGTAAATGGTAAAGAAAATTGACATAACCATGTAACTAAATTTGATGGAACTTTTTAAAACATATGGATTCATAGATTGACATTCATATTAAAAGCAGAAAAATTATGGATTATCATAAATGGTACTGTA